>Ga0123357_10007541_pt1 | contig 13458 bp, 8 predicted proteins | sample TergutEmb28metaG_FD_89873 | JGI IMG/M metagenome (GOLD analysis project Ga0123357, IMG submission 89873) | Embiratermes neotenicus P4 segment gut microbial communities from Petit-Saut dam, French Guiana - Emb289 P4 | ecosystem: Host-associated > Arthropoda: Insects > Digestive system > Gut ...
AACCGGCACAAAAATGGGGTATTTTGAAAACAAAACCCTGCAAAAAACAAAAACCGGCCCCCCTATGTGGTTGAAGGGGTTTGCCCCCCCCCCCCCCCCTCTCACTCTCTCTCTCTCTCTAAAACCACACAAACACCATAATGCAACTGGAAAGTGGCTGGACAACAACGCTGTCCATGCCAACATCAAAAACTTCTAAGCAGACAGTGTACAAGATACTATACCCCCCAGAAAATAGTCCTGGTACTCATTTCTGTTAGAGGCCGAATCGACCCCAGGGCCATAGTGCAGCCGGAAGGATTACGTCAATGAAAAATTCCAGTTACACCATCAGGAATCGAACCCACAACCTTCTGGCATGTAGAGCAGTGCCTTAGTAAAATGCACCATGGTGTGCCCCACCCAGTATACTACATGGTGTTAAAACCCAAAATACCACCACTTCAGATACACTGCTACAAAAACCTGAAAACACATACCATCTTATTTATGTTTGACAGAAATCAAGGTCACTTCTCGATATCACAACATTGTTCTAAATGAAAATCCCTTCTTTAAAACACAGTCTCCATGAACCTACCTGCACAACATTCGTTCGGTCAAGACAATCGATGCAGTTTACTCTGAAGACACCTTTCTGACTACATATCCGGCCTTCCCTGTCAGTCCAGCAGTAGTTCGTATCCCGGATAATGTCCACAAGACTAGCAACTAATACTGACACATTTTCAAAATGCATACCTCGGCTGAAAACAAAGACAACTTGCAGCAATTCTATATATACAGTACTACAAATGATTTACCATGAAATCATTTCAACTTTCATACTGATTTAATATCCAGCTGGTACTGTTACATAATTCAGTGGGTTAAAATGTTAATTTGGCTCAACTAAAGTTCAAGGTTTTCCACGTTATCTACCACAAGTTTTTAATTACGTGCATGGAAGAATAATTCATAACAAGTATAAATGTCAAATAATATATACCTGATAGTTGAGTAAAGAGAGACCAACTATCAAGATGATGCACGGTCCAATAAACATAAGAATATATACCTGTTTTTTTAACTGATGTACAAAATTACATGAAGGGAGCAATATTCCCACTTTTCTAATAGTTCATGAAGTATGTGATGACTTAAAAGATGAGATACAACAACCTCAAACAGAAAAGTAAGTTTTTAAGGATAAATTCAATGTATAAGATGTATAAGAGACCAACTTAGTCTACCCAGTGACAACACACCTGTAAAAGTATATGACATACTTGACATTCCCACTCACCAATATTCATGGAAGTCAAACGTGGCATAAGTTAAGTCTAGGCTATCATATGCTAGGATATGGTTGGTATAGGCATCCCAAATTATCTTCTCCTTTCCGGTCTGATCCACTAGATTCACAATGCAGACTGGTCCATAAACAGCTATTTCCTCTGCAAAATGCTTTTCAAAAGCCACCTGCGTTTCCGTTTCCCCTAAACAGAAAAAATTCATTCTGTTAGGACAAAGGTCCCAAAACGTGGTGCGAAAACCCTCTTTTAATTAAGAAAAAACATTTCAAGGGGGTTCACAAACATAAAGAGCATTCCAGTATTATTTAATATCTCCACAAAAAAAAAAAACATTCAATAGTGGTGAGACCTTATTTATTTGCTTTATAAGTATACGCTAGTTGTGATATTTCTGTCTTCTGAGATGTGATGTCATGCCTTCTTTAGGAAGGCACCACAACCAGCAATGTGAGCAGAATTTCATTTCACATATCTTCCTGTGTGCCTTTTGGATAGAAAGTTCTTTGTGTAGCATCACATTCATCTTTGCCTTTGCAATAATTGGCAAAACACTTCTCAGACAGGGGTCCAGTATTGTGATGTTGAAGGAATTATTCTGTAGCCAGGTGAAGTTGGGAAACCACTGAATTAGGGTCAACCAACTCCTTACCTTACTTCAGCACCACTCTTCACCAGCACATACAGAGTATGCCAAACCCTTCACCCCACATATCATGTTTTAACCCATAGAGTCAAATTTAAAGGCCAAGGACTTATACAAAGAATAAAGAAACAAAATTATGTCTTCTCACTTTAAACAATATTCACCACGATAAATCCAAAAATGTGTCTGGTCCTCAATGTAAAGTGCTAGTCCATTCAGTGAAAACTTAAAGTTTTATATCAGTTTGATACATTCCATATTCCATGCATTAATTAGATGTACAAAATTTATTAAAAAGACCAACAGATGCACATTGGTCTTATGAATGTAATTTTATTATGCAGTGACTAACATGGTTTGGCCACTTGTGCATCTTCAGGGTGGTAAGTGCAAGCGTACAAATATATTTATAGTATGTCAGGATCACTCCAGACAACCTTTTCTAACTTATAATATTTTATACTCATCAATGTTTCACTATTTAACTGGAATTTTAACCAAAAGCATATGATTTTAACTGTGGAATGATCCTGACACACTACAAATATATGTGTATTCTTGCACCTACCACCCTGAAGATGGCCACATGAGTAGCCAAAACAAATCAGTGGTCACTGCATGATAAAATTACATTCATAACACCAAAATGCATTTGTTGGTCTTTTTAATAAATTTTATACAAAGTTTTATGCATCAGTTAATCTATTAATTAACTAACAAACTGTGGTAGTAGAACCTGAAGCTTCAACACTGTTAATACCAAAAGTGCATAATTAGTACTGATCTTGAGACAGTTTCATGTGCTCAGGTCACTCTAAAAATATCCGTCCAGTTCCAAGGCATGTAATATCTAACAGTAACAGCTTTAACTCTACAGATAATCGATACTGGAGAAATGATGTCTGCTTTTATATTTTCAGCTGTCTTCCATATGTGAAAGTCATCTCCAGATGATAATTTCCGAAACAACCGAAATTATTTTGAATTACTTAGAACTACGGTCCTACAGTAATAACATATTATCAAACAGATGAATTGCCTTACCTTTATCAATGCGAGGTGGGGGTCTGTACTTATAACCTGGCTGTGACCAAAATACCGGAACAGAACCTCGAACTTGTACAAAAGATACTTGGTGGTGGTGATGAGACACTATCTGCTCTGTCTCAACATAGTTGGCACACTTCCCATCCTCATCAACCCCACGTCGCTTGTAACGAGTACCAGCTCGGAAGCGACTGCGACGGGAGATCAGACTCAGGGTGAATGTCTGTAGTAACATATCACAATAAAGATAAAATATTTTGTTATTTCATTAGGCAAATGTTCAGAAGTTATGAATGTTATATTACTGAATATTTTGTAACTCATCAGTGATAAATAACTGTTCATGAAACTAGATCATAAGCCAAACAGGCCAATAATCCAAGTCATGAAATGCAAAATATTTAACTACTGAAAAATGAAAATGGAGGACTTTATATTTCTCAATGTATTTCTGTATAATCAACTAAATATTATTATTTTCACATTTACAATTTATATGCCAAAAGCATCTCTCTCCCATGAGGTTTTCCATCTAAAACGTCATCACCATATTTCGTTTTTCCAAACCCCCTCCCACCCTCACGTGTACAAACACGCACACATATGTTTGGCTTACCTCATATCTTGGTTCAAGGGCTTCGTTAACTGCTGGGTCAAATCCTATTGCTACTTTACAATGTTCAATTTGTACAAAACCTTGAATAATTGGTACTATCCAAGGATCTGCCAGAGGACACTGGAAAGAAAACGCATAACTTTAATTCCATCATAAACAATATACTCATACTTAACAACGTACTATTACATTGTACAAAACCAACTGTAATCAATGAAACTGCCCAAAAAATACTTACATCCAATGATATGATATCCTGTAGCATGAATTTGTTCCAGAAAAATCTATCATCAACAGTTCTCCACAGGCCTTTGTTATTCAAGAAATCTTTATTTTTTTCCTTCAGATCACACTGCCGCTGTAAAGAGTTTGTAAGGTCACCATCCAAACAGTAATAGAAAGAATCTGTCTCTGTGAATATTCGTTGCAGCTCTTCCAGTATCCGACGTTCAAACTTCTCACGGTCTTTGCTATCTCGTCGTTTTCCTAATTTCACCTGTAAGTTTTATAAAATCTCATTTTCAGAATCATTATAAAAGTGTTCTCTTAGTTATCTAATACTTTAGTGCAAGCAACTATACTTGTGAGACTAAAAAAAAAAAAAGCAGAATATAGCTATTGTTTTTTATTTCACAAATAAAATTTCTGCCATTGCTTGTCAACAACATACAGGTTTTTAAAAGCTCTCCAATCTAAGCATTTTTCTTAAGAATGATGATAGAGAACAAAAGGAGACCATGTTTGCAGAAACTCCCAAACAGCAGAATTTAGGTACAAACTACAGAGAACACTTGTAGAACTTGACCACTGCTCTGTGTTGTCATAATTTCACACATCATCATTATAATTTTATTGCAGAGAGGGATAAAGTTAGAAGATCAGTGATTTTTAGGTTGACACACCATCAGTCTTCATGAATAGGTGGAGCAGAAGACAGAGGCAGAAAAAGAGAAGAAAAGCAAAACAGTCATAATTATCCAGACTTTAGACTAACTTTCAACCCACCCTTTGCATTTCTGAACAAACTTGGTGCATAAATGTTTTGTTATATACCCCAGGATTGAAAGCTCTTTATACATTATGGGACATCCACACAAAAAAAATAAAAAATTATATTTAATTTTGAATGCCACTAAGGTAAATTCTGGTTTCAGAACTGTTATTCTAGTAAGTTAATACTTCTCTTTCCTACAACAACAATGTTCTACATGGTACAACTAAGCATTTAGATTAACTGTATCATTGTGAAGTTTTTACACTGTCAGCCTGAAAGCAATTTATTTTAAAACTTATTCTGTTATGTAAATAATACAATAATTCCAATTTGAATCATCAAATATGAAGATGTAACTATAAAATCCTATTCAAATCAAACCAAAATAATATATATATATTTCTCATGTCACTGTAGCATATGTTTATCTTAACGACCAAAGCCAGAAATGTCCAGTTCAAATATTGGCTGAGACACCAGATATTTCTACAGAGTTTTGTGGTACTACACAGTCCCTCCAAGCAACTGTTATATTTGAACCTCAAATTAGGCCACGAATGATTCCTCCTACATCCTTTTCAACTCTTTATTCATCAATCATCCCACCAATCAGCACTGCACAGTCTGAGCTACTGAAAGCAATGTGAAACCATAAACAATAATAAACTCAGCAGAGTACCATCAAGTACATAATCTGTTCAATCTGTCCAATTTACCCTGTATAAAATACTCAGCTAAACTGAAAGTTCACATATTATTTTTGTGTCAATAAATAATTTAGCATTACTAAGTGTAATTTACATGTTTCTTCTCCAAATGTTTTGAATACTATGAACAATGACATCAACAGCATTTTCATGAAACATGAGTACAATAACACAAAATAAATGTAAAAGAACATAAAAACTCACCAAATATGTGATTCTAACAGGTGTGACTCATATTATGTTAATTTCAATATAAGCAGTAAAAATTATTTGGTTCTTGACATTAAGGAATGTTTTCCAGAATTGTGATGTTGAAAACCAATATGTGCATTCAAAAACCACTCAGTGGGCCTAACTATTAAAGGAATGAACTTCAATGTTTCACAAACACACCAAGCATATCTCAAAGTAAAATCATGACATAACATTAAAAATTTGGATGTAGTGTATGTCCAGTTTTAACAACGATTTAATTGGTTAATTCAGTGTTAATACAGCATGAAAATAACAGTTTGTTCTTCTAATACTCAAAGGACCAATGAAAAACAGTTCATGGACCACCAACAATCTACAGCCCACATTTTCAGAAACACTGTAGCAGAGTTGTGAAAAAACATGCTAAGATAACAGTTAATTGCAGGTAATGATATTAAATAAGTTTCCACAAAGTCACAGTGTTTCCTGATCCAGTGTGTTTTAACATTTCTCAACATCCTATTGAGCAAGTTCTTCTTCCCTACAGTGCTCAACATACAATGTATAATACCTCACTCACATTAACTTTTAGAAACCTGAATCACACCCTCTTTTAATCACACTATGTAAGGTTCTGGAAACTCCAGTTTCATTCATGAAAACTATTTACAATAAAACATAAACTGTCTTCCTTATACCATTTCTCTCCAACATATTTTCTCTCCAATTTTTTCAGGGCACTAACTAATCATTCTTTACAAGAACACTGAGTTCCCGATCTTAATTCCACTTGAAAAAGCCTTAAAAAAGTGTGACATAATGAACAGACACTTGTAAATAAACTAAGTCAAAACATCATATAATGGGGGGTGGTGGTAATCAGGTATAACATCTGTTGCAACTGCAAATAAATAAAAATGTAGGTACAGTAGATCATGATGATAAGGAATGGAATGACACACTCTTAAACTGATAGACTCAACAAAATGTCATCACATTTGTTGCAGTATCATCACTATGCATATAAAGAGTGGCCTAAAATCTGTTAACCAATTATTAAAACGTACATTAAAATAAGCTGTAAATTTCTTTATTACTTACTGAATTTATAAAAATTCTTTCAAATGAGATCTTCTACATTCAAAGCACAACACACAATCCGTACAGCTGACTCATACCAGCATTAAAAAAATTTAAACCTAAACAATCCTGTTAATATTTGAGAATGTTGCAGTTCACTGACTTTTTGGCCACTCCATAACCAGGGCCAGTAGTTACACAGCCTGTGTGTAGGCTAATAAAATGAATTGTTCAGACACAACAACACATTCCTGTGACTAAACTGTACCACTTCTTTCCATTCCACCATTCACCTCGGGTTTGGATATAACAATATTTATCACTGTCAAAATTAGATACGGGCATATTAGGAGTTTATTTTCATATGAGTTTAAACATTCAGTTCTAGTCAAAAATACTAGAAACTGTGGTTGTTTACCTTCCTTACCTACAATTATCCTTGAAAAAATAAAGAATCATTCTGACTTAACACACACGCACGCTAGCAATCCAAATATTTCTTAAATATCAGTTTTAGGGACATCTGGGATTTATTTATTTATTTTATTTATTTATCTATATACTTACCTTGTTTGCTTTTTTGTAAAATATAGGAGCAGTTCATCTACTCCTCCAGCTGATATTCAGGAGTTCTTTTTTGTAAAACTGTTTTTCAGTAACATACAAACATGTAAATTGCAATAACCGAAGGAAGACCAGGCCAGTCTAGTCACGTGAAAAATGTATACCAGTTACACAAAACAGATGACTCTACATCAAACAAAAACACATGCTGAACCACAATCATAAACAAACCTTGTCATGCCCAGTCCACAGCTAGTTTCCACCTACAAATTTCTTCCATTTGAGGTGGTAGAAGTATTTTTAATTCACATACACAAATGGCATTTGAGCACAAAGTTAATGCATTAAGATATAAGTCCAAGTGCTGAGCACATGGGTTATGTGGAATTCCACTTATTCAGAATATTCACCTGAGATGTTGCTAATGCTGCTGCTTGCTGAGTTGTATTTTTTATTGTGTTAGTAGCTGATTTAATCGTCCCCCAAGTCTTCACAAATGCAGCCTTTTGATGGATATCAAAAATACCACCACCTGAAGGGCCTGCATTTTTGTTGTTCTGGTGTTTTTTACATGGTTGGAGCCCTAGGTCTGCAGAATCTCCTGCTGGTCCAAGTTGTAAAAATGTTACTGACTTAATCTTGTAAACAGTTTTACCACCGGGCAAGTCTCCGACTGGTGCACATTCCTTTATGAGCATCAAACGGCTGTCCACAACGGCCTGCAGTTCAATTTTACCAACGATACCATACAAGACACCTAGGCATTCTGGATTATCAGCAGATGCCAAGTCCCAGGCTAAAAAGCAGCAAAAGAAAAAGGGAGCTTTCGATAAATGTTTAAAATTGCAGTCTCAACACAAAATTTCTGTATCCTGCATTATGACTGCTAACATCACACTGACGTAATGTCATTTGACATTCAAATGGGAGTGGTTCAACCCTGATGTTACCTGTTTTAGCTTCAAATCCACCCGTATTCCGATCCCACCACAAACCATATTCGCCGTTTACAAATATGTAATACTGATCACTTCGAAATAACTCCATTTTAGGAGCAGTCTTTCCCTTTAACGACATAAATATTTTGAAAGCCGACACACACGTACAAACATGCTAAACAATCTACCGCCATTTTGTTTGTTCGTCGGGTGGGGAGCTTGGTAACCCGTGTTTCGCACCCAGCCGATTAAACGGGCATCGTATTCCAACCTTAGCTTACTAGATTATGTGAACACGACCACAAGAATGTCGGCAATAACATTGTCAATATGGCCACGCTAGGCCAGCTGTTGGAAATTTTGCAATATTGCATAACATTGTAAATAGCAATGCCTTTTCCTGTGCAGAAAAAAATCACGTGAAATGGTTCGGTTCCGAATTCAATATGTCTTTACCGTTAGATAGTAATCTCTGCAGGCAACTGGGAGATTATGTTGAAACTCTCACGCACTCTGGGCAGAAAGTATTAGATAAAGATACTTTAAAAAAGTTAAAGAACATTTGCAAGTATGCATATTGTTACACTTTGCATACATTATATTTGAATACTGTAATCATTTTTTGTATAGCCTGTATATTATCATGCTTTTCTTGTTGCAGGATTTCTGATGGCTATGTGGAACATGCCTACCATTTACTTATGTATCAGCTTGAGAGAGCACACGCGGAGATTCGTTTCAGTGCCTTTCAAATATGTGATGAACTCTTTAGGTAAAACAAATTATTTCGACTCTAGATTACAGGCCAGACTGACATATTAAAGGTCAACACTGACTTCTAGCCTGAGCTAAACTAACCTAAGAACCTTTTTTACCAAGGACTGAGGATTGTGCTTTCATAAGAGAAATCAGCTATCTAAATATGATTTATTCCGGACTAAACTAAGCAGGAAAACTGCGAATGTGGTCTCTGAGAAGAGATGTCTTAAAAGCTTGTGTGTTATGCGAGTATTGGACCCAATTTGTAGTGGTTGGTTCACACATACAGAATTTCAGTCATTTCCCTTCAGCTGCTTTGCCACTGGTAATGGCATAGTAACATGTATTTCACAATGTGTAAAATTCAGATGTCCAGCACTAAATAATGCAGTTGTATAGTACACCTTTTTTTGCTTTTGTTGGCCTTAAGATGACCAGTGCTGTTTGATACATGTCACCTTAAATAAATTAATACTAACATATATTTGTTGTGGTGACTGTATTTAAGCTTCCAGAATTCCTATGTAACACAACAGGATATTTAACATAAAATTTGCTTTTCCAACACCTTGTCCTTGTTTGCCAGCATAAGTGGCATTAAATGTTCACTAGGAAGGGCAGAGAAGGGACTTTGAACTGAAAATCTAAACACAAGAATTGTCATTACTAAGTTTCTGAGATGTTTACATATATTTTCAAAATATAATTAATCAAACCCAAGATATTTAAAAGCTTAGTGGTGTTATGGAGAACCTAGTGTACTTATTTATTGAATTGCAGAATGCCAGATGCAGCTTTAGTGGTTATTACAATTTGAAGTAACAGTAAACTACTCATGTAAATCTATTGTCAAAAATTTATATTTTACAACAGTACACATACTTAAATGTACATCTTATTTATTTGTGAGTCACATTTGGTGGTTTGTGTCATGTTGGCAAATTATTGCAAAAGTACGTAGGTTCTGCAAAGCATTGATTGTATGAAATACTTACTTTATTTTGAAAATCTATGATATTGGTTCAACAAGTTAACTCTTATTGCCAAGCCAGTGACTTTATTTACTAAGCTGCCCTGGGTGCTAATTGTGTTATTCTTTATTCTCCTCATACCTTATTTAACTAGTGAAATTCTTCTTTTGCAGGAAGTCTCACTGCTTTCGAGAGCTGCTGGTTTCTAACCTGCAACACATGATGGAACTAACATGTGAAACTTGCTATAACAAATCTCTCCCTCCTCCCAGATCTGTTGCTCTAAATCTTAAGCATATGGCATTAAAGTGCGTACAGGACTGGAATAAGGAGTATGGAGATGGATATAAAAAACTGCAACTTGGTTATAACTTCCTTAAAAACTGCAAGAAGGTAAAGTATTGTATATAATTAAGATCGACAAATTTAAGATTGTGGTAGTTAATTTTCAGTTGGGTATATTTGCAACTCTCAAATGACAATTATAATACTAGAACTGGTGTTTCCCATTTTTTCCTTTCTTTGAGCCCTTCTGATTTTGAACAAATTCTGACAGATCCCCAGACCTGAAGGCACATATAATGAATATTAAATCTGTTGGAATATTAGTTAATACAACCAACACAGCACACAGATGTTGTTAGTCACAGCTGTACTACTATCATTGTGATCAACAACTTTTTTTGTGCTTTGTTGGTTGTGTTACTGGCTAATACTGAGAGTATGCAGCAAAAAATGCAACATAAAGTTGGTGGAATATGTTTGTTCTGATCTAAAATTAAATTAATGTCTAAGTGAACATATTGAAAAGTGACTTAATGACAATGAATTGGTTTGAAGGCAAATTTATTATGACTTGTATGGTTTGTATATCATAATTGCAATAATTTATATGTTCTGTCTGTTGAACCATTATCCTGCTGGTAATTTCATTGACAGTTTACTGTTTACCCGGTCTTTGTTTCAGGTCGATTTTAATGCATTACAAATTGAAACTTTAGCAGAGCAAGTGAGACAGCGGGAGCAAGAAAGAAGGCAGAATTTGATAAATGAGCAGAAACTGAAAAAAGTAACAACAGAAATAAATGGTTTGTATTATATTTCTTCAAGTACAGATATGAAGTAAGGAGTATCATCCCCGTTTAGAGGAAAAATGGAACTTGAAATTTTTGCATATTTCTGTCAGTCTGTCTGCCTGAAAACCATGAGTAAGAAATATTCACTGCCCTACATTTACTAACTGTATGCATCTTTTAGAATTATACGGTATAAAAGTCTTAACACAGAAGCCCACATATCCAAAGCCAGTTAAGTTCACTTTATATTACTAACTTCCCCAAGTGCCATCCACTTTAATATCCATTTGTTGTGATTTACTTTATAAGAGGCATGGACGGTTTGTTTCCATCTGAGCCCTGTAGCTGTTATATTCTAACCTTATTCTTTTATCCACCACAAAAGATATTACATCACAAAGTTCTCTATTACATAATTTACTCCATCCTCTGTCTAATTCTTTCCCTGAGGTTCATATATTTTCCCAGAGAATCTGAACACTGGAACTCAATATAAGAAACCATGCCCCACAGACATACAAAACAATAGTCACTTTACTCTCAGATTTTGAACTTAGTGGGTGCCAGTATTACATGAATCATGGAAAATGGTAATGCTGTTTAAGTATGATAGTAGCTAAAATACTGTATTTACTCAAATGCCAGATGAGGTTTTTATCTTAAATTTGGCGTGTGAACTTGTGAGATCATGTTAAATTCACATATGAAGTCCGAAACCCAACTGTGCCAAACTGGATTGCAGTAAACCAGACCATGTGGAGCCAAACCAAGGCCTGCATCTCCAAATCATCACATAAGATCTATGCTCTTCTGACAACAGATCATCTAGTATCTTCTGGGATATTACGCAGCATGGAGTAGTAATTCCTTACTATCATTTTAGGACAGTCAATTCCATATTCAGGCATCAAGAAATCCAAAAAAAGAGATCAGAACATTACTGAAGTTACCTGACAAAATCTTCTTGTTTGGGACTTTGTCCATCATCTAATTTATTAGACAAGGACAACCTTTCTGTGTTTCTGTTTTAAGGCAAAGAAGCATCTGTAGATCATCTAGTTTAGGAAGCACCTAACCTGGTAAACCTCTTAGATTGAGTTACTCTCAATCACTCGGCACCACAAGCACAGTAAACTGTTCTGATGTGTACCTGAGCACATAACTAGTCCAAGGGTAGTAACAGGAAAATGTCAATCAAAAAATTAAAAATTAACTACAAGGCTCAAAAATATAACCTGGACCAATCCACAAATTAAAAACCGTTAAAAAAAACCACGAACTCAGACTTATCAGACCACCGACACAACACAAAAATCCAGAACATGCATTTAAATTCTTAACATCACTGACACCATCTGTGGAGAACATTGTCAATCTTCGTGGGTTTAAGTAAGTTAATGGACCAATAAATATAAATGTAGTAATTAGTCAGTGTGTATCGTAACAGCATTTCAGCACATCTCACCATAAGTGACCTGTGAAGGGTCCATTTGCAGTGGACGGGACTGATGATATGTTGTGGAATGACAGTGAAGAGGATTGGGATGTTAGGAGTGAGTGTGAGCAATATGAAGGTACTGACTATAAAGATGAAGACAGTTACACTGTTGGGTAAAGGTAGATAGAATCTGACAAGTTTTGTGTATTAGGTGTATGAAATTAATAGTAGAATATTTTTTTAGCAGACCTCTTATTTTTGGGAGGTCGTCATATATTTGGATAAATACATTTTTCTATGGCAGGTATGTTTTTGGAGGGGGGGAGTAGAGTTGTCTTGCATTTGGGTAAATACAGTATAATTTCCTAGGATTCATTGCTCCAACTGTGCACAGTTGTTCTTTGCTTGCAGAAAAACATATAGTCATGAGTTAACATTATGCTCCTCTTGCTCATGTTGATTACAGAAATGCAGCCTGAGATAACAAATGCACTGACAACACTGGAAAACTGCATTTGTCTGCTCTTTCCAACACTGGAAGATTTCTTCATTCAAGATGAAAGTAGAAGTGAAATTCAACCTGAAAGCTCTATTGAAAAACTCAGTCTCACAAACACTTCTATTACAAATCAAGTACAAGGTGAAAATAAAATACAGGAAGAACAAGGTTTACATCAGACAGAATGTATATCTAAATTAAATGACAATGATGTTCCATCCACAAGCAGACCTACAAGCAGTAATGATGATGATGGTGGTGATCAGATGGAAACAGACAATTTGGACTCTGAAAGTGAAATGTCTGATCCTGAGAGAGACACTGACTTTCGAGAATATGGAATGCTTAATTCAAAATACAGTATTGAAGTGAATGTAAATACAGGTATTTGTCAATAGCCTAAACAAAATATAATTTTAATTATAAATTGATAAATGTTATTACGTAGTATCTTCTATTAACACTTTGACACCAGAAGTAAATTCGTGGCAGCAATGTCTAAATACCAGAATTGAAATTAGAGGATTTAAGTCTTTTATCTATATACTTCCCCCCCCCCCCAAACCCGCCTTTTAACCATTTCTTTCTTTTTTAACAAAACAATATTTGTCATTTTTTTTTTTAATTACAAAAACC
>Ga0123357_10007543_pt1 | contig 13457 bp, 14 predicted proteins | sample TergutEmb28metaG_FD_89873 | JGI IMG/M metagenome (GOLD analysis project Ga0123357, IMG submission 89873) | Embiratermes neotenicus P4 segment gut microbial communities from Petit-Saut dam, French Guiana - Emb289 P4 | ecosystem: Host-associated > Arthropoda: Insects > Digestive system > Gut ...
TGTATGAATGAATGTATTATGTGTGTGCGTGTGTATGTATGTATTTATTGTATGTATGTGTATGTATGTATGTATGTATGTGTGTGTGTGTGTATTTATGTACATATGTATGTAATGTATTGTTTGTATGTATACGTGTATGTATTTTATGTATGTATATATGTAAGTATGTATGTATTTTATGTATGTATGTGTGTATGCATGTATGTATGTATGTATGATGTGTGTGTGTGCATGTGTATGTATGTATTGTATGTATGTATGTATGTATGTATGTATGCATGTATGTGTGTATGTATTGTATGCATATATCTATGTATTATATGCATGTATGTGTGTACATATATATGTATGTATGTATTATGTGTGTGTGTATGTATATATATATATGTATGAATTGTATGTATCCTATATAGGTGTGTATATGTATGTATGTTTGTATGTGTGTGTATGTATGTATGTATTGTATGTATGTATCATATGTACATATGTATGTCTGTGTATTTATGCATGTATGTATGTGTGCCACTTTATTTGTTTTTTAAAATATTCTACCTAGTCACTTTTAATGAAATTTCATTTAGAACTCATGAAGCATAAGCTGAAATGGAATAATGCACACCTGGAGAATTGCAGACGGAAGAAATGAAATTTTACTTGCACATAATTTCATCGCAATTTATATCCAACTGAATATCAGAACACCAGACCAAAAATATCTTGCAAATCAGGTGGACTGGTGGATAAGTTTTATAAGTAATTTCTGGTGCTCTGCCATGGACCTCACCTTTGATCACACAGCAGGATACATTTCTTCCTGTTGTCATACAATTTGTCCTAAATGACACACCAGCTGTTATAACTGACTAACTACGATGATTTTTGACACCTCTCATATGTGGTTCTCCACTTTCTCCATGACACCCAAGTTACCAAATGAGACCACCAAAACTCTAGAAGCTAATTCCATACACAGACTAGTTGCCACTCAGTATCTTTCAGTCATCAATGCTATGTTTACACAGGAAAAGTTACAGAAAGATACTTACAGCTTCAATGGAGTCAAAGTCCTGCTTGTCACCACCTCGCCAATGTACGCTCAGATGCAGACTGTTGCCAGCAGCGAGTGGTAGATAATAAGTAAGGGACACACATAATGTATTGGAAGTTGGCACAAATGCAGGACTTGTGAAAGATCCCTCCTCACTTCTAAGTGACCAGACACGATGACTATCTGCAATATTTTCTCATATTAGAACAGCTGATCCCAAACATGATTATTCAGAAGCCTGTAGAATAAGATAATATGAACACCTGTGAGTCTTCAGGTTTTTACAGTGGTGTGAATGAGGTATACATTTGTCTGTGATATGATTGTGCACTGCTGATCAATTGGTTCCTGATTATTATTCGACATTTTTTACGCTTGAAGATAAGACACCTTCACTGTCTTGAAATGCTGGAAACCAATAACACAAGGATGTGTCATCATATCGGAACAGAAAGGATGCCTCTTGTGAACCCCTATCAAAGTAACAGTATTTTAAGAATTTCTCAGTGACATGTCTCTTTCAATCCAAAATGGCACATGATCTGACACATCTCAGCATGACTAAAACAATATAACGTTGTTTAAACAATAATTACTTGATGTGTTGATTCTTGTGGCTTTACTTTAAAATAACAATGGCACACAAAAATTCTGCTAATCAGCTCTAACTTCTGGGAATTGTATAAAATGTATATTTATGTTTGGTTGGGTTATACAGTGGTTTAAAAACTACAGTTTTGGAGCCCCATCACATACTTCTTTGTCTAATTCAGTCTGCAATATAATGTAATATGTTCCAGAACTTAAATTGCATTGTCAGCTCTCAGTTGTATCAAATGTGGAGATGACACCATTTTTTAAATTCTTCATGAGAATATCACAATAACGAACATGTTAACATTCATTATAATCCAACAACACTGGTTGACAAGAAAAGTTCACTCCCTGTTCAAATTCAGAGTGATTCTTAACAGTTCTGGCATTGCTGCATCCGAACATGGCAACCATATTGCCTTATTACCCACCAATGGTCAGGAGAAGCGATTCAGTTCAAAAACTCCATTTGTAATAAGAAAGTACTATATTGGTTTTTAATTACAATATAGAGTGTCAAATAATGAACACTATTTCTACATACATTATCCTAACTACAAAAAAAACTGTCATTAAACACTCATTTCATCTTCTTTTGCCTCTTACATTCACCAGTCGGTGTCTCGTTTATAGGACTCCAGCAGCATCAGCCAATATATTTGGACTCCATTTTCCACTGTACCTTTTTTCCATTTGGGAAAAGTCCTGACGGAACCATTTGCCATGTTCATCATAGACTGCTCCCATGCTTGCGGGAAAAAAAAATTCAATGCGACAGAAGAGAATGACGTTTCAATGATGTAGTACGCCCTATAGCACTGTATAATGAAATTAGGTGGTGCGTCAGGAAAGTAATGACACAGAATGCGTGGCTCGACAACTGGCAATGCTGTAGCCACACCTCAGACACCAGCCGAGGCATACATTCGTACTTAATGATCAGTGCAAGTTTCAAGTCGATAGCATTAACATGTCTGATTTGACAGCGAGTTGTGTAAGTGTGTGTAGTAGTGACGCGTTACGGAAATGGAGAAACGAAATCTCGAGCAGGGTTGCGTGATCAAATTTTGTGTCAAACGTAATGAAAACGCAACAGAAACTTATGAAAAATTGAAAAGAGCTTGCAGAGAGCATGTTCTATCAAGGACAAAGGTTTTTAGGTGGCATAAAGCATTTTTGGATGGCCGTGAGAGTGTGGAAGACGAACCTCGTTCTCGAAGACCTTGCACGTCAAAAACGGATGAAAATGTGACCAAAGTGAGGGATCTCGTGAGATCTGATCGACGTTTGACAGTCAGAATGATCAGTAGTGTGTTGAATTTGAATCGCCAAACCGTCCACGAAATTTTGACCTTCGAAATGGGCATGCAGAAAATTTGTGCCAAGCTGGTCCCAAAAATTCTCACCAATGAACAGAAGGAAAACCGAAGGAATGTGTGCCTGGACCTCCTTGAACCAATCGAAAATGATAAAACTTTTTTCAAATATGTCATAACAGGTGAGAAACGTGGATTTTCGAATACAATCCTGACACCAAACGATGAAGTTCGGAGTGAAACACGAGCAATTCACCGCGCCAAAAGAAAGCAAAAATGAGAAAATCAAAACCATGCTAATTTGTTTTTTCGACAGTCAAGGCGTTGTTAATAAGGAATTCGTGCCTCAAGGACAAACAGCTAATAAACAGTACTATCGTGAAGTCCTTGAACGACTCAGAAATAAGGTTCATCTTGTCCGGCCAGAGATTGTGGGCACTTGGATGCTACATCACGACAATGCTCCCTGTCACACTGCCATCTCCGTGAACGAAGTTTTGGCCAAAAAAGGCATTTCAGTGGTTCAGCAGCCACCATACTCGCCTGATCTGAATCCGTGTGACTTCTTCCTTTTCCCGAAACTCAAATTCCACCTCAAAGGTCGTCATTTTGGAACTGTGGACAACATCCAAAAGGTCGTGACAGACCAACTGTGGGCACTTCTACATGAAGACTTCCAGCACTGCTACCGTGAGTGGAAGCAACGTCTCCGGCGGTGTGTGGCTTCCCAAGGGAACTACTTTGAAGGGGATAATGTTGATTTATAGGTAAATGTTAAATAAAAAATACAACAACAGTCTCATTACTTTCCTGACCCACCACGTAGCTCCTGCACATTTTCACTGCAATTTTCAATTTTTTTATTGCCTAGAAAGTCCCTGGAGATATTTTCAAATGCTTCCCCGGCCCTCCTTTCTGTAGCATTTAATTTTGTACTAAAGGCTTGGTCTTCGAATATTTGTTTAATTTGTGGACCAACGAAAATTCCTTCTTGCAATTTGGCCTCATTATTTTGGGAAATGTTTGCTTCAATAGGCAAACCCTTCACTTTTTTCATCCATCGCCAGTCAAAGGCCATGAAGATGATCTGCAGCAAATTCTCAACGCCCAAAATTTATCTTTATCTTTGATCTTACCGCCAAAATATAGTTCATAGTGATAAACAACCACCACTTGTAATAGGCAAACACGGACGACCACGTCGATCTAAGAAAGTTAAAAAAATTTACCACAGAATTATGACAAAGGTAAAGGTAAGTGATCCCGTTATAGGCCCGGTGTGGTCCAGAGGGTGGGTAGAGGCATAGCTCTACTCTTCCATGACCGCGGCACTAGAAGGGGGTGAGTGGTCAGCAGCACGCCCCGGCCGCACTTTACCCCCGGGAAGGCTGGAGGCTGGGTGGGCCCCAGGGTCGGTGTGGATGGGCGGAAAATCTCGTCGCCACCGGGGTTCGATCCCAGTCCATCCAGCCCGTAGTCAGTCGCTATAGTAACTGAGCTATCCAACCCACAACACAGAATTATGATATCACTACAAATTCACAAATAATCAGCAGGAGGTCTGAGGATAACCTTGCACAACTAGAGGAAAATTTGCACTAAAAATTAAAAAATCCTGATTTTCATTGATCAGTATACTGCTCACTTTAAGAATATAACTTTTCTCAGTAACATAAAGGTTATGTCTATGCCAGCTAACCCTACTAGCTAGCTACAGATCTTAGATTTGGGGATCATCCATGCATTCAAGTGTAATTATAGAAAATTCATATGAAAGAAAGTTGCCATGGTAGATGGTGGTCTGCTCCAAGATGCTTCTATATGAATTTGGATATACTGTCCACTATGCATCTCATAATAGGAGCCTGGAAGTTGATCACTATCAAGAACTATTTTTGCAAGTGTGGTTTTCCAGTAGATCGTGTCTACAGCAATGATGACAATGAACTGAAACTTACTGAAGATGATAAAAATGACTGGCATGGTTTCAAAATCTTGGAGCACAATTTGAAGACTATGTACCTACAAAAGTGCTGTCAAGTTTTGTGAAGTCCACAGTGTTGATCAGGCATTGGATCAATAGTTGACCAGGCCAGAATAATAACCAGAAGAGGAAGAAGAGAAAGTGGCAGAAGTTAAGGTACATTTCGACGTAATGGAAGCACTAGAAGTCGCAAAAAGTATATGTGCCAGTTGGATAACAAGCACAGTACTGTTACAATGTGCAACAAACTTGAGAATTAATTACAGATTGACATCTAGAGAAAAGAAAGGACAAACAACAATGAATGGTTAAATAAATAAGTACTGCACATCACCGCACAATACATGAGCATGTCTGATTTAGGTATCAAGCTATCATGGTGTCATGTGTGTGATCATTGTGACAATATTGTAAGGAACTTTTACCAGGTACCACATTGTATTCAGATTTTAAAATGTTGATAAGTCCATATTTTAAACGGCTTGCCGAAGTCTTTCTTATATAGCAACCCATACTTAGAGTGTGTAAGTCTTATTTCTTAGGTTTTATGCTTCCCCAGTTTTAACATAATTTTAGTTGGTTCCCACAAAAACGTAAAATCAAAGCCTTACTGCAACTACAACTAAATCGCAAACAAAAAGTTCCACTTGCAAGAAATTTCATTTGAGTTTCCCTGCTTCATCCCCAAGCTAAACATTTCACCTTTCCATTCTTTCTGTGTTTACATATTCAGCAATCTGTCAATTAATATATTCTTACTATTATGCTATTCTGTCCTTACAAAACACATAAAAACAACATGCCAATTTCACTGATGAAAATTACAGTTGTCTGAGATGTTAGAACATGCTGATTGGTAAACAGTTACATATGTATCAATGTAGCAAATTGCCTCCAACATCAGAGTCTTGCAATCCAAGAAGAGTAGCCTTGCTGCCAGTCACACAACATAATCACCAAAAACTACACATGCGGACATGCATAAAGCACAAATTTGTCCCCTGGTTCAGTTAGAAATTCCTGCCTACAAACCACATCCCTGATTATGGTGTGAAAAATATGCTATTTTAATGGGAAATGTGCCATGCTAATAAATTTCATGCCTAGGAAAAGTGCTCTGACATGGACATATGAAGGACCACTGTCCCAAATAGTAATATGTCTTCTGGGGGAGGAAGAGACTGTTTGGATGGTTTGAACCCAGAGTGCCTCAATCACCTGTGACCTGAGATGATGGGGAGTGTCACATTGGTTGAAGAACTTCGTGACTGGGTGCATGAGGGCTGAGTACCATCTTATAACAACACCCTTGCATTCACAAGACAATTGAGAAAAATCACAGATTACCGCAGTCAAGTTCAAGTTTAAAAAAATAGTAGAAACCCTTGGTTAATGATTGATGTGGTCAGTAAAATGTGGAGCCTCCAAATCCTTGTATATTTCCTTGCTAATATATATGTACCAAGGTGTATTAGTCAAAATGTTCAGACACTAGGGTTTTAACACACACACATTCCTAATGTGGGTGTGCGCAGTGGACCACCAGGTACAGTATACATTATCCATCAGAGGATGAATGAGCTGCTCATAAAGCAGAACACTGTTTCTGATGGACAGGTCACTTCTATTCAGGAGAGGACTTCGTGAACTCAGTCTATGTGCTGCCTGATTTATATTGAGATAAATCAGCTGTGTAGCAAAAGTCACCCCCCAGTAATAAGCTGTACCTATTGACTCCGAGTACTGGCTGCTCAAATACCTGTACTGACCAGGCTTTTTAGATACGTCTTGAAGTCTGGACAAAAATTACTACAGTTCTCTGTGCGACACTCACGGCAATCCTGTAGTCCCACAGCCAGTGCTCCAGGCAGCTGAAATAAGTCTACAGGTAGCCAATGAGTATCTTCAGTTGGTGAGGCATGTCTATGATGACCCAAATTGAGCTAATTCAACGAAATGGGAAGAAGCTGGCATGCCTTCCACATATAGGCCCAAGAAAGGGTCGAAAAAAATTCACCCTGCACAAATAAAGTCTGCATGCTGAGGGAAGTCTGTAGGTAGCCAGTAAGTAGCTTCGGACGTTGCAGCATGGCTATGGTGGCCCTCTTATCTACATACGGAGCTAATTCAATGTAGTGGGAAGGTGTGAGCATGCCTTTCACATACAAGCCCCAGAAATTATCAACAAAAAATCAACCTGCACAAATCGATTGTGCGTGTTACAATATGATTATGCGCCTCTGAGGAACATCTGAAACATTCCTCAACTTACCCGTAGTCAGGAAAGTAGGGTTTTCTCAAGTGAAGTTGGGAGCTCAAGATGAGAAGCTTTTACAGGAAAACTTCATTCCCTGGGGTGTTAGAACGCCGTGCTGCGTCTGGGTCAAAATCGAAACTGCTCATAATCCAGTGCCCCATGCTCACTACTTCACTTGGGATCCTAATATATTTTTATCTAAAAGGCTGCCAACCAGTTCGCTACGAGCCTCCTAACCGAGTGGATGTGTTGACAGTTGCCAGTGCTTATCGACGTAGGCCGGTTCTTGAGCTAACGAAGAGGAAGTGTAGCGAAGTGTCGTGCAGTGCATAAACACAAGTGCCCAACACACGCAACATCGACAATGTTATCAGTGGGAAACGGACCCGGCTTCGGGCCCATTCCACCACTTTCCTTTCAACATGGTATGCAAGGTCAATCAACAAATCCATCGCTACTGTTTCCTACACCACCCAATACACAGAGTCAAACCTTACCCAAAGCCAATCTGTTGCCACCAATGTATTCACGACTCAAATGTACCTTTCACAACCTTTAAATCTATCCTATTTTCCACCAAATCGAGAGCAATTTCTCAATATGCGACGACCATCTATGGCTCCAGCCCCACAACACCCAAATACTCAACAACCTTCAAGGACGACATCCGCAAGTGAAGATGAAGAGGAGAGCACATACATGGCCCAGGACATCCGGTGGCAAACTGTAAAAGGTATGAAACGGAAAAAAAACACAGGACTATTAAAGATTCCACGACCCCAGACATACCAATCGACAATAGTTTCCATGCCTCAATGGACACTAGAAATGACGATGCAAACACAGGCACCGCGGTTCTAAAGGCTGCGAAACCTTCTCCTATATTTGTATACGGAGTTACCAGTCTCCCCGAGATGCAAAAGAGGATAAATGAATTCCTTGATGAGGAAAAATACACCACAAAAATTCTGACAAATGATACCATTAAATTAATTTGCCAAACCCCACACACATATAGAACATCAGTAAGATACATGAGAGACAACAATATAATCCATCACACTTATCAACCTAAGGAGGAGTGCTCATACCGAGTCGTAATTAAATATTTACATCACTCATTAGATGCGCAAAACTTAAGAGGCGAAGTATCACAGTATGGACATAAAGTACGGAACATAATTAACGCTAAACATCTTGTAACCAAAGATCCCTTAAATCTATTCTTCTTATATCTGGAACTTTCTGATAACAACAAAGACATCTACAAACTAAATAGATTGCAAAATACGTCATCCAAATAGAGCCGCCACGAAAGGGCAAACACCTAATGCAGTGCATGAGATGTCAATTATACGGGCACACTAAATCCTGCTGTAATAGGCCCTGTGTCTGTGTCAAATGCGGAGGACAACACAGCACAGAGAGCTGCAAAAAGGACAAGACCACGCCGGCAACATGTAGTCTATGTGGCGGCGATCATCCCACGAACTATAAAGGTTGCGACTATTATCAAAGCCTTATCACGCAAAGCATGCAAACAACAGACCTCCTGTCGCACAACGTTATGCACCACCCTTCATCCCACAACAACCCCAGACCTCAGGGTCGAACCTATGCACAGACACAACGCATTGAAGGACTAACGCCAGCTGTCCCCAACGTGGAAGAGCCCATGTCCCCAACTCAATTTCTGGGGAAGTTTAAAGTCGTGTTTAATCAATTAATCCAACAAAGCAACATGTTCCTTAACATGCTGACAATGCTACTAAAAGAGCTGAATATTGGCTAAATTCCTCCGGATAGCACTACGGAACGTCAATGGCCTTGCTCAACACAAGGACGAAATCCAAATATATCTACAACAAAACATGATTGACATCTTGCCATAAGTGAAACTCACTTCACTATCAAGTCATACTTTAAAATGCCTCACTATAATACTTACTACACAAATCATCCTAATGGTAATTAGCACGGGGGCGCAGCTGTCCTAGTGAAACAGACAATTGGTCACTATGAGCTACCAAAGTACGAAGAAGACTTTCTTCACGCTACATCCATTCCAGTCAGAACACTACCATAAGAGTTAACAGTAACTGCTGTGTATTCCCCACCCACATACAATCTGAAAAGGGATCACTATGCATCGTTCTTCAGCACACTGGGCCCGAGATTCATGGCGGGAGGAGACTACAATAGTAAACACACTGCTTGGGACTCTCGTATAACTACCACCAAAGGCAGAGAGTTATTGTGCCTCTTGCAGAAAAGAATTACTCCTCCTTATCTACAGACAACCCAGCATACTGGTCTATGGACCCCACCAAACAACCGGACCTTTTAGATTTCTTTGTCACAAACGGAATTTCTTCAACGTACACCGATATAGAACCTAGTTACGATTTATCTTCTAACCACTCACCCGTCATAGCCACAATCAGTACAAGCCCCAAATCCCCAGGCTACACAACTCGCAGACCAATTGGAGTACCTACAGAACTAAGTTACATGACACAATAAGCCTTCATGTAAGCCTCAAAAGCTGTACTGAAGTCGAGGAAGCTATAAATAATTTTATAAGCTTACTACAGGAATCAGCTCAACAAGCCACACCCACAATGGTCTATAAAAAGATGTTGTGAATATCCCGCTAGAAATTAAGAAACTGTTGGAAGAAAAGAGGAAAGCAAGAGCAAAATGGCGAAGAAGTCACACTCCAGCAAAGCTACTTTCAATAGGCTAAACAGCAGCCTCAATTCACAACTGAAAGTAATGAGGACAAACTCATTTAACAATTATGTATCTACTTTGAGTCGATACGATAACTCTATTTGGAAGCCCATCAAATCTTCACGCAAGCCTACACTGGCATCCTCTCCTCTGCGCTTGGAGACACCGAATCCAGAAAGATGGGCAAAAAGCGACAAAGAAAGAGCAGCAGTATTCGCGAAACACATTGCGGACATATTCCAACCTCACGAGCTGCAGCCCAACGAAGAAATGCTTGAATTCCTAGAATCGCCAGCCCAACCAATTGAACCCATAAAACATTTCACACCAAAGGAAATAAACGATGAAATAGGACTCTTAAATATGGAAAAAAGCACCTGGCATTGACTTAATAACTCCGAAAATGTTAAAGGAATTACCCCGGAAAGGGATGGTTTTCCTCGCTTACTTATTTAATGCCATCCCCATACATCACTAATGGCCACATCAACTTAAATTAGCTGAGATAATCCTAATACCTATGCCTGGCAAAGATCCAAAGGACGTAAAATCTTATCGCCCTATAAGCTTATCACCAATCATCGCAAAACTATTAGAAAAACTGATCCTCCGCAGAATTGATCCTGATTTCACAACTAGCGACTGGATACCCCGCCACCAGTTTGGATTTCGCCAAGCCCACTCTACAATCCAGCGGTGCCACCGTATAACTCACACCATCCTCAAGGTCATTAATAATAAGGAATACTTAACATCGGTGTTCTTAGATGTGAGTCAAGCCTTTGATAGAGTCTGGCACCCAGGGCTCTTATATAAAGTTAAAAACCGTCTGTCAACATTCTTTCCATTATTGAAATCATATCTTAGCAACCGACAATTTCGGACGAGGATAAAGGGTGAGGTTTCTACTCTGTTTCCTATCAATTCTGGGGTCCGCCAGGGCAGTGTCCTAGGACCAAAGCTGTACCTCCTGTTTACATCAGACCGCCCACAAGCACCAAACGTCATGATAGGCACATTTGCTGATGATCCTGTCATCCTGACTTACCATACTGATGTCCTTCGAGTCTCCTCCTGCCTCCAAGAGTACCTAAATATACTTCAAATCTGGCTGCACGCGTGGAAAATCAAAATAAATGAGTCCAAGTCCACATATCCCACTTTCACGCTACAACGCGTTCCCAGTCCATCAATCTATTTAAATAATGTAGAAATACCCCCAGCCACAACTGTAAAATATCTTGGATAGCACTTGGACAGTAAGCAGAACTGGAAGGAACATATAATTAAGAAACGAAAACAGATGGACCTACAACACAAAGAAGTCTATTGGTTACTTCAAAGGTCATCTCCTGTCTCGGTAGGCAATAAAGTCTTGCTGTACAAATCTCTCTTTACTCCTATATGGACCTATGGCATTCAATTATGGGGCTGTCCAATACTGCAGTCATACAGAGATGCCAGTCTAAAATACTATAAGCAATTGTTGACACCCCATATTATGTCACCAATGCTATGATCCACAAAGACCTACGTAATCCAACTGTGCAAGAAGTCATCCATGCCAGAAGTGTCAAACACCATATAAAACTAGAAACTCACTTGAACCCCCTACTCCACCCCATTCCACAAGATAACTTCATATGAAGACCAAAACGATGGTGGCCAGCTCGCCTGTAATGCAGTGAACGAGATATCTTCACAGGAGGCCACCTCTTCACGCTAGCACGTCTACAAGTTTGACTCATAGCTAGCCCATTAACTTATAGAATACTTTGTACTCTGATTGCTGATTTCAGATTTAAAAAATTATAAAAAAAGTGCCAACAGTGTCAATGACACATGGGCTGACAGGATGAAGGCAGTGCGGGATCCTACCCTGGCTTCACTACAGAGTTCATGCAGGACTCTTCCCATGCCAAAGGGAGATACTGCCTGAAGAGGACAGCATTAAAAACTTTTGTGAGGAAGGTCAATGCTCAATTACATAGATGTTCCACAACCCATCTGGTATATCATTTGTAGTGTATGGTTAAAATGATTAATCCTCCACTCCCTCAGACAAAAGGTTATCAACCACAGGAGGCAGCAGTCCTTAGCTTTCAGAGTGAGATCCCTAGTGACTTTACACAACTTTCTTCACCACTACTTCCACCATATTTCATCCTGAACGCCGTAATCACATGCAGACTACAAAAAACTGAATCAAATTGCCATGCAATGAACGTTAGTCAAACAATAATATATGCATGGGACCAAATAAAAACAGCAAAATTTAAAGAAGGGTCACAAAAAACGTACCAATTAATAAATTTGTATATAAATATAAATAAAAATTTCAACATTTAAACAACAGTTATAGGAATGAAAAATATTTAAATAAAAACATAAACGTGGCATAATTCCTTTAAACCAACATCTGAGAATTTGACAATCCTAATAATATGCCACTCATGGAGAGCAGAACCAAGAGTGAAGATTTTACAATCTGCCCATTAAAAAACTGATCATTGAATTGGGCAGTTGTCAGGGAAATGATCAAGAAGGCCTCCAAGAGTGTGTGTGCATCAACTGTTGTGGTATATCCTAACCACTTGTCTCCTACTCCATCAATTTCTTCAGCCATTAAGACTCCAAAAAACACAGAAGAGGACTCTGATGACCCTGAACCAACAATTGTAGGAGATAACCAAATGGGATACACCTGAGATTAGTTGTACAGGCCAAGTATGGGAGCAGTAACAACAACATGTTGGTAAGCACTTAGGTCAGTATAGGTATCGCCTGATAATCCGGAATATTTGATAATTTGGCACCTGTTCTGTCCCCAGCGAGTTGGATTTAAAGAATTTTGTTGCACATGGAACAGTAATAGATGTTATTTACTCAGGAAATATTGTTTCAGAAGCAAACAAATGACACCAGTTACAAGATACAATAAATTTTATCAGCTGATATGCAATTATGCCTGCATAATTTCACATCAGAAGCAAAATTTAATTATGGTACAGACACCGGATTTTAAAGCATACAGAATCCCAGAAATATAAGTACCAACTACAGATGTGTTTTTGTGACTAAAAAAACTTAAAATAGATTAGATCGTTTCAAGTTAGTTTAGTTTATTAGTCCAAAATATCATACATATGATTGTGGACACGTCAATTTCTAGCAATACACATGAAGTGAGATAAGTCCATTAGCAATAAACACAGTAGTGTGCAAATGATTTCAGAACCGCTTGTATATAGTGTAATGAAGCTTAAATTAGATACAGAGCTAATAAAGTTACATAGTTACAGAGCTACAGATTCTTCTGCTGAGTAAAAGGAATGCAGAAAAAGAACTGATTTCAGTTCCTTCTTAAAGGTCTTATAACTAGCTATTGCTTTTATGTAACCAGCAATTTTGTTATATAATTTAGTCCCCACGTTTATTACACTTCTCTTATATAAATCAGTATTGTATGATTGGATGTGGATATCCATCTTTCTTCGTGTATTATGAGCATGGATATTTGAA
>Ga0123357_10007544_pt1 | contig 13456 bp, 8 predicted proteins | sample TergutEmb28metaG_FD_89873 | JGI IMG/M metagenome (GOLD analysis project Ga0123357, IMG submission 89873) | Embiratermes neotenicus P4 segment gut microbial communities from Petit-Saut dam, French Guiana - Emb289 P4 | ecosystem: Host-associated > Arthropoda: Insects > Digestive system > Gut ...
ATCCTTCATGAGCTGTTCCTTTTTATATCTCCTTAACGCAATACCTCAAAACGGTCTTCAGCTTGTCCTTTTCGACCTTGCTGGGATCGGACAGATATATCTCTCTGTGTTCGTCCGAGCGACGGACAAGCCCGTTGTTCTCCATAAACGCTTTCATTGCCGCAAAGCTCGCCGGTTCGCTGTCATAGTCACCGATGTGCATCATCTGAACAGAGAGGCCATCCTCAATCTCACAGAAAAAGGCTTCGGCAAGCAAGGGGTGCGGTTTCTTCCTCTGGGTATTCTCCAGCGCTCTTGCCGCAACCTCATGGGTCACGAATTCTGGCTGCCGAATCATTATTGTGTAGCGGAACGAATTCTTGTCAGTTGCATCAGTGCCCTCCCATACACCTTCCAGGGGATACACCGTGTATTCAAAAAACCCATCTGGAGAAAACCCAGTCTTCGGCATCATTCGAACTGCATAGACCAGCGAATACAGCACGCCTATTCTCTCTGCAAAGCCAGCCTCGTTTGGATTGCCCTTGCCCTTTATCGCAAAGAACCTTTGCTTTGGAACGCTGATGATCTGCGGTTCCGGCTTAGGCAGGTACAGTGCCTTTTCTTGTTTCTTCCATTCGTATTTCATTGGTAGTACCTCCATTGTCGCTAACCGGGGTAAGGCAGCAGATCAAGCCCTGAACTCCCCAAACACTTCCTGCCACAATGCCTGCACTGGTTCGCGCAGGGCGGCGGCATCGGATTGGGGGATACGGGAGAGGCGGTCGTTGAGCCGCTGTCGGTGCTGGTGCTGGCGCAGTTTGCGGTAGCTATTGGCGCAAGCGGCGGCGAGGGCAGCGGGGATTAGCCCGAGTTCCGCAGCGATACCGAGAAGCGCGATGTTACCGAGATTGCCAGTGAGTTCCGCATGTTCGTGGGCGTGGCCGAGTATCAAGTATTGGATCAGGAATTCGACATCGACGAGGCCGCCAGGGTCGTGCTTGAGGTCGAAAAGCGGGCTTTTCCCTGCATGGGCAGCGCTCATCTTATCGCGCATAGCGATGACTTCGGTGCGTAGGGTTTGCCTGTCGCGTGGCAGGCGCAGGATGTCTTCGCGAATGTGTTCGAATTTTTCACCTAGCGCTGGATCGCCTGCAACGAAGCGGGCGCGGGTCAGGGCTTGGTGTTCCCAGGCCCAGGCCGATTCGAACTGGTATTTCTGGAAGGTGTCGAGCGAGCAAGCGACGAGGCCGGATTCGCCGTTTGGGCGTAGCCGCAGGTCGGTTTCAAACAAGATACCGGCAGAGGTGCGGCTCGATAGCCATGACCTGACCCGCTGTGCCAACCGGGCGTAAAGTTCGCCCGCGTCACAGTATTCATCGTCGTAAATGAAGATGAGGTCGAGGTCGGAGGCATAGCCCAGTTCTTTGCCACCGAGCTTGCCGTAGCCAATGACGGCAAATTGAGGGTCATCGCGGTGGCGTGCCTTAATTTTGCACCAGCATAGGGGAATGGTGAGGCTGACCATGATGTCGGCGAGCATAGAAAGGTGGTCGGCGAGCTTTTCGACTGTAAACGCTCCGGCAATGTCTTGGACGAGTAGGCGGAATACCTGGGTGTGGTGCTGCTCGCGCATCAAGTCCATCTGCTGTTCCATATCCGGTTCAATTACATCCAGTTCGGCGGAAAGCCCGTTTTTGAATTGCGGCCAGTCGAAAGGGGATGTCAGGTTGTGTGCACCAAGCAGGTCGTCGAGAAGGATCGGGTGGAGGCCAAGGTATTGCGCGGCCCAACGCGAGGCGCCGATGAGATCGACCAAGCGGCGTAGGGCTTGAGGGTACTGTTGTAACAAGGCGAGATAGGCTCCGCGGCGGGAGATACCGTCGAGCAGGTTAAGGCAACGTGCCAAAGTGTCGTCAGGCTCAGGGGTGGTTACAGCGGCAGCGATCATGCGGGGGACAAGGGTATCGAACCGGTTGCGGATATTGTCCGGCAACTGGTTATAGCGCGACCCTGCACGTAGGGTAGCCAACCGTGCGGCAACAGTTTGCGTGTCACAGTAGCCAAGCTTGGCTAGTGTGGCGGCAGTATCAAAGGTATCGGCGGCGTTTTGCCAGACGGTGACGGGTTGTTGGGGCTTTTCCCCCTGGGTGTCCGGTTCGGCGAAGATGATTTCAAAGTGACGGCTGACGGCAGCACGATGGCGGTTGAGTTCTTCGGAGAACGTTGCGTAGCTGGCAAAACCCATTGTTTCGGCAACCAGGGACTGGTCAATTTCGTTTTCCGGTAGGTCGTGGGTCTGGGCATCATCAAGGTATTGCAACCGGTGTTCGAGCCTACGCAGGAAGGTGTAAGCGGCGCTGAGCCCTTCGAGCGCGTCGGGCTGAAGGATACCGCGCGCGGCGAGGCGTTCGAGTACCTGGAGGGTAGGGCGTATTTGCAAAGTTTGGTCGCGCCCGCCCCGGATGAGTTGGAATACTTGGGCGATGAATTCAATTTCGCGGATACCCCCGGGGCCGAGTTTGATATTGTTGACGCGGTCGCACCGCACGACTTCGCGCTGAATCTGGGCATGGAGGTCGCGCATGGCGTTGATGGCACCGAAGTCGAGGTATTTGCGGAAAACGAAGGGGCGTGAAATGGCTTGCAGTTCTTCCGTGCGCTTGCCATTGATCACTCGTGCCTTGATCCAGGCGTAGCGTTCCCACTCCCGGCCCTGGGCAATGAAGTAGTTTTCCAGCATGTCGAAGTTCACCACCAGCAGGCCAGAGTCGCCGTTGGGGCGTAGCCGCATGTCAACACGGAACACCTGGCCGTGCTCGGTGATTTCAGCCAGCGCAGCGATGATCTGTTTGCCGAGGCGCTCGAAGAATTCAAAGTTGTCGACAACTTTGGGACCTGTGGTGCTGCCGTCTTCGGGATAGAGAAAAATGAGGTCGACGTCGGAACTGACGTTGAGTTCCCGGCCCCCAAGTTTGCCCATGCCGACGATGAGCAGTTCCTGCTCTTCGCCAGAAGGCGAACGGGGTGTGCCGTACCGCGCCAGGAGCGAGGTGCGCAGTACGTTGTGAGCATGGCGGACAGCGGTTTCGGCGAGCACGGTCATAGTTTCAGTGACTTCGCCTAAATCGGCCATACCAGAAAGGTCGCGCACGGCCAGGTGGCACAGCACCCAGGTGCGTAACTGCCGTAGTGCGGGGCGCAGTTGAGCTTCGTCGCTGCCCTGGCGGGTGATAAAGGTGCGCATGGCGTCGCCGTCGAGCACTTGGTCAAGCCCATCGGCCAAACAGGCAGCCAACCAGGGGCGGCTGTCAAGCATACGTTGCAGGAAGCGCGACTGAAGTGTTGCGCGGCGGATGATTTCTGGTACGGGGGAGTTAAGCTGCATCGAAAGTCCTTCCGTTATTCGTTATTGTTAGAACGCCCATCTTTTCGGTAAGTGTAAGTATGTGAGTGTTTATCCAACATTTTGTCCGGAGCAAGGTTATCAACCCGGCAATCAAATACATTAATATGATATAATGCCGGAAATGGGAAAGATAGATGCCCGGAGAAGCGGGCGATGCGGATGCGCGAAGGGTTGGGATTGCCGTGGTATCGCATTCCAGGCGACCAATATAGACTTTAGGCGTTACCCGCTGTTCAAGGCACAAGACGTTCTGCGTGGCCTTGTACAGTTCGTTTAATCCACTGGGGACCTTGATGTAGATTTCCTTGCATAAGAAAGTGCGTACCACGCTGGTTTAGTAGGCTGTGGTTGCCAAATGCATGGGTTTCAGCACCCCTTGCGCGGAGGCGATAAACGCAAAGCGACAACACAAAAAGAGGGGCTGAGTCTTACAGCCCAAGCTCGTTGAGCAGGGAAATGGTGCGCGCGGTTGCACCACGGTTGATGGCTGCAAATGCTTTTCCGGCTTCCGACATTGCCGTGCGGGCGGCGGAGTCTCCCAGTAGCGCGAAAGCAGTGCGCATACCTGATTCGATATCATCGCAACGGCGAGCCGCCCCAGCTTCGACTGCCTCATCGGCGACACGCTGAAAGTTGAATGTATGCGGCCCAAGCAGAGCCGGCGTGCCTACGGCGCAAGCTTCAATGGGATTTTGCCCACCGAAAGGCCGCCAGCTTCCGCCAATCATGGTGACGTCTGCTGCTATGTAATAGGCAAACATCTCGCCCGTCGAGTCGCCAAGCCAGACCTGGGTGTCGATCGGCGCTGGCTCTGCCGGGGCGGCGGAGCGCCGCGACACAGAAAGCCCGTGCGATTGGATGAGCGTCTCAGCCTCATCGAAACGTTGCGGATGGCGCGGCGTGAGGATGAGCAGGGTTTCCGGGTTTCCGAGGGGGCGAGTGCGGATGAAAGCATCAAGGATCGCTTCTTCTTCGCCCTCACGCGTGCTGGCGGCGAAGATCGTTGGGCGTGTACCTCGGCGGGCACGGAAATCCGCACCGAGGGCAAGTATTTCGGGCGATGGTTCGACATCGAATTTGATATTGCCCGTGACGCTAACCCGTTGCGCGCCCAGCATTGCGAGGCGTGCAGCATCGCTGGCGCTTTGCGCGCCGATGGCCGCAAGCGCACCGAGGGCGAGGCGAGTCAATGCGGGCAGGCACGCATAGCGCCGTGCCGAACGTTCCGACAAGCGGGCGTTTGCAAGCAGGACTGGTACATCGCGGCGTCGGCAGGCGGTGAGCAACACTGGCCAGAGTTCGGTTTCCATGATGATGCCGAACATTGGGCGGAAGTGGTTTAGGAAGCGCGTGACGAATGGTTCGAAGTCGTAAGGCAGGTAAGCGCGTAGCACCCGGTTATTCCCACCGAATAGTGCCTTCGAAGCTTCACGCCCGGTGGGCGTCATGTGTGTGAGGACAACAGTGTGTTCCGGCCAGCGTTCGAGCAGGGCGCGCACGAGCGGCTCGGCGGCGTGCGTCTCGCCCAGTGAAACCGCATGCACCCAGATCACTGGGCCTTGTGCTTGTGTATGGAAGCTACCGAACCGCTCCTGGACATGGTGCAAGTACGCAGGCTGCTTGCGTGCGCGCCCAAGCAGCCTGAAAAACGCAGCGGGCAGGGCGGGCAGCCAAAGCAGGTTGTAGGGAAGGAGGAGTAGGCGCTGAAACAGCGGCATCTGGGTGTGGCGCAAGAGCAACGAAGGGAAAAGTATAAGGTTTCTGCCCGTGAAATGTGCCCTGTTTTTTTCCCTTCTTGCTCTTTCTAGGGCTCCATCTCCTCCCGTGCCTCACCTGTAAGTTGGCAAGGGAAGACATTATGTGATATTTGCAAGCTAAATGGATAATTGTTGCTTGCGTCCATTGAATGCGGTAAATACACTGTGGCTTAAGCACATGGAATGAAACTCATGCTGTGGCCGCTTTATGCTGATGCAAATTGAAGGAGCAAGCCATGAATAAGGGACATCAAACTATCCTGGCATCATTAAGTAGCATACTGGACGCCATCAATTCCGGGGTAGACCCGAAAACAGTAACTGATTCGTTCAGCCTGTCGTCTAATGAAGGTCGTGTCATGGCATTGGTTCATGAAATTATTTCAAAAATAAGTGGACTGAATCAATATCAATTAACCAAATTAAGTTTGGTCATGCAAGCATCCAAGGTCGGTTTATGGGACATGCAGGTTGTGAAAGGAGATCCAGTTAATCCCAACAATACTTTCACATGGTCTGATGAATTCAGGAATATGTTGGGATACTCTAATGAGAGTGATTTTCCAAATATTCTTAGCAGTTGGAGTGATAAATTGCATCCGGAAGACAAAGAGAAGACGCTGAATGCCTTCGCAAAACATTTGCTCGACAAAACCGGAAAAACACCTTACAATATTGAATACAGATTATTAAAGAAAAATGGGGAATATTCATATTTTCATGCTTTTGGTGCCACCATTCGGGACGAACAAGGATATGCAATCAGAGTTGCAGGAGCCATACAAGATATAACGGAGACGAAACAAGTTGCGTTCGAAAAAGAAACTGCGTTGTCGCGTCTGAATTTGTTGCAAAAAAGCATCGATATCGCTTTGTGGGACATGGTGGTAGATCCAAAAGATCCGGTTAGCGGAAAAAATGAGTTTTGGTGGTCTACCGAATTCAGAAATCTGCTTGGCTTTAGCAACGAACGGGAATTTCCCAATGTGTTAAGCAGTTGGAGCGATCGCCTGCACCCCGAAGACAAAGACAGGACATTAGCTGCGTTTTCTGCGCATCTTATGGATAGAACAGGAAAAACGCCTTACAACATTGAATACAGGGTAAAGCACAAGACAGGTCATTATCTCTGGCTTAGGGCTGATGGGGCGACTTTGCGTGATAACAATGGAATGCCGCTGAGAGTTGTTGGTTCCGTAGAGGATATTTCAAAAAGGCTTAATAAAAGCAAACTAGACTCACATATAGAAAAATTCTCACAAGGGATTAAAAATATGGCTCAGCGAATCGAAACGATGTTGGGTGCAACGAACGGAATGACAAAAGCCCAGGTTGCTAATTTAAGTATTTCCATGGAATCTGAAAAGAACGCAGCTGAAACAGCGTCAATCATCTCCGCTATTCAAAAGGTAGCTGGCCAGAGCAACATCCTGAGCCTTAATGCATCAATTGAAGCTGCTCGTGCAGGTGATGCAGGCAGGGGATTTGCGGTGGTTGCTGATGAAGTGCGCAAAATGTCTTCAGAGACTGATGAATTAGCCAGTCAGATCGAGAGAAAATTGAAGTCCTTGCACACGTCAGCCAGACAAATCACAGAAGCCATCCAGGAAACCACAACACTATCTAATGAACAAAACGATGCTATTATCAAACTCAAGGAGGAATTAAATGGCGTTAACGATATGTATAAAGAGCTTATCGCAATGACAACTACTATTGTATAACATGAATGTTATGTTCTCTGTAAGATCAGGCGCCTTACATGGAAAATTTCAACTCTAGCCCTTGACGGGAAGCCGGGAACGGCAGGAGCGTGCGATAATTATCCTTCCTCTTTATCGTCATTGCGTCTGCGTATGAAAATTCTCGTCACAGGTGCTGCCGGTTTCATCGGCATGCACGTCTCGGAACGGCTGCTTGCTCGTGGCGACGAGGTGATTGGGCTCGACAACCTCAACGATTATTACGACCCCTCCCTCAAGGAGGGCCGCCTGCAACGGTTGCGCCCCTTTGAACGTTTCGGGTTCGTGAAGCTGGATGTGGCTGACCGCGAGGCAATGGCGCGGCTGTTTGCCGGAGGGAAGTTCGACCGCGTGGTGCACCTTGCCGCTCAAGCTGGGGTGCGCTATTCGCTGAAAAACCCGCATGCTTATGTTGACAGTAATCTGGTTGGGTTCGTGAACGTTCTGGAAGGTTGCCGCCACAACCACATCGAACACTTAACCTATGCTTCCAGTTCCAGCGTTTATGGCGGCAATACGAAGATGCCGTTTTCCGAGCACGACAGTGTCGACCATCCGGTGAGCCTTTATGCTGCTACCAAGAAAGCTAACGAACTGATGGCGCATACTTACAGCCATTTGTATGGGTTACCGACAACAGGGCTGAGGTTCTTCACCGTCTATGGGCCGTGGGGACGGCCCGACATGGCGCTCTTTCTTTTCGTTAAGGCGATCCTTGAGGGTCGGCATATCGATGTGTTCAATCATGGCAAGATGCAGCGCGATTTCACTTATATCGACGACATCGTGGAAGGGGTGATTCGCGTGCTTGATCACAAAGCCGAGCCGGATGCAGCGTTCGACCCCCTTTGCCCCGATCCGGGAAAGGGACATGCACCATACCGGGTGTTCAATATTGGCAACCATGACCCGGTCGAACTGATGGATTTCATCGAGGCAATTGAGGAGGCGCTGGGGCGCAAGGCATACAAGAATTTCCTACCGATCCAGGATGGCGATGTACCTGCTACGTATGCCGATGTTTCGGAGCTCGGAGCCTGGACAGGTTTCAAACCCGCTACCAGTGTGCGCGAGGGGGTAGGCCGCTTCGTCGACTGGTATCGCAATTACTACGGAGGTTGACTGTGCGGGTTCTCAGCCCCCGTGCCGCGCTGGCCTGTTATTTAATGTTGCTGCTGGCTTATTTGTCTGGGGCGGTCGTAGCCCCGCTGGACGGGTTTTCTGCTGGGTATGCCGATATTGCGCTTGCTCTCCACGAAGGGGGCAAGTGGACGCAACTTACGTTCCAGAACCAGGATTACCAAACTGGGCCGCCCCTGCTGTTCTGGCTGTCCGCGCTTTCATTTGAGTTTTTTGGCGTTAGCGTTGTTGCCTACAAATTGCCGTCCTTGCTATTTTCCGCGTTGGCTATTTATTCCACCGTCCGCCTGGGTTCGATACTGTACAACGAAGCGGTTGCCCGTCTGGCAGGCGTGATCCTGGCGAGCGCCTTCGCAATCCTGTTCGCCAATAACGATGCGGGCATGGATGCCCTGCTCACCGGGTCTGTCGTTTTTGCGACATGCCAGTTGTTCATTTTTGTCACCGATGAAAACAAGCTCTCGGCCCGTGCGCATCTCGTCGTGGCTGGAGCCGGGCTAGCGCTTGGCTTGGCGGCCAGAGGCCTAGTCGGCGTGGCGCTACCGCTGCTTGCCGTATTCCTCTATCTCATCTACCGGCTCGAATGGCGGCGGGTTTTCGACCCGTTCTGGTTAGCGTTGCCGCTGTTCGTCCTGCTGTTTGCCTCGCCGCTGCTTTACGCTTACCACGAGCAGTTCGGCCTGGACGGGCTGGCAAGGTTCGTCCTGTGGCTGCAAAGCCCTGAACAACAGGTTTTGAAGGGTGCGGGCAATAAGGGCAAGGATCTGTTTTTTTATTACTACACTTATCTGTGGGCTTTCTTGCCCTGGTCAGCCATTGCGCTGTGGGCGGTAGTTTCTGGCGCGCAGCGGCTGACGAACGACCGTTATTGGCCCCGCGCACAAGGCTATGCTGTGACCCTGGGAGCCATCGCATTCGTATTCATCCTCCTGTCGCTGGCGCGGTTCAGCCTGATGCATTACGTCAGTGTCTTGCTGCCCTTTTTCGCCCTTCTGCTCGCGAGCTGGCTTCCTGCCCGGCTCAGGCATCCGGCCAGCTTTCGCAGGCTATGGCATGTGCAAAATGTGGTTTTTGTGCTGATTGTAGATGCGGCTCTCGTTGCTAATGGCTGGATGTTTCCCCTGCGGGACTTGGTGGTCGGTGTAGTGGTGGTGGTGATGCTTGTGCTTGGGTTCTGGGGCATCCCCCGTTGGTTGGGTGGTTCCAGGCTGATTACCGCTTCGGTGACCATGTCGGCGGTGTTCTGGGTGCTGGTCAATCTTAACCTTTATCCCAACCTGCTCGAATATCAGGCAGGAACGGTGCTTGGCGATAAGGCGATGGAACGGCATCGGGAGAAGATAGATGATATCTATTACCTCGAAGGGGATGATTTAGCCGCAAGCTTCAATCTCGCCATCCGGCAGCGTGCGAAACCCATTACCTTTGAAGAACTTGCCAAACGGGACAGGGAAGTGGTGCTATTTGCCACTTCCAAGGTTCATATGATGCTCTCGGAGAAAGGATTGTTGCTGCCTGGTATCAGTACCGAATTGGAGCCTCCCAGCCTCAACTACGATATTTCCCGCCCCAAGTGGGATTTCCTTAATCCAGGGACGCGGCACACTTCCGAACGGGTTTTCTACAGTCCGGGCATGCGCGAGGGCGATGACAACAATAAATTGCGCCCGGTCTACCTGTTATATTTCAAACCCCTTCAGGGTGAACACCCGCAACAATGAATTGCAGAAGCTGTTGCGTGGCCAGCCGCCGTGGTAGGGCGTGGCAAGAGGGTTGAGTTGCCTATGCCGCTTTCCCGTATTAACCCCTCCCGCTATTCCGCCCTGCTTGCTGCCAAGAGTGAAGGTTTTTACCGCATGTTCGCCGATGCGGGTGTGCCCATGCACACTCCGCAAGTGTTTGCTTCGCAACCGCGTGGTTACCGGCTGCGGGCGGAATTCCGTATGTGGCACACAGGCGGGCTGCTCGATTACGCGATGTTCGACCCTACTGATCCGCGTAAAGCCGTGCTGGTGGAAGATTTTCCGCCTGCTGCCGATGTCATCCGCGCCCTGATGCCGAGGTTGCGGGCACGCTTGCAGGCTGATGAAACCCTGCGGCGGCGCATTTTCCAGGCTGAATTCCTGACCACCCTGAAAGGCGAGGCGCTGGTGAGCCTCGTTTATCACCGGCAACTCGACGCCAAATGGGAAGCTGCCGCGCATGCGCTTGCTACCGATCTCGGCGTGCAGTTGGTTGGGCGCAGCCGGGGGCAAAAAATCGTGATTGGGCGCGACTGGCTGGAAGAAGAAATCGAAGTCGATGGCCTACGCTTGCGTACTCGCCAGGTTGAGGGCGGCTTCACCCAGCCCAACGGAGAAGTCAATCGCGCCATGCTTGGTTGGGCGCGTGCGCAGGCTGCGGGGCTGGGCGGCGACCTATTGGAACTTTATTGTGGGAACGGCAATTTCACTGTGGCGCTGGCTCCACTTTTCGGTAAGGTGCTTGCCACCGAATTGAGCAAAACCTCGGTCGCCGCTGCGCGTTGGGGCTTGGAAGCCAATGGTGTGGGTAATGTCACGCTGGCGCGGATGGCAAGCGATGAAATCAGCGCTGCGTTGGCTCGTGAGCGCGTTTTTCGGCGGCTCCAGGAACAGGATATCAACCTTGATACCTACCGCTTCTCGACACTTTTCGTCGACCCGCCCAGGGCTGGGCTGAATGCACCAACATTAGAATTGGCGTGCGGATTTGACAATGTGCTCTACATTTCATGCAACCCCGTGACCCTGCGTGATAACGTCGGAGTGCTTGCCGCCACCCATCGCATTGTGGCGGTAGCAGTGTTCGACCAGTTTCCCTATACCGACCATCTCGAATCCGGTTTGCTGCTGGCGCGACGCGGGGCGGACGGGTGATCTAAAATACATATTCCGATCTGCGTGCTTGCCGTCAGGGCACGCACATGAAATGATTGGCGTCCTGATTTTGTACTGGAGATTTCCATGCCCACCCTGTTCGATTCCCTGCAACTAGGCGATCTGACTTTGTCGAATCGCATCATCATGGCTCCCATGACCCGCTGCCGCGCCGACGCTGGGTGCGTGCCCAACGCATTGATGGTCGAGTATTACCTCCAGCGCGCCGATGCTGGGCTGATTATTTCCGAGGGATGCGCCGTCACCCCGCAGGGGGTTGGTTACCCCGACATCCCTGGCATCTGGAACGATGCGCAGGTTGCGGGCTGGCGGCTTGTCACTGAGGCCGTGCACAAGGTAGGGGGGTGCATTTTCCTGCAACTCTGGCACGTGGGGCGGGTGTCCGATCCCATCTACCTCAATGGCGAACTGCCCGTTGCCCCGAGCGCCATTGCGCCTGAAGGCCACATTAGCCTGATTCGTCCGAAGAAAAACTATGTCACTCCGCGTGCGCTGGAAACGAGCGAAATCCCTGGCATCGTCGCAGTTTTTCGGCAGGGTGCGGTCAACGCCAAATTGGCGGGCTTTGATGGCGTGGAAATCCATGGTGCGAACGGCTACCTGATTGACCAGTTTTTGCAGGACAGCACCAACAAGCGTACCGATGCCTACGGTGGCTCCATAGAGAACCGTGCCCGCCTGATGCTGGAAGTCACTGACGCCTGCATTGAAGTCTGGGGGGCAGGGCGAGTGGGGATGCACATCTCGCCACGGTGTGACGCGCCAAGCATGGGTGACAGCGACCCCGCCGCCACGTTCGGCTATGTTGCCAAGGAACTGGGCAAGCGCCGTATCGCCTTCATCTTCGCACGCGAAATGCAAGGCCCAGGGTTGCTCGGCCCACAACTCAAACAGGCGTTTGGCGGGCTGTTCATCTCCAACCAGGGACTCACCGGCGAGACGGCGGCGCAAGTGCTCGACAGTTACGCCGATGCCGCGGCCTTCGGAGTCCCCTTTATCGCTAACCCCGATTTGGTGAAGCGGCTGAAACAAGGTGCACCGTGGAACACGCCGCGACCGGAACTCTTCTTCGGCGGTGGGACGGATGGCTATATCGACTATCCGTGCCTGACATGAAATGAATCCCGCGGACACGCCGGACGGGCAACCGGCCTGTCAAACCATCACCATCGTTGCCGTTGCCACGCCCGTTGGGCGTGGCGGGGTTGGCGTCATTCGCGTCTCCGGCAGCAACCTGACGGCGTTTGCTGCCGCGCTCATCGGCAAGGCCCTCGCGCCGCGCCGTGCCGTGCGCGCCGATTTCAGGGCGGGCGACGGCAGCCCCATCGACAACGGCTTGGCGCTCTATTTTCCCGCCCCGGCCTCTTTCACTGGCGAAGACGTATTGGAACTGCACGGCCACGGTGGGCCGGTCGTCATGAACCTGCTGCTTGCCCGCTGCCTCGAACTCGGCGCACGGTTGGCCGAACCCGGCGAATTCACCCGCCGCGCCTTCCTCAACGGCAAACTCGACCTTGCCCAGGCCGAAGCCGTTGCCGACCTGATCGACGCCTCCACCGCCGCCGCTGCCAAAAGCGCCGCACGTTCCCTGACCGGCGAATTTTCCCGCGCCGTCCATGCGCTGGTGGAAGAACTCACCAGCCTGCGGATGCTCGTCGAAGCCACGCTCGATTTCCCCGAAGAAGAAATCGACTTTCTCCAGCAAGCCGACGCCTTCAACCGCCTTACCCGGCTCGATGAGCGCCTTCGGGAAGTCCATGCACGGGCAAAGCGCGGCAAACTGCTACAGGCGGGCCTCGCCGTCGTCCTCATCGGCCAGCCCAACGTCGGCAAATCCTCGCTGCTGAACCTGCTCTCCGGCGACGAACTTGCCATCGTCACCGCCGTTCCCGGCACGACACGCGACGCGCTCAAATCCTCGATACAGATTCACGGCATCCCGCTGCACATCATCGATACTGCCGGTTTGCGCGAAACCGGCGACGAAATCGAAAAAATCGGGATTGCCCGCACCTGGAAGGCCATTTCCGAGGCCGACCTTGCGCTGTTCCTGGTCGATGCGCGTGCGGGGCTTACCCCGGACGACCGTGCCATCCTGGAAAAACTCCCCGAAAGCCTGCCCCGCGTCGTCGTGAGGAACAAGATCGACCTCATCGGCGAAGAACCGGAAAAACACCCGCAAGGCATCGGCGGCGTGGAAGGCGTGGTCGTTTCGCTATCCGCCAAGACCGGTCAGGGGTTGGAACTGTTGGAAAGCACTTTGCTGGAAATTGCAGGCTGGCAGGACGCGGAAGACACGTTCGTTGCCCGTGAACGCCATTTGCGGGCCATCGATGCCGGTGTCGGGCATCTCGCGCTCGCCCGCGCCGAACTCGAAACCCCCGTGCCCGCCCTCGAACTCTTCGCCGAAAATCTGCGCCTCGCGCAAGACGCCCTTTCGCAAATCACCGGCGAATTTACCCCGGACGACCTTCTGGGCGAGATTTTTAGTCGGTTTTGTATTGGGAAATA
>Ga0123357_10007546_pt1 | contig 13456 bp, 9 predicted proteins | sample TergutEmb28metaG_FD_89873 | JGI IMG/M metagenome (GOLD analysis project Ga0123357, IMG submission 89873) | Embiratermes neotenicus P4 segment gut microbial communities from Petit-Saut dam, French Guiana - Emb289 P4 | ecosystem: Host-associated > Arthropoda: Insects > Digestive system > Gut ...
AGTAAGTAAGTAAGTAAGTAAGTAAGTAAGTAAGTAAGCAGCTATAAAAATCAAACAGATTATTGAGACAAATACACACAATACAATACATAAAAGACACCAACATAATTTAAAAAATTAAAAACTCTACTGGAACAAAATAAACTAATGACAGCTAAAGCAGATAAAGGTAGAACCATGGTCATAATACCCAAAGAAATGCTGAAACAGAAAAATCTATACTTTCATACAAGAAAATCAAATAATACCTTTGGATAAAGACCCCACATACTGCTTTCAAAAACATATTCGACAAACAATCCACAAGTGTAACATAATAATAGGAAAAAACCAACACAAACATCTTATACAAATAAAACCAACAGCACCAAAACTCAATATCTTGATTCAAACACATAAAGACAACAAACCTATTAGACCAGAAATAAAGTAATACACAAGCACCATCTTAAAAGCTTGCCAAACGTATCAGTAACAGACTTAACCAATTAATAAATTTATCATACACATACGCTACCAGAAACTCAAAAGAAGTAGCACAAGAACTAAATGATGTCCAAATTAATAACCAACACAAAATGATCACTTTATGCATAAAAGACCTATATGTGAACTTACCAATACAAAATATAATTAACATCACAAAATTCTGGTTGAATAAAAACAACAATGAAACTATGGTAGTACAACAAACTTTGAACCTCACCACAGTGATTCTAAATCAAAATTATTTTCAATACTATGATAGATATTTCAAATCCACAAAAGGCATAGCCATGGGTTCACCAGCATCAGGTACTCTTGCCAAAATTTACCTCCAATTCACTGAAGAATTAACAATCAGACATTGGATGGAAAGTGGAGAAATATCATAATATAAAAGGGAATGTAGATAACATCCTAACTGTATTTGACCAAAATAAAAATAATGAATAGTCAATCACCAACCAAATGAACAATACACAAGTACTTAGAATTTAAACTAACAGAAGAAGAACACAACAATATAAACTACTTGGATTTCTCCATTCATAGAACAATAACAGTCTAAACTCATGAATTCACAGAAAAGCCACACAAACAGAAACTACTATACATTTTACATCCAAGTACCATTAGAACATAACCTCGCAGCGTACACTGTCCACATAAACAGGATGATAACACTACCAATCACACAACAAGCAAAACAACAAGAATGGAACATTATACTTACCATACCTAGAAATAATGGATTTCCATTACAAATTATTCACAACCTAAAGAACAAACTAATGCTTGTAACACAACAAACAACAGCCATACCAACACAAACACAATTAAAAAAAAACTGGGTCACCTTCACATATGAGAGTCCACTTATACACAAGGTTACCAATTTATTTAAACATACCAACTTGAACTTAGCTTTTTGAGCCTCTAATACCATACATAACCAACAGTGCCATAAAGTACCCAAAACAAAATAAACTCAAGCCACATATATAAACTAAAATGGAACACCTGTAATAATTCATATGGTGGCTAAACTGGCAGATCAATATGAATATGGCATCGGGAACACAACAAATACATTAAAACAAACAACCCAATTTTTGTCTACACTTTACACATATTAAATAACATACATGAATATGGAAACGCAAACCAAACCATTGAATTAATAAAAGCTTGCAACAAGATAATTAAAATGAACTGCTGGAAATCACTCTTCAAATATATCTTCCAACAATAAGATATCCTGAATGAGGAACAGAAGGTTAATGACCTTAACCCACTATACACCTTGGCGAATGTCACATAACGATACACTACATAGTCAACATCCACTCCCAGTTCTGTTCACATCCTACCAGCATACAAGGTACACCAACAAAGGGTAAGTCCATCACATATAATATAAATTAACCTCTAGGATTACATCTCATTGATGTTATCTATTTCAAATTTTTATATTTACTATTAGTTCACTGTAGACTTTCAGATTGTGTATGCTGCCACCAAACAACCACCACATTTTATTAACATTTACAGATTTCATCATATGACGACCCACTGTTTTCACTGAATTATAATTTTAATAATTTTAATAATTTGTAACTCTAGCAAGCACAATGTTAGCACTCCCTGAGGATGGTACAGAAGCACTGAAACATGGAGGAGTACTTATAAAATATTTTAATGCACATATGAATAATAAACAGTACAAAATGCACGGTATGTACATAAAAAAACTGTTATGATTAATTTCTTTATGTACATTTTAACTGACCTAATGTTGAACTCTAATTTAAGCCAAAACATGTTGCAAATTCTTCATCTCACTCCAATAAAAGGTGTGAATTACAGAAGATCAGAACTCTCAATTATACCACTGAGAAAACTTCAAAATTCACAAAAGTAGTAGCATCAGGCTGAATTGCCACTTTATATCTGTCTCTTATAGTACATAACACACAATGCAAGACTACACGTAACACATTACACCAACACAAAAACATTTCACTTGCAGCAGTCATTAGATTTTTCTAACCATTACCACCATCTCCCATGCAATTTATCCATGCAGAGCTAATGCAAACCATTACGAACAGATGGAATATTATGTCTTGTGCCAGAGAAAAGTGTGTACTTTATAAGCAACCAGATTATTCTGAACTACACTATTAGTGTACCAATTAAATGAGCTTTATAACTATTCCAGATACATACATATTTAGTGCTAAGTGCACTTACCCACACTGGTATGACTGCTAGAAGCAAGTTTGTTGCTAGATGTAACAACTTTAACTGCAGATCCTGAACTATCAATAGGCCATCCATACCCTGTTGCACGTTGTTCCAGCAACAATTTCCACTGTGACCTGTTGTCACTTGTGATCTACATGGTGGGAAAAAAGAACAAACTCATGTAAACTACAGCTGACAGGACGACAATTATGTACACAGACTTTCCAAATCATTCCACCAAGCATGGCATAAATGAACAGTGGTGAAGTAATAACTCCCCATTACTACGTAAACAAGTCAAAGCAAGTGCTTATAATCAGATTCACCTTAATCTACTCTCACCATCACAACCTGTTCACTTAAAAATGCACTATCCTTCCTCTTGTGCCTGTCTCAAAATTGTCTTCTTTCATGATGAATCTCCACTAAAACCTTCATGCAACTACTGGTTCCCTTGCACACTACACGCCCCTTGCAGCTCAATTGTTTGATCGCAAACATAAAGAATATTCTGCCAAACCAAAACTGAGAACACATAATTCTTTGGCTATGTAGTAATCTTTTTAGTCACAATATTAAACTGCAGTTCAAAACACTAATTGCAAACTTGATCCAAGAAGAAGAAGTTTTACACTAAACAAAGTTTTCATGGTTCAGAATCATGACTTACAGGTCTACAGTAAAACTGGCTAAAGTACCCTTTCCATGCTAAAGTTTATATTGAAAAAAACTGCTGAGAAATAATGTAACTAATATTTATTATATTACATATCTTCAAGAAACTCTTGCTTAATGGTGGTAACTATGTGGAAATGCAGGTCAGTAAATTTTATAACACTGTAAAAAAAGAGGGTACTTCGATGTCTTATGAGAAAACAAATGCTCAATTATTCTTACTTTAATAAAACACGGGCTCTTGAAAAGCGAGTTCAAGTCTAAAAGTTGCAGGAACGCATGTAACATATTAGGTTCACCGTGTTTCAACTGTCTGTCTCTGAATGTAATAACCTGAGACCACTGAATACAGTTTCATGTAATGCAGAATTAAACAGCCTTACAAAAACCTGTCAACCTATTACAGTATGGTTAAAACGGACAGTAATAATAAGCATCTTAGATGGAAACCCACATGGGTATCAGCATGCACCTCAAATATAAGACGCACCTAACTCACTACATATTTAAAACCGTGAAAACTGTTTCATACATAAGTTGTCAAGAAAAATGAAACACATTCATGTCCCACATTCCTGCCCAACAAACCTTACCTTTAATCCTTACGGTTTTGAAGACAAAATGGAATTTTATGACTGATTCTTTTACTTTGATCAGATTTTATATTTAATTATCCCTGCTTGTCTGTCACCCATTTTATGCTCCTTATAAAATGGCAGTAAAAGTCAGTGTCACAAATTCAAAATCTAGAGGCAATAGCACAGCAAACACACCAGAATTGTTAACCGTGTTTACATTTTATAAATTCTCATTACATGAGAATTCCTTTAATTTGGTACCCACAGGAACAGACAAGAACTGGATTATAAAATATTCCAGAGAGATAATGTTATACTACATAAGGTAAAATAAGTCAATATATATTAAACACTAACTCACCAAGAGGAAAACAGAATCCAGGCTGTTATCCTGGCAGATATGTAACAATGATATAGTAGCTCTAACAAAAGTAATACCAATTTGCAGGCCTGTAGTTAAACTAACAAAAATTATATCTCCACAGTCTGTTCCCATAATTGCTACATGATGACACTCCAATAGGCTCTGCCACCATACTATTGATGTGGGGTGGGAACGCAGAATATTGGTGTCACCAGATTTTGAAGAATTCGCATGTAATAATGGAGATGGGATATACGTTAAATCAGTAGTAGACCACTGTTGATCCAACAGTACATTTGGGTCAACCAGGGACAGTGCTGGTATGATAAAAATTGAGCCATCATTACCTGAAAATTAAATTGAATACAATATACATCTTGTCTGCAATTACTGTATCAATCAAACTAAGAGACAATCATTTGTAAGACAAAGTGTGTTCAAATACTAGAAACTAGATACAATCAAATTTTGAATCCACGATAATGTATCAGTCAGGAATATACTAGAGTAACACATACAAAATGGATATACATATTTGTGTCATGCAAGTATATGTAAATGCCCATGTGAACATATACCTCTAAGCCATATTTGAAACAAACCTATCCACAAGAATTGAGGTTACCATGATTGGTCATACCACTACAAAGTTTTATGGGTACAGCACCAAGTCAAAATGTCACTAATGTTTTAAAGCCTTCAGCAGTGAAGACAGGAGAAGTTTTTCCAAATTGTCAATCATCACTACCATTACCACATCTAGAAGACTCATACTGAAAGTTTTCTCTAGTCAATACCTCCAGTTTCACTCGAAAGACATGTTGGATTTAAATACACTTGTATTTTGTTCCTGCCAGTATCTATTTACGAATTAAAATACTTATACTTTCTAAGTTCATCTAATCCCATGCAGTAAATGCAAACTGTAAAAATATGGTTCCACAAGAACAAAATCTTTAATCGGTTTTCAGAGAACAAATTTTTGACCACATCATAACTGAAATGATGACAAAACGCACGGTGGACATACAGTTTTATTCATTCTTAACCTCAGTAATAAAGGTCAGCCTCACAGCCTGGCACCTTAGTCCCTATGGACTGTGCTACCTGTATCCATTAAATAACATACTATGCAAGCCCCAGAACTGATGTGGATGTGTTATCTAAGAGAAATAACCCTTTCCTTGACAGGAATAACACACATACTCATTCAATGCAGCAGCTGTGCATAATTTATTGTAATTTAGGATTAAAACCAAAAAAATTGCTTTATAAAAAGATAATTAGAAATGGAAAAACAACATGACTTTCAACTCACCAGCAACTAGAAGCCAAGAGCCTGAAGGATCAAAACACAATGCTGTTATTCTCCTGTTGCTGTCAGCAAACCATGGTATCCACCTTATCACAGGACACTGATTCATCTTTCCTGACAAATAGTAGATGGTTATATCACCAGAACTGGAAAGAATAACATACAAAGGAAATTATATTTTACATGTTGATCCTATTTTGGAGTGAAGGCACCATGAGGAAGTGGTCTGAATAACTACAGTGTTGCAGATCCTTGCTCTCTCCATCATCACGGCACAGTGACTACCCCATGGCCCATGCCAGTACAAACAGCACACTTCCACCATTTACATGTTTAGCACTGAGTGACAGCCACCTGGCCATTACTCAACAACCAAATGCAGGAAATGTTCTATAGGAAACATGCTAATCACTTCACCTTGATAATGGAGACAGCACTTTATCTCCAAATGTTTGGCAACACAGACCACTTCTACATGGTGGCACCACCTAACAAAAGGGGCAACATTAGCATCAAAATGCCATCAAAGATAGAAATCATCAATAATGAAAACTGTTAGTGATTTGTGAGTGTAGAGTGAAGGGTGCAAATTCGCTCTCAGTCAACCCAGTGCTCGTTTATTTGACACCTTCAACATTAAAACATCTAACGTCATGTCATCACAGAAGTTTGTTGGCCAATGTAGAAAGCAAAACAACATATATTCAACGTAGGTAATGTAAACAGAAGAACAAATATTCAACAACTTCACAAAGCACACAGATGTTCCTACCATACCCCATGTGCAGAACTTACTGCACACATTTTAAGCATCGTGTAAGTAATGGTACCCAGTTCTGCTTACTCCATGACTAGTGCAAGCATCTGTCTATCTGTAATTTCACTGTGTGCTAAATTCTAACATCCTTTGCTGAGACAAGGCAGGTAATGTAAACAGAAGAAGAAATACACAACAATTCACACAGAAGCTCCTACCATTCCCCACCTATAGAACCTCCTGCATACATTTTAAGCATCCTGATAAGTAATAGTATCACTTCTACTTACCCTATGACTAGTGCAAGCAACAGTCTGTTTGCAATTTCACTGTGTGCTGAAAGAATAACATCCTTTGCTGAGACAAGGCACGTCATCTGGAACAAATGTACATCTGGTGACACGCCTGTTTCGGTTTCCGGCATTGTGGGTTTTAAGCCAGTGACAGCTAGTGCTAATCTAGCTACTGGCTTACTCCTGCTCTCAGTCCATCACAGCAGCAACTACGAAACAGACAGTTTTGTCAGTCAGTATAGTGATTACAAATCAATTTTATAACATAATCAGTAACTTATCTTCAAGCAATTATAAAGTTTTGCCGGTAGATATTAACATAATATTTCCCTTTCGTAAAAACCTAACAAGTCCTGGTTCCATATACGTACTACACACAAGAATACAAAACAACAGCATCAACTTATGACGAGTGTAGCTTATAAAACTAGTGTCAATAAGTAACAAAAATATTGCGGTACCTCGATTTCTTATATACATGGATATGGCTGTTACTATCCCTGTGAATCCTGCAGTTTGAAGGGTGGGTTGAAGGTCAGAGGTTTCAAAGAATACTCTGCAGGCAAAATGTCCCAACCAAAGAAAATATACATACCCAACGGCTAATCCAAATTACAGCAACACTGTTTCGTCCATTACACTCACGTCCGGTGTCTTTACGAATTGGATTTGTTGGAAATACGTAACTCAACTACGTGTTTAGGGTTCTGTTACAATGACATACACAGACACAGACACAGACAACCCATCCCCGCTACCCAACATTTGCCAGCGCTGACGAAAATAATGAGCGCTACGCATATGTCAGAAGCGACTGGTGTATTTTTCATACCTACCAAAGGTAGTGACGATAATTGTCATGATGTCTACACAAGTTGCCATGTTGGTTAAAAATGGCTTCTGTCAGAGGCTTTAGCAAGAATATACCGTTCATTAGACAACAATTCCTTGCACTATTAGGAAATACTAGTGCATCTGTGAAATTTATTTGTATTGTTGTATTGTGTAGTTACTTTCTGTCTTTCTCTGACGAGGCAGTCCGTGTACTGAGTGTAACGCCAGGTTATCTGTTGCCACCTGTATTTTGGATTTGGACTGCTTTTACATACTGCTTTCTTGAAATTCATTTTTGGGAAGTATGTGTGGATATTATAACAGTTGGTTTGTGTGGAAAACTCATTGAACCATTGTGGGGGGCATTAGAAATGATGACATTTTTTGCAGTTGTCAACATGGGCGTTGCAGTTCTTAGTGCGTTTTTCTACCTCATTCTGTACGTGTGTACTTTCAATACAGATCTGTTATTTACTGTACACATTCATGGTTTAGCTGGTTACATTGCTGGTGTTTCTGTAGCAGTGAAACAAATCATGCCCGATCACATGATTGTGAAAACTCCTCTGGGTAAACTAACGAACCGAAATATTCCATTAAGTGTGTTTTTTATGTCCCTTGTCTTCTGGTTGATTGGTCTGCTGGAAGGAACGTACCCAACAATGTTTCTCTCGGGATTACTAATCAGCTGGAACTATCTGAGGTTCTATCAGTATCACAGTAACGGAACAAGAGGTGACATGGCAGACAACTTTACGTTTGCTAGGTGTGACTTTTTTTATGTATTTCATACCCTTTACCCTTTAACAACACATGACCATACTTCTGTGTGCTGTTAGTGTAATATATATTTTTATATTTACAAATCTGGTGCTTGTGTAGGAATTCGATTCTAGGTAGCTTATATTAATATATGGTACTGAGTGCTTCATATCTTATTCAGAGGGCGGTAGAGTACAACAGAATAAAGTACACCAAACTGAACTCAGTATGCCCACTTAAGAGAATTTTCTTGACAATAATGCTCTTCATCTGTAGTGACAGATGTTGCACATACAATATACATAGTACATAGTGGGAAATTGTTGCAGATCAACGGCAATTATGCCACTGGAAAGTAAAGGGGAATGCCACAAGCCTGGGTTAACAGTAAGGTTTTGCCAACAATTAAAATGCTGTCTTAGTATGGCAAATTGAATGTAACAGTAACACATTTTTAAACCAGATGATTTGCTTGGTGTCAGGATTGGGAAACAAATGCAGAAGATGGCAGCAGGGCAGTTATCTTATTCTAATTCATTCTGTTTCAGTTTCTTCCCCAATGTACTACAGCCTCCTATTGCCCTTGTTGGTAACACAGTTCATGAATTTTTGGTCCGCATTGGTATCTGTCACCGTACTGTACGCAAATTTGATATGGCAGCAGCCCCAACAGGAATCACAATCAGTTTACCAGGCATTGATCCACATGACATGGAAAGGAGAAGGTTAGAGTACTATTGCTTCTAACTGGGGATATGTGAACAAGCTGAATTTTAATGTTCATGAACACTTTGAAAGTGTTCAGTCTTTCAGAATAAGACTGTGTTCCACAGCCATTTGTATTGCTTCACCAGTTTTACAAGATTATGCTTGTTTTATCCTTTTTTCCAGACAAATTGCACTGAAGGCATTGAGTGAGAGACTCAGCAAAGTGGATCCTCAACCAACAATGCCACTTTCTTGGGAACAAGATCAGAACAAACTTACTGCTGCTCCATCAACAAGCCAAGCTGTTGCAATCACAATGCCTTCAGAGGATACACCAGCAAAATCTGCTGTTACTTCACCTGCCCCAGCAAATAAAATGATCACTGTGGAAGATGAATTGGCAAAAACATGATGATGGAAAATCAAAATGTAATGTGTTGGAACTATCTACAGAGAACTGTGTGCTGTACTATGATATATATTTTATAACTTGTTCAGCCATTAAATTCTTCTGCATAGTAGGGCAAAGAAGATATGTCCATCTTTCAAATATCAGACAAACTTTCTTATATTTAAATCTGTAGTAAGAAAACAGTACTGTTTGTACATTCGTTTGTTCCAGGTAGTGCTGCATATTTTTTATTTAAATTAAATGGTGGAACTCAAACAGGCATATGTTACAGCACCATTATTCATGTTAGAATTATGCTAATAAATACAGTAATATTCATAAGCAGGCAAGGACATCCATCGGTTGAAATGTAATGTATCAAATATGCGGATCAAATTATGAAGAAATAATGAATGGAAGAACTGAAGTGTTACTTTGTGATGTGTATACTCCAAAATATAGGCATTTTTTATTCTTGCCTGTGAGCACCACACTGTCGTGGAAGTGTTACTGAATAGGAAGCCTGCATATGCGAGGCATTTCAAGTCTGTCTCCCCTACATTTCAACTTTATTTTATAGAAAAGTGTCAAATTGATGACCACTTGTTCTTAAGCAGACTTCACGCTGTTTGAAAATGTTGTTCAGCATGCAATAGAGCTCATCTTGAAATGTTAAGTCTCTCTCTCTCTCTTCATATAGTGTTACAATGTGGATTATACACAGTCTGCCTTCTAGTATCCCTGCAAATAATAATTGGAAGGATTCAAATCTGGAGATCCCTGAGGCCACAACACGTGTATTATCAACCATTCACTGAAAACATCTCATACTAGTCATTATGTGCTGTGAGAATAGCAACACTGTTCTGCATAAAATAACCATATATCTTCACCTACTCTCAGGAGAATGGTGTCAGAATGAAGCATAATGGTCAAAATTTTTCTCTTCAAGAAATACATGCCATATGATACTGCATGCACTCATTGCACCTTTGATTTATAGATAAAGCTTAGGAATGTGATAAACTGCACACTGATTTTCAGAACACAAGTATCTAATATTTTGGCTGTTGTCATGCTCACCTAATGTAAATTATGCCTCATCTTTGAAAAACACAAATTTCAGATCAAGAAGTACACTGGCTACCAATTCTTGAAAATATTGGCAGTACTGACTTCTTGCTTCCCAGTTGGGAGGAAAGAAACTTGTGTGGCTGTAAGTTTGGTGCCATATAAGCTGAGACTTCACATTCCACTTTGAAGAACCAACAACTGTCACAAATTCACCACTGATATGTCTGTATCCCCAGTTTCTCAGTTAAAACATGCAATTTTCTGTTTGCCCACTACTAAACATGTCATTTAAAATATTTTCACTGTTGTGTAGATTGTTTTACATGAGCTTATTAAGGTGGGGTATTTGTTACAAACCTTCCAGAAACTTTTGGCCCCATGATGCACATTTTACTTAAATACTGCAAATGGAAACATTCTTTGTTCAACTGAATACATGTCACAAATACATTAAGATCACTTGCAGTATGTGGCTAATAAAAGATGACTTAAGTACCTGTAGCTTGGCACAAATAGCAGCTGTGATAACTCGGCAATTTTATCTGCTGGGAAGCATATACAAGCTGAGACCAAAACTCACAGATGTTCCAAATCTACCTCCCTATACTTGAAAACAGGAACATTCCTGTAGCAATTTTCAGTTTCAAATTGTATGCGTAAATTACTTCTGTTGTAACTGTTCCTTATCACAGTGCTGCCTCACATATTCAGGTTATGTCTGGAATGTGCTCATTAGTGACCTGAGACTTATCATGCAGGGAAATGTTGCATTCACAAATCCTTGTACCAAAGGCTATGCCACCAATGAACACATACACTGTTAGTGCAGCAGGCTCAGTTATTTACCAGTGTAATGCAGTTTATAATTGATGATACAGTGCTCATATATTGTACCTTGCTGCAAAGTAACTTAACTGGATTGAACACTGATCAGAAAAAAGCATCTGAAGATCAGTGCCAGTCACAATAGAATGTATCTCCATGGATGACACACTGTACTTAAACAGTAACTGAACTGTCTTTACACTGTGAAGTTTGAGACTGAAAGATGCAAGACTGAACCATGCTTTGACATAGACTTGAATGTACAGTATCTTCTAATTTCATTTTGTGACTGGTTCGTTACATGGAAGTTGTAGAACCTTAAATCTCCACACACACACACACACACAAAGCTCCAATCCAATCTGGCTGGTTCTCAGGTATATAAATAGGCAACCTTTGTCTTCTTTAAGTATGACATGTTTCTACTTAAGTTTTGCCAAGTAGATCATCATTTACGAGCATGTGTTCTTTATGATAGTCACATCTCTCATCCCAAGACAAATATATGGACAACTTGGTCTTCCACCAGCTTTCTCTGTATTTCATGTTCCATATAGTACAGTTGTAACATTGATCAATGAATAGTGGAGCAAAGTTGTTAGGACTTAACTGCACCTTCCTCTTAATTTATACAACTGCATTAACAGCCAAGATCTCTGGTTTAGAGTCTCAAATCTAAGTATCATCTGAGGCTTGAACCCTGGACAGACACTACTGAATGAAGGAGCCAAGTAATCAGACCCTAACTGCACCTTCCTCTTAATTTACATAAACTGGATTAACAGCTGAAATCTTTGGTTTAGTCTCATCTGTGTAAGCACCATCTGTACCTTCCTCTTAATTTACACAACTGCATTAACAGCCAAAATCTCTGCTTTAGATTCTCAAATTTATTAGTACCATCTGAGACTTGAACCCTGGACAGACACTACTGAATGAAGGAGCAAAGTAATCAGACCCTAACTGCAACTTCCTCTTAATTTACATAAACTGGATTAACCCTTTAAACGCCGAGTTAAATCCCATCTGCCATTGCTGGCATTATTAGGAGCTCACCATATTCTCCACATTAGCAGGTAAAGGGTTAACAGCTGAAATCTTTGGTTTAGTCTCATCTGTGTAAGCACATCTAAGGTTTGAATTGGACCTTGGAAAGACACTACTGTTACACTGGAAAAATTATATACTGTTGAATGGTTATTATACAGGAAACATTAATGCTATTGAGCTTTGACAGAACATGTCTTTACTGATGAATTAATTCTCCATATGTTGTGATTAGCATTAAGAGCACTGCACTACCAGTTATGATACTGTATGACCTCAGATCACTCTGAATTAGTAACTTCTCTTCCAATTTACTAGCATAACATAACAGCTGTTACAGTTATAATGTGCATATGGACACATAGTATATGAATATAGCAATGAATGCCATTATGTGCAAGTTTTTAAGGCTTTCACATTAGTATATTTGAGGTCTCCAATCTTCTGAAATGTGGCACCACATCAGTTGGGTAATCTGTACCCAACATTTTGAGACAACCTAGTGATCTCATCTTGTAGAAACTTTCAATCCTTGGAAGATGAAACCACTTGGTTGTCTCAAAATGTCATGCATCCATTGATGTAGCACCACATCCCATAAGAAGGGAGACCTCAAAGCCAAAGATATTAATATGACAAGTGAACTACATTTGAAGAAAATATTTTCAGAACTGTTGTGAGAAATATTCAGAGGAAGACTATATTAGTCAAATGGGAATCAGACACAAATATTCACCTTTATACTCATTCTACAGCCACTTTTACTGCAAAAAGTGAAAGTTGAAACAGATATATTGGAAGAAAAAAAAAGTTGTGAGTATATACGACGGGAGGCGAAGTCAGCAATTACAAAAAAAATTGTCGTCTTCACACTTACATGATTTTAAACACAGCATAAAATTCTTTATGATTTAACAGAATGCAGTTGAGTCTACTTCGAACCAGCTATCTGAAACAGATTGACTCACCATTTCAGATGCATCTTGTGGATCTGTACATGATAAAAAGGGCATATCATATATTTTTCAAGTGTCCTCCTCTTAAACATACCCACATATTTTTCATAGCATTGGCCCAGACTGGTAAAAATATGCAAGGCTAGA
>Ga0123357_10007547_pt1 | contig 13456 bp, 9 predicted proteins | sample TergutEmb28metaG_FD_89873 | JGI IMG/M metagenome (GOLD analysis project Ga0123357, IMG submission 89873) | Embiratermes neotenicus P4 segment gut microbial communities from Petit-Saut dam, French Guiana - Emb289 P4 | ecosystem: Host-associated > Arthropoda: Insects > Digestive system > Gut ...
AAAAAAAAAAAAAATAAAAAAAAATTTGTAGTTAAAAAATAAAACTAAAAATTTTTTTTTTAAAATAACACTCCCACACGCACAAAAAAATAAAAAAAATAAAAATTACCCCCCCCCCCCCCCCCAAAAAAAAAATTGAAAATAAGAAATTAGTTTAGTTTGCAAATTTCCATACTGTTATGTCATGCATTCTAATCGCTGGGGAAATTCAACAGGCACCAAGGGAAAAATTATTATAATAACAGCAGGCACTAAAACCGAAGTCTGTGGTAGGAAATTATTTAGGAACTTTAGAATTCTTCAGCTTTCCCAGTGAATTCTTGTTCTCAGCATTAGCATTTGTTACGGACAACATGGAAAATTTTCCAACAAATTCGCACATACATAACAAAAGAACAATGCATAGAAGTAACCCAGATTTGCTGAACACCAGCCTCTGTATCACAAGGTAGTCTGCTGTACAGAAATCAATTTATTCTTTATCCTTCCACCAACCTTTAAAAGCTTAAATCGTGCTATATAAAAGTTTTTCAGCTAGTACTGTTAAGGAGTATCTACAAAGTAATGTAATGTAATGTAATTTATTTGTGTTCTATAAATCCAAATTAGGATACAATCCTGTGGGCACAGACATTGTCACATACATACTATCTAACATAATATACATAGTGTTGGAAGAATCTTAGCTGTAAATAAAATTACAATAATAAAACACCTAAAACCGATTGTCAATTCAGTTTTCAATGGAATATCTTTGATAATTAAAATATTCTTTACTACTATAAAAGGAATTTATACGTAAAAACCTCTTTAAAGCATTCCGAAACAGTACTATTTCATTAGCTAAGTCTTTGATATTGTGAGGAAGGTTGTTACAAATTATAATTGCTGAGTAGTGCACTCCTTTTCGGAACTTTGTTAGATTAGCTGTGGGTGGATGTGAGTTGGTTTTAAATCTTGTGAGAATACTGTGCATCTTCAAATCTGTACAAGAATGTACCTCCAATTAAAATTCTGAATCATTTTAAAAATATGCATAAGAAAAAAAATTCCATTTACTGTAAAAATGTAAATATATGTTTACTATGCTTGTAGTCTATATTTGACAGAAGTATTTAAATACTGTAAATGTATAGGTACTATAAATTAATGCCATATTTGGTATCGTTTGTTTGTTTCGTGTAAGGATCTGTGTAATAAAATGCATTTTTTTTTCTTCTATTCTAATGGCAATACAAGGCATTTTGCCAAAAAGTATTATTTCTATCACCATTTTGCCAAAAGTATTATTTCTATCATTTCAGTGGTGTGTTCAGGGCAAGCAAAAAATTTATTAACCATTGCTACTGACAGGATAGAATATTCAAAACAATGCATACAGTTCCTCAAAAACTCCCTGCCTTTCTGCTAAAAATATTCTTGTTCCCCCCCCCCTGATCACTGAAACTACGAACATGACTGCTTTATATTCTGCATTCTGTTCTCCGGTTGTCATAAAACCAACGCATGCAACAGAAAAAGTGAAGAACTGTTTTAAATAAGTTATTAAAATCAGGACATTTCACCGCAGGCAATGAAATCATGTACACGTGATCCTCTAATTTCATAGCTAATTACTACAGGTACCGGTTTTCAGTTGTACTACTGTGCTTGTCTTCACACAATTTCACATTTCTTTGTGATGTCAAGAATTGGCTGAAACATGTTACACATACTTTCAAATAATTGGGTTTTCTGGCAAATAATGTTTAACTTACTTGAATACAAATTTTTATATCACCATAGCAGCATGGTTTTGCTGAAAATATGTTACGGTTGAGAGTTAAGAAGAAAATATGCTAAGATTTTTTTTTTTTGGCAAGGTGTTCAGTACATATCCATGAAGCAATGAAAAGCAGTTACAACCGTAAGTTTTCTGAAGAGACAATTAAGTTGTAAACTGTACATACGCTGAGCATGGTGTTTAAATGCGTACTTGAAAATTGTATTTACTGTTTGGCCCTCATTCTTACAGCGGAAAAAAAAAACACAAAATTAGTTGTCAACAACCATTATGGCAGTGAAAAAAAGAACTACAAAAGACACTCCTAGTACCAGTCAGTGTTACACTTACATCAAATTCAGTAGTACATGAAGATTGCTGCCTTGTTGATTCTCCACAGCAATGGCTTCTAATTTCTATTTATTACAGGTGAGGTTTCATGGTGGTGAATATGGTATCATGATCACAGTTGTCTATAGATGTGTCACACCATGTAATCTGGTGGATGGGTACCAAAGTTTCAGAGGAACCTGCTACCCCAAATATGGAGGCAGCAGGTTCTTTCGAAATGCTGGTTCCTGTCCACCAGACTACAGGGCTTCACATGCCAGAGGATTTCCTTTAATCTTCATAATATGGGTTCTAAGATGTAATCTGAATGATGCAATAAGAACAGAAAAGACTTTGACAATAACAGCTGACACTTCACAGTGGTACAGAATTCCAAAATTGTGTCAGCTGGGATGCAGCAAGTTGGAATAATTAGATTCTCTTTACTGATGGACTCACAATTGAAATCGATTAGGAAGATTCAAAGCTTTCAAATGCAGCCAATTCAGGAAGGCCAAGTATCACTAAATTGCTGCACATCTGACATCCCAGCAGAGGGTCATCTAAATATTCACTACCATCTGAGCCTCAAATCTCATGCAGTACAGTAAATAATGCCGTATCATCTGTTGAGGTTATGTAACATTAAATATTCTGTCATCAGAACTTATATAGTTGACGTGCATGTACTGCTCCATGTCATATTGGACAATCAAGTTTGGGCAAATATACCCACTAGCTGAAATTATGGTAAGATCAGGACACTCATATCATCCTACAATCCCAACTGACAAAATTCATTTAGTGTAAAGGAAAACCTGTACTCTGTGTGTGTGTGTGTGTGTGTGTAAATTTTTATTTCGCTGCAAAGTATTCTGGCCCCTAAAGGAAAAATACGAGTTATTCTGCATTCAGTTCCCATGCCATCAAGGCATATATGGATAGTGGAGGTAAAGATTCTTCCATTCCACACATAGGCACTAGACAAGGAGAATTATCACTTTCATGTTCTGGCCAATATACTATTTAACAGGAGGCTTTGTTGACTACCCAAAGCCAATTTAAATGCTGTGGCAAACAATCAGTGCTTGTCTGTTCTGTTTATTATTTTGGCACACATAAAGTATGAACACTGTACACAGAGCTAATAAGTTACAATTTTAGCTTCAGAAAAATGCACTTTTTTAATCTTATGTACAATTGTAATCAGTAACATACAGACTGCATTTTTCCTCTTTGTTCTTTTGTATCATCAATTGAAAATTATTACTTCAGATGGAACTACCGTCCGTACATTAAAATATACATACAGTTTTAGAAATAAGTACACACAATATTCAGAACAAATTTTACAGCAGTAACATTTCTGCAACCCTTTCTTACAGTTCTCATCAAAGTTTCAAGGCAAGATGTAGGTTGTTTCGTGGTTTGACCCTCCAACTCTGACAATAAAATGACCTGACTGAATAACACAGACATGCTGAGGAGTGGTGATAGTCTTTCAACTGGTTAAGACTTCTCTTCCTCTTATGGAGCCTTTAGGTTCATTAATGTGTCCACAAAAACAGACCACTGGACCCTATTGTGGGCCAAAAACTGGTAAACCCTCGAAAATGGAGGCACTAACTAGGAGTCTATGTGTGTCTAATGTAGATAATGATGGCTGTGAGCAGCAAAATCTCATTAAGTTACAATTCCAAGAACTGGGTTCCAAGATGTGTACATAAAGAACAGAGAGGCAAGTCACTCATCACATAACTTCTGATTATGGAGATAGTCAGTCTCCATAATCATCGGACTGAAATTCATTTTCATATGGCTGATCACTCAAAAAAATGTCATTACACACAGTCACCATGGAGGTGTCTTGTCTAATCAAAATGGAAACAAATGACTCATAACTTTTTTTTTTAATGACAAAATCACTGAAGTAAATACAATTCTGGATTGAAATATGTACCTTGTAGTGATTTCCTGAAATACAAATTATCCCATTTCTGATGGCAATGAAATCTGGAAAAACTGAACCTTATGGTATTATCACTACAGTGGTTTCACCCCTCTACAACTATTTCAATGAAGAAATGTCACATTTGCACCACAGGACTGAGGAATGTTGTAGAGGATTCCACAGTAAAACTGTATGGTCTTTTAGATACCAACATAACAAGAACTGCCATGTCAACAAAGTTAAGCCAGTCAGCATGAAACAGTCTTTGATATACAGTGTCCTTTTTATCACAACCCTGAGCATGATAGCTTTATCATATAAAAGTCTGCCTCAGCCAGGACATGCCATGACAAGTTACCATGTGCAGGGACATACTAAAAGAGACACCCTGCACTTTACAAGCTGTCTCTCCCACACTCTCTGTCTCACACACAACTTTAGGTTATTTCTTTCATGAAAATGAAGTGTTTCAGGTGCTTGTTTAATTGCTGTGATACTCTCTGTTTTTAAAAATGGAAGACTAAGGATCAGATGTTGTACAGACAAGCCTGAGACTTTAGCTGCTTGTAGCAATGGGGTGAGACTGTGTCATTCGATACTGCAGCCTCAAATTGGCCTAAGTATACAGCACTGTTAGAATGTTAACTAACAGAGGAACACTAAAGTTCTCAAAGAAAAACCTGTTTCATTGCCACTTTTTCCATCACAAGCCCCAAATGGACTATCCTAGAATTTCATCTGGGCACCTTCAGCAAACAAACCAGCAACTGCATCCCAAAGGATGTGTACACACATGTTAGAGAGTGAGTTTCAAAGTGTTGCAGACATGAAAACCAGTAAACTGTGCAAGATGCAAGAACAGAAGACTAACTCCATGAAGCCAAGTCCTGGAGAAGTGAACAGTCTTTCTGCAAGTAAAGGAAGCAACTGCATTTATGGAACCTGAAGCTTTGTGAGTACTGCAACCCCAGACAATGCACACAGTTGGCTTATGATCTGAGGACTAAATCAAATGAATAGCACTATAATTGGAACATAATATGTGATATCTGAATTCTACAGCAGCAAGTGTCAAGATTACTGTCTTCTGAGATTTGATAGCATGTAGTTTGAAGGACTGGCTACCCCCATATTCAGGGTTGAAGACAGAGGCTGCTGGCTCCTCCCAAATGTCAGTACCAATCTACAAAACCAAATGATGTCACACCACATGCGACTGTAATCTCGGAACAGATCAGTTCTATCACTATTCAGAAGGATGCAAACAAGTGAACACAGGGAACTTGGGGGTCTCTTCATACTGCCATCAGAGTTAAAAATTCATGCTGAATTAGACCAATTAGTAAGAGCACATGTGTTTATATCTATGGTTCCTTGTTCAGGACTCATTTGAGAATTCTCTGCTCTCTGTATGCTGTCACCATGACATAATACCCTTTGCTTTTGTAGTATGGTCAGTACTGATTGTCTGCAGTATTTGTAAAATAACTGAATTCCCTTTTGCAATGCCTTTTCATACATATTTTACAATCTGTCTTACAGAGTGACTTTTGGCAGTGTGGTTGTCCAAGTGTCACTCCTGTATGGGGAGGTTATAAAAGCCAGTGCACACTGGTTCACATACCATAAGGCTGATAAAATTATATAATGTTTCCCCACAAACAAGTAAATAGCTCTTAAAATGGGTAAAGCAGCAAGGATTTCTGTCTTGTTTGTTCCTGACAATACTTTTCATTCTCATTCGATTTATACGTTGTTTTGGATGGCTAAGCAGATTGCTAGCAACAGTGCACAAACCATCTATGGTCTACCTGTCGTACCGTCTCATACCACATAACCCACAACTTAACACGCCTAACGACGATTATAGTGGTCGTACCGCACCGCTAACCTCTAAATGTTGCATTTTATATATTTATTCAACACATATAGGTACTGAATATTTTAAACATGGTATATACTCTCCGTTTTTTCTTCTTCAAAATGCAGTTTGTTTCATAATTCTAATGTATTTGGTTCCTGTATTATTAACATTTTATATACAGGGTGTGCTAAAATTTAAAAAATAATTCCGGCGCCAAAAGGTTAATGTCAAAAAGCAATGTAAACTTAAAGATCATAAAACACAACATGTCTGCATTTTATTTGGTGTTGATGTGATTGTTAATGACAATGTTAGCTGGGTGAAAATGTGCTTTCTTTTGGTGGGATCTGATTGGAACTAATTAACAAAATAACTAACCAAAACACTGGCTGAGTGACTCACTAACTCCATGGGGCAGAGTCCTTCTTGAGCATCAAAATTCCTCAGCCAGTCCAGCAATTCTCCACATTTTATGGAACCCAAAATTTCATTACTGTGTTCATAAGACCCTGCCATTCATGCCTACCCTGATCCAGATTAATCCAGTCCACATCCTACTAACATATTTATTTAAATTCCATTCTGATATTACCCTTCCATCTATGCATAGATCTTCTAAGTGCTCTCATTTCTTCTGGTTTCTGAATTGAAACCCTGTATACATTTCTGTTCTCCCCCCATTCATGCCACATGATCTGCCCATTTCATCCTACTTGAATTAATCTCCTTAATATGAAACTCTACACTATGCAGTTTTATCCAGTCACCTGTTACTTCCTCTTACTTAACCTCATTTATCTCCCTCAGCACCATATTCTCAAAACACCCTCAAACTGTGTCTGTCCTGCCCATTTCATCCTACTTGAATTAATCTCCTTAATATGAAACTCTACACTATGCAGTTTTACCCAGTCACGTGTTACTTCTCCTTACTTAGCCCCATTTATCTCCTTCAGCACCATATTCTCAAAACACCCTCAAACTGTGTCTGTCCTGTAATATGACAGAACACAATTCACACCAATATGAAAGAACAGGCAAACTTATAGATCTGTATCTTTTAATTTCTGTAATTTTAGTATGCAAACAGCAATACAAAACATTCTGCACTGAATGTTACCAGGCATTCCTGAATTCCTCTGCACTGAATTTCTTAACGCATGCAATTTTGATTTGTTAGCGTTGCTCCGAAATATATGAACTTTGCCACACATTCAGAGGAGTTATTAGCTATGTACAGTTATGACTTACAATGTGTTCACAAGACATGAACACACAATTAACATGCTTAGTTATCTCAGTAGTCACTTCCAGACCAACCTCCTTACTAGTTACTAACAGCGTTTCTGTGTTTCTCTGTACACTGTGCATGTTTTTGCCCATTAAAGTAACAGCAGCATATATGATATTTGATTGGATACAATATGAAGTGGCTGGTTTAAAGAAAAGTTCAGGGAAATGACAGGAAAGAAATCAGTGATATGGACCCTCGTCAGTTTCGCAGTTTACATGTGTAACAGCTTGTAAAAACACGGTAAAACCTGTTACAATGCAATCTGTTTATACGATGCCTTGTCTACAGCATCAGATATTCTGTGGTACCAATTAATTCCTCACTGTTCACCGTAACATACTCTTTGGTTAGAACAACATTTTTTTATAATGACACCAAATATTGAGTTCTTTTTGTGCCAATATAACTGAGTTCAACTGTATAAGGTAAATGACAAAGCTGATGCTATGTTACAGCTCTTAATCCTAACTGTATATAGCAACCATGGAAATACAGCTGTGAAAACAATTATGCTTGTGGCACAGGATGGTCAGTCATTAACTTGAAGTCTGGTGTGACAGGTGACTCACTGAGCCCCCATCTAGAAAGAGCACGGCACCATAAATCAAACCTGCAGCTAATCAATATACTGATCAAGCTGTCCAGATCATAGTTGCAAAGCATAAAAAAACTTACACAACTGACACAGCCCAATCTATGTTACTACCACAAAGTCAACATCACTTCTGCTCAATTTACACGAATCTGTACTAACTCTTAAATGCTCTCTGCCGTCTCTGTGCATAAATGAGGTTCCAAGATTTATGACCTTCTGGATTACCATGTAGTTCAGCTTTGAAAGTGGAAGCAGCACGTTCATCTGAAACACTGGTATTAACTGACAGGAACACATGGTGTCACAACCCAGAAGACCATAATCTAAATGCATGCCACCATGAAAAGCCATAATTTATATAAATGATGTTATTAATTAAAAATTACCTAAAACTGATTTATCATGATCTAATTCGTCATAAACCTTAATAGACATTTGCAACATATGTAAACAACTTGCCCTAAATCTCTTGAAAGTTTGTAATAATTTAATAAAAATACAATAGAACTATCTGGAATATACAATATACAATTGTAACTCTGAATTTTCCAGTCATTTTAAAACAGGCAGGTGATAAAACACAGCCCTGTGCATGTCTTCTGCCCTAAACACTACATTATTGTATCAAATTAGGCAGCCAAGTCCAAAATATTCATGAATGTGGCAACTGTCAGCTTTCAGAGATGAAATAAACAGACTTGTGTGACTTATCTGTACTGTATATGACACTGTGAGGTTATGTAAGTACATTTGGTTGTGTATAAAAATCTCATTTTCTGAATAATACGACATTCATGTGTAAACTGGTACAGCTACATGTTGGGGTTGTATACCTGCTGATGATGCTGATTACATTCCAATGATGACATGTGACAAAAAAGTCTAGCCATGTGACAAAAAAGTCTAGCCATACTACTCATTGAGAAAACTTTTTTTTCTTTCCCCCCTTTCCCCCATTTTGTCCTGGATACATAATGTACAAGTGAACCAAGATTGTGTGGACACTAAGGCTTCATGAGAGGCTCTTCTGTTGCATCCCCTATACTGGGACGTGAATCCACATCTGCATCATCCACTAGGACAATTGTTGTAGCACTTGCTGCAGAAGGTGATTGGTCAGCAGGTACAGAAACTTCACGAGTAGTGGTACATGGTACTAGCGGCACAGAAGATGATGATGGTAATGTTGCGGAGAGACTGCCTGCCCGGCGAAGCCTCTGACTGAAGCTGTTTATGTGATTTCTTGCACTTAAAGCTTCTAGTTCATGACTCTCACTTGCACTTGGATGTAAAGCACACACTGTACTCGACGTTGATAGTGTCGACTCAGACAGGACATTGGTATAAACTATCTTGTCTACACAGTTAACAGCACTTGAACCCCCACTGCTTCCATCTCCATTGATGCAGCAAGTTTTGTGAAGATTAGGGTATGAGAATTGACCAAACCCATGCTGTGGTCCACCAACTCGAAGCAGAGAGCCTAGGAAGAAGGTGGAGTATACCCAGCTGACAGACATCACAGTTATCAGGAAGATCCCTATCTGTATATAGGCAAGCACAGTGGATGGAAGCATAAATGCACCAGCTGCAGCTGTTGTCAGGGCTGCCATAGCTGTGGGGCCACCCATACGGGAGATGGCATATGTTACAGCTGATTCCCTGTCTCCACCACCTGGACACATCCGATAATGAACTCCATAGTGGAGGCTAAAGTCAGCTGCCAGACCAATGGCCACTGACACGGCAACAGATTCAAGGACATTTAATTTCCATCCAAGCAATACGAGTAATGCGACTGTCACAAAAATGATGCATGATACTGTAAGGATGGCATACAAGCTAATGAGTATGTTCAGTGTGACCAACAGCAACACAACAAAGGCAATGCCCATAGAAACACCAATGGCCAGAAGAGTATCATGTGACAACGTGCGCTGCAGGTCATAGAATTCAAGATCACTCACAAACCAACCATTCCTCATACCAGGCGGGGCTTCTGAGAGCTCTTTGTGTGCCCAAGACTCAACCTGCCGGAAGAAATTATCCATGTCGGAATAAGAAAGTGAATGAGCTTGACTGCTGTCATACTCAACAATGAGTGCACGTACTTTAGGATGCTTCTCACGTGAGAATTTGAGTCCAGCTGTACCTGGCAAGAAGTAAGAAGGGGTTTCATACAGGTCCACTATGGCTTGGACTATGCACTTCTCAAAGACTCGGCGCTTGTAAGGGAATGTTGAGTTCTCACAGCAGGGAGTCCTATCAATTTGGTCCAAAGGGTCTCTGCATCGCCGCCGCTGCATCCATGCTTTGAAGGATGTGATGAAGCAGTTTGGCAGTAGGGGACCAGGCATTGGCTGATAAAAGCTTTGCATCCTAAGGCGTTGACAAAATTGGAGGAGCCATCGCTGAGATTGTGGAGATGCCACATCAAAAGTGTCGTCAAATATAAGGGTGCCACGCCTTCCAGGATCCAGATAATCACCATTATCAACTGGCTTAATGCCCCATACAAATCGAAGTGGCAACTTGACACTGAGGCTATCGTCACTGTCACCCTGCAAATAAGAACAAGTGAATCAGTCGGTGACAACTGTCATCTTCATTCATTATAATGGATTGAGAAGAGGATGGCACATGAGACACAAGAAGACCACAAATATTTATCACAGCAAAAAACACCACAAACAAAAACTGTGGAAAGAAATAGGTCAAGGAACCTAAATCATGATGTCAGAGATTAAAATCACTCTTGTCAATGTCAGGACAGACAGACCTGCCGTGCATCTAGTACCTCCATACAAAAGTTTCTGTACAGTACCCAGAAAACCAGCTTAAATCAGAGGTGCACAAATCACAGGCGCCAAGTCACCGGATTAACTAAATTTTGTAGACTGGTGCCTAATATTTATGGGTTCTCTGTACGGAACCTGTTTCATGTCACCCATCTGGCACCTAGAATTTTTTAGTGAACTATAGATATTTGGAAAATTTGAGCACCCCAACTTAAATTACTGTAAGTTTAAGAACAGAGGAAACTATTACCATCTTAAGTCTTTCAAACAAAAATTTATCCTTGTAGACCAGATCATAGCGCTCAAATGGATGCTGACTATCATATAGCTGGAAGTCTCTCGAATCTGGCAGTTGGAAGTGTGGATAGTAGAACACGATGGCTACACTTCCAAGTGCTGCACCCCCAAGAACACACAGCCACAGATACCGCAATGTGAGGACAGCCTGCACAAGGAACTTGTCCAATATTACACGAGCCTGGTCTGCAGCCATGCGAGCAGGACGCAACTTGCTGTCCCATGCAAACCAATGAGGTGGTACCACTGGTGGGCAACACCATCTTTCAGATACCACCACAGCTGCTGGCAGCCATGTCACCATTAGTGCAAAGTTTGCCAGAGTTGCTGTGCCAGCAAACACACTGAAATAAGATGCAGTGAAATGTTCTTAGTGTCATTTTGTTTAATTCTTGGGTCACTAAACAAAATCATCTTAAATGCTCATTGGAGAAACTGAGGACAACAACCAAATACTGAGGGAGTGTCCTCAAACTTCTATTATCCCAGTTATACATTTTCTCTGTTGCCAATTCATTAATCTATGCAGTTTCCAGAATATAAAGAATATACTGCTAAAATCCTGTGTATCAAAGACAAAACTTTTCAAACTTCGTAGTCTCATTAATTGTAAGGTTATTTAACAGTGCTGTTTTAACCGCAGAGCTGTATTAAAAATCAATAAAAAATAGTCTTTATCACTTATCTGAAATTCCTCCTTATCTTTGTTTAGTATTCTCCTTTCTATATACCTGACAACAATGTTACAACATTCAAAGTTCAACAAGCTACAGATCAGCACACCAACTACATTACTGTTGGCAGATGGTATTAAAAAAATAATTGGATGAAGCTAGCACATAAACTTAACATTTATCCACTCACATACATGATAGCCCTTGTTCACCACTATCTTGAAGAACATGTTTAAATCACAATTCTATTAAATATGCATGCCATGAATTTCTGCAGGAACGCCTTCTTACATTAACAGTGGAAAAATTACAGAATTTCAACTGAAGACTACATGCATACAGAGCCTACAACGTCTAAGACAAACAATGATCATGGCATAGAGGGGGCATAATATTGGGTCTGATTGTATTTCTCTTTCCTTTGCTGTGACTGACCTACATTTAATGCTCAACAGTGCCAAGACCAAAGGCTGTCAATAGGCACAATCCTGATCCTGCTCAATCCAATTCCCTTTGAAACAAACGTACAATCCATTTTACATATATCTTCATATGCTTTCAGTGTTTCCACCAAAATTCTGTAGGCATTTCCTGTTTTCACCCGCTGAAACTGCATGCCCAGCACATCATAACTTTTATTTGAATGTAGAAGCCAGAACAGCACAGTTGGTACACTGCATGGGGTATGGGTTGGACATTGTCATTTGAATCTCTGCAGGGGAGATTTTCCTCTTCTCCAAAACATCCACAATGGCTCTGGGGAATCTTCCCCAGAGTTAAAACGGCTAAGGCATTACGCTGGCCACTTGCCTACATTTATCACCGAGGTTAAGAATGAATGGAGCTATACATCTACTCCCCTTATATGTCTTCTTGGTGTGGACAGGGACAGTTTTACCTTTACTTTTATTTTATGTGTTATTAGTCATTTGCTAGTCTGAGTGGCTGGTATTATCAAGTGGAAGGCTAGGAGCAACTAACTTGTACCGTAACAGCAACAGCAGATTGGCAAACAAAACAAATGCTCTGCCCAATTAAAAGTACAAAATATTCAGTCTACACACAACTATTTATTTCTTAAGTACATCAGCTAAAAGTATCGGTCGAAATACATAACCACCGTCAGGCTGATATTGGTATGAAATTGGAGTGACATTTTTATATACAGGTCTACTAGCTGGATAACAAAACTATAGTAACCTGAAGCAGCCAATGGCAGTTATGGAACTGATGAAGGAAGCATAGAATGCAGCCGCTGTGGTGAGGGACGTTACAAACATGGACATCGTAGCATGTCTGAGTGTGTCGTGTACCAGCTTCACCAAACTTCCACTGTTCTTCTCAGCCTTAGCACACTGCCACACCTTACAGAAGATAAATGCATCATCTGCACCAATACCTGCAACAAAGAATAAATGTGCTTTTTGAGTAACCAATGAGCATGGCATATATCTAACTTCATATACATTCGTTATATTCGAGTTTCATTAGTAAGTAGTACAAATGGGGTGAGACCCTTACTACTGTGGTCTCAAATGGGCCTAGAGCACCAGCCCACAATGAAAGATGAGTACGCAGCATGTGGGGAATGATAACGGATAAGAACTGAAGTCTTTGGAGAAAAATCTTTCACTTCTTCCACCATAATATGACATGGACTGAACCCAAACTGGCCCAGTGACAGCACAAACCATACTGCAATCTAAGGCTGAATGGATTCAGCTACCTGGCTTTCTTCCAAATTCAAGCATTGTATTATAATTACACATATGTGAATAAAAAATCCAACAGATGCAACAGTATGCAGATATTTATTCACTGCAAAACTACTCTACATGTTTCGGGTGTCACAGCACCCATCATCAGGAGTATCAAAAACTGTACCCGCAGC
>Ga0123357_10007548_pt1 | contig 13455 bp, 10 predicted proteins | sample TergutEmb28metaG_FD_89873 | JGI IMG/M metagenome (GOLD analysis project Ga0123357, IMG submission 89873) | Embiratermes neotenicus P4 segment gut microbial communities from Petit-Saut dam, French Guiana - Emb289 P4 | ecosystem: Host-associated > Arthropoda: Insects > Digestive system > Gut ...
CCGCCTAATCCGGACGATACAAATAATTTCCCTTTCAAATCGCCGTCGTGGGGAACGCCCAATTTCAATCGTCCGGCATTCAACAAAGTGTTAAAAGTGCCATGAACAATGCCTTGCGGGCCGATATACATCCAGCCGCCGGCAGTCATCTGACCGTAATTGGCAACGCCCATCTGAGCCGCTATTTCCCAATCGGTTTGATTGTCATACATGCCGACCATCATTGAATTGGTGATAATGACGCGGGGCGACAGGGAATGCGATTTGAAAAGTCCCAGCGGATGCCCCGATTCGATGACTAAGGTCTGCTCGCTTGTCAACGCCTGCAAGTATTGCTTAATCAAACGATATTGCATCCAGTTCTGACAGACTTGCCCTGTTTCGCCATAAGTGACTAATTCGTAAGGATACAAAGCAATATCGAACGATAGATTGTTGTCGATCATCACCTGAAATGCTTTTCCTTCTATGCAATTTCCCTCGTATTCGTCAATGGGCTTGGGTTGTATATTTCCCTGTGGACGATAGCGATAGCCATAGATTCGTCCTCGCGTATGCAACTCGTTCAAAAATTCGGGCGCTAATTGTTTATGCAATTCTACAGGAATATACCGGAGCGCATTTTTCAAAGCTGTTTCCGTTTGAAATTGCGTTAGACGGAATCCGCGATCGGGCGCTCTGCGGATTCCGTCTATAAATTCATGATAATCAGGTATTTGATTACTTATTCCTTTTTTCATGGCGTTTATTTTTAAAATTTAAATTCTGCAACTTTCAAAAGCCCGTCTTTATCGGCTTTTTTATCTTTCGACAATTGTACGCAAACCACTTGACGCTGTTCTTCTTTTCCCGAATAGGACGTGTATATTTCAACCATAATGGTAGAAGGACCTTCTGCTTTTACTTGAGAATCGCCATAATAGTTCACAAATACTTCATATTTTCCTGGAATCGCCTTTTTCAGCATAAATTGTTCGGGACCATATCCTTGAGTATTATCACTGCTGATACGTCCTCCAATTTTCGTTCTATTATTGCTGTAAAAACAAGTTTCTCCATTCGGATCTTTCACGTGCAAATCAATATCGGTATTATTCATATTCCAGTTGATAACTACGCGAATATCTACCGGCATGGCTTTTATTAAGTTCTTGTCGATAGCCGACGTATTCAGCGTTTTGTTTCGGTCGATCAAACGGTTGATTTCCGTTACTACGACTTCTTCTATCCCTGCGCTTCGTGCGTTAATACTTGAGGTATATGACTGCGTTAATGCAGCATACAAGCTATCGAGCGAAGCCTGATAATTTTGATTGTCGGCTAACGCTAATGCGTAATCGCGATAGCTCTGCGGTTCAAAAGGTCGCCATTGTATCACTTTTTGGCAAATATACGCTTCAAGCGGATACATTTTGTATTCTTTCAAACGATAACCCAAGAGACGGTAGAGCGAAGCATTTTCCAAATCAATGTCGGCGATACAAGTCAGTATTCGGAGCGCTTTTTCGCTGTCGTTCAAGTGGAAAAACCAATCGGACATATCGAAATAAAAATCCGGCGTTCCGATATAATCCGGGCGAAGTTTTAGATAGATGGCATAATCGGCTTCCGGTTTTCCTGTCAGTTCTTTAAGATATTCTTTATCTTGCTTGACGGGCGACAGTTTTATTTCAGGCTGTGAGATATTTATTGTGTTGTTGACTTTGTTTTTTTCACTTGGATAAGCAGGAGCAGGCTGAGGTACAGGTGCAGACGAAATTACAGACACTTCCTCTACAATAATTTTATGGTCTTCCAAATCGGCAATATCAACAGTTCCATCTTGAACTCCTTGAACCGCTTCAATTGAAATACCTTCCTGACTTCCAGTTAATTCCAAACTCTTATTATCCGGTTGCGGATACTTACTTTTCTCCGGTTTAAAATCAGTATTCCACCATTGATTCAAATCCTTAGCTGCGGCAATAGCTGAATTTAGAAAATCCTGCTGCCTGCGAACCAGTTCATTATCCTGTCCTTTTTTCCACCGGAAATAATCGGCTTGCAATTCAGCCGGAGGAACGATATTGTAGGTAATGTAATCCTGAAGCGTTTCCAATACAATCAACGAGGTATTGCGCGTAACAATCCCAAACTGCTGTCCCAACTCGGTCAGTTCCTTTTTGTTCTGCTCATAACGCATATCCAGTTCGTTGATTTTTTTCTGCGCCCAAATGCGATAAACATTTCCTTGACTTGTAGCGTTGTTCGCATCTAATTTTACTTGAATCCGTTTTTCCGCGCGATTACCGTAGCCGAAAAGCAAGGTAAGCGTTGTTTGCCTTGTGTCTGCAATTCCCGCAATGGAAAAGCTGCCGTTTACCGGCGTTGATACGGAAGGATAAACTTCCCTCACGTCATTATTCGGTTCTATTCCCAGAAAATGAAGCGTTTCGTAAGTTAATTCCTTTTCCAAAGCAGACTTGGAAAGACTGTTCAGATTGATGAACTTTCCATTGGTTTGCGCCGCAATCCATTTCATCGAACTGTAATCGGCTTTGGGAGAAGAAACAATGCAATGTACGGGATGTTTCAAAAAATCGGGGCATAAAGCGACAAAATCGGCATCGCTTAATGTGGACAATCCGTCGGAGAAAAACAGAAATTCATCGGAAGCGATATTCTTTAATTGGATAGCGCTGAAATTGGTGCCTCCATCATAAACAACCGTTTCGAGCGTTTGGCGTAAAGCCGTCCAATTTCCATTGCGGATAGAATAAGTATCTTTTTTAGTAAATTGATTATTCAATAAATAAAGTGAAATTTCCAGATTTTTCTTATCTTGGATAATTTTATCTAAAAGTTCCAATTCTTTTGCCAAATCGCGTTTCTCGCCGCTTAACGACGCATCCCAGATGATTCCTATCCTGTCGCCCCACTGTTTCTTGCGAGTTTCCTCCTGAGGAATACAGGAAGCTGTAAAATAATAACTTCCGGATGCCGATTGCATCAACGCTTGCGGTATGTCAACCGGAGCAGGCATGGAAAAAACGAGCGAGCGTCCTGTTTGATAATTTTTCCGCGCAAAGCTGGCAACCAAGTTTTCGCCCTGTTTGTCGAACCGCAATTCATCCGACAGATTTTCCTTTATTTGAGGTTTTACTAATGATTTCCATACGGTCGCTTTCAATGAAAAATCTTCAATCGGCGCATTGTAATCCATTGGCAAGCGGTAGTAATACGCATTTTTTTCGACAGGCAGTTCTTCCTCATAACCAATTGAAATGGTTCGGCTTCCATTTGCCGGAATCGGGTAAATGCGCGTACGGAAATTGTTTCCTTCCACTCTTTCGAGTAATCCGGGATCGACGCGGCGATGCTCGATTTCTTCAAAGACCTGCGTCGCCTTTGCCTTTTCAACCGGAACAGCTTCCCGCATTTTTCCGTTGATATCTAAAGCATAAGAGCTGACCGTCACGCCTTCGGGCAGCGGGAAAAGCAATTCGCCTTCAAGCACTCTGCTGGTCTTGTTTTTAAAAGACATGGTGAACTTGGTCGAAGCAATGTTTCCGGTTATTTCAACCTCGATATTCAAGGATTGCAAATACACATCCGAACTGTCTTGTTGCCCGTTGATTTTCAGTACGGGCAATTGAGCTTTCGGCAAAATGATTGGGGAATCAGACGTTCCTTTCTGATTTTGAGCGTTTACTCCTGATGAGTTCATCGAAAGCGCAACCAGAATAATTATTCCGATTAAAGCGCTTGTTAAAAAGGTAGTTAAGAAATTAAACGAATTTTTCATGACTGTTGTTTTTTAATATTTTTCTATATAGATGATATTAATCTTGAAATTCAATAAAACAAGCGGCATTAATTTAAATTTCTATTATTCTGTTTCATAAGGCCACCCGTTGATACCTCCCTCAATATCATATACTTTGGTGTATTCCATTGAAACTAACTGATTGGAGGCGTTTCGGCTCCGCACTCCGCTTCGACAGTAAACCAATATTACCGCATCTTTGTCGGGCAGCACCGTTGCCGCCTTACTTTCTAATTCAGGAAGGGGAAGCAAAGTAGCTTTAGGTATGTGCTTTTCTTTATACTCCGCTTCACTTCGAACATCAAGCAAAATGATGTTGGAGTTTTCATCAAGCATTTTTTTCGCTTCTACCGCCGAGATTTTATGATACTCCGCCGAGGTTGCCTTATCCTGCTGTTTGTTTTGAGCGCAAGCCAAAAAAGGGATAAACAAACAGATTGTAATTATTGACTTTGTTATTTGTTTCATAAATTTATTATTTATTAATTTAAGCATTTTTTCTTTCATCGACTGAACGCCATAATAACCAATTACCTTTTCCTTCTTTGTATTTTAATATAGTTTATAACGAAAATTCTATACTCTCATGCAACAAAATTAATCATCGCAAATGATAAAAACAAGGAAAAGGAAAAATTTTTAATTACATTTAAGCTGTATCTATGTATTTTTTGTACTTTTGTTGTTATATTTTAATTCTTAACATTATTCATTATGAAAGCAAAATTTATCTTATTAGTATCATTCGCAGTCTTATTAGTCTGCTTACCGCTTTTTCAAGCAAATGCTCAAGAGCAATATCCAAAGCCGGAACCCATGAAACCGGAAATGTCGGAATATTGGACTCCGCAACCTAAAATTGTAACTCCGGGCAATGCCACAAACAATGCAGCCATGTCCGCTCCGTCGGATGCGATTGTCCTGTTCGATGGCAAAGACCTTTCTCAATGGAAATCTGCCAAGAATGATGAAGACGCTAAATGGACAGTACACGATGGTGTAGTTACTGTCAATAAAGAAGCAGGCGACATCTTGACAAAAAAAGAATTTGGCGATTTTCAACTGCATGTCGAATGGAAAGTTCCCGAAAATATTACAGGCAAAAGTCAGGCAAGAGGCAATAGCGGTATTTTTCTTCAGGATAAATACGAAATTCAGGTATTGGATAACTATAATAATGAAACCTACGTAAACGGAGCCGTTGCAAGCGTGTATAAACAATCGCCACCCTTAGTTAATGCCATGCGCAAGCCGGGAGAATGGAATGTTTATGATATCATCTATACCGCTCCAACTTTCACAAAAGACGGCAGGTATCGTACTTATCCGACCGTTACGGTTATTCACAACGGAGTGCTTGTACAGAATAATACAACTATTATCGGAACTACCGAATACATTGGCTTTCCCAAGCTTATCCCTCACGGAAAAGGCCCTGTCCGCTTGCAGGCGCATGGCGACCCCAGTGAGCCGATCAGCTTTCGGAATATCTGGATTCGGGAATTATGAAACTTAGAATTATTTAATTAAAATGAAACCATTCGATGTATATTCCCGCTGGGCGATAGAGCCGGTAAAAGGGAACGGTTGCAGGATATACGACAAAGACGGAACGGAATATTTGGATTTCTACGGAGGGCATGCCGTGATTTCCATCGGTCATTCGCATCCGTATTATGTGGCGGCGTTGACTAAACAATTACAGCAAATCGGCTTTTATTCCAATGCCGTACTCAACTCATTGCAAGATGAATATGCGGAAAAACTCGGTAGAATGTCGGGATATGACGACTATTCCCTTTTTATGGTTAATTCGGGAGCGGAGGCAAACGAAAATGCTTTGAAGTTAGCATCGTTTTATAACGGTCGGAAAAAAGTTGTTTCGTTCCGTAAAGCGTTTCACGGACGAACTTTTGCCGCTGTCGAAGTAACCGATAATCCCAAATATTTAGCGCCATTCAACGAAACGGGAAATGTCTGTTTTCTTCCTTTCAACGATATTGAAGCGGTAAGCGAACTGTTGTTGAATCAGAATGATATATCTTGCGTTATCATTGAAGGAATACAGGGAATCGGAGGGATACAGGTTCCGGAACCGAAGTTTTTGCAAGAAGTGAGCCGGTTGTGCAAAAAAACAGGGACTGTCCTGATTCTCGACGAGATACAGTCGGGTTACGGACGTACGGGAAAATTTTTCGCTCATCAATACGCAGGGATTCGTCCCGACATCATCACTATTGCCAAAGGAATGGGCAACGGTTTTCCGGTTTCGGGCGTATTGATTTCTCCAATGTTCAAAGCGGTTCCCGAACAGTTAGGCACTACGTTTGGCGGTAATTTTCTGGCATGCGCCGCCGCCAATGCAGTAATTGACGTGATGCAGGCAGAAAACCTGATTGAAAATGCCGCCGTTGTCGGCAATTATTTAATCGGCGAACTGAAAAAACTGCCTCAGATAAAAGAAGTTCGCGGCTATGGTCTGATGATTGGCCTGGAATTTGAAACGCCAATTAAAGATATGCGAAATAGATTACTGTTTGAAGAAAAAGTATTTACGGGCGTTACGGGAAGCAATGTGTTCCGCCTCTTACCTCCGCTTTGCGTAAACAGGGAAGAAGCGGATGAATTTTTGAAGCGATTTAAAAAAGTACTGTAAAGATTATGAAATTAACAATTATCGGAAGCGGCAATATGGGAAGCGCCATTGTTCGCGGATTAATACAGGGAAGCGTTTTCAAGCCGGAAGACATTACGGTGGTCGATGTACAACAAGCTCCTTTGGATGCGTTGAAAAAAGAATGTCCGGTATTGAACATTGCTGTCGAAAATTTTAATTCCGTTACGGAAGCCGATATTATCTTACTGGCTGTAAAGCCATGGCTTATCCACGATATTATTACGGATATTAAATTCAAAATGGATTATAGCCGTCAACTGTTGATTTCCATAGCTGCAGGTATAAGTATTAATGATATTGAAAATTCATTGACAAAATTTCCGGATACGGAAGAATTGCCCGTTATTTTCCGCGTTATTCCAAACACAGCCATTGCCGTACGGCAAAGCATGACGTTGATTTCTTCAAAAGGCGCTTCGTCCGAACAGGAAAATTTAATTCTAAAAATTTTCAACGAGTTGGGAAATGCCGTTTTGATAGATGAAAGTAAATTGGCTGCAGCTACGGCTTTGACATCCTGCGGAATAGCCTATCTGTTCCGCTATGTGCGGGCTGCCACTTTAGCCGGAGTGGAAATGGGATTGTATTCGAAAGAAGCGCAAAATTTGGTAGTCAATACGATGCTGGGCGCTGCCGAATTATTGAAAGCTACCGGACAACATCCCGAAGTGGAAATAGATAAAGTGACTACTCCCGGCGGAATCACTATCAAAGGGTTGAACGAATTGGAGGCTAACGGCTTTTCGGATGCTGTTGTTAAGGCGATGAAGGCGAGTCGGTAAAGAATGGACAACTGTTTTATTGAATGAAAGATAATGTTTTTCAGTTGATTATCTATAATTGTAACTTACGATTTCCAAAGCGGTTCATCTTCCCAATCGGCAGGAACCCCCATTGCCCTAACATCAACAGTCGGGTATTCCGCCAACAAAGATTTGAGTTTTTGTGTAAATTGGTTGTTGGGCGAAACAGTAAAAAGCAAGTATTTGATAATGCAAATGCGGTAATAAATGCGTTTTGCATCCGTTTTTGCGCTGTCTATCCAAGGAAAAACAGGCGAATGTATATTTGCAGGAACAACAAGGTGGTCTTTATTCCAAGTACGGTTGTGATGGCAACAAACATTGCGTAAAATAGCCAAAACCAAAATCCAAGAAGAGAAAACAGGCACAGATAATCCAAATTGACCTGCAACCATTTTCTTAATCCGCATACTTTGTATGTTGTTGAAAATACCACACAGAACTCCGAGTGGAATAATTTCTGAAATCATCCACGCAGGAGGGAAAGGCTCTGTGTACTTGTTTTTGAAGTGTTCGACAAATTCTTCTTTTGAGCGGTCGAGTTCCGATTGAATAAGCAATAATGATTTTGAAAAACTGTTTGAATTGGCAAAATGGCGGATGTCAGTCATCCAAAACACATTATTCAAAGCATCGGAAACCAAATTATTCATCGAAGTGCGAATGGCAACTTCTATTTTTTCTATTTCATTGAAAAGCAATACTCTTAATTTTCTATCGAAACGATACATATCAAGTGCCATTTCAAAAGTTGAGCCGCTTTTGTATTGATGGGCTGTTTTCGGATTTTTTAGAAGCGGATAGAGGTAGGCACTAAACCTGAAATAACTGATATTTGTAAAATAACTGACGGCTTTTTGTTCGTCAGAAATAATTAAACCTCTGCTTTTTAGCAATGGAATTAAATCTTTGGGTTGAGTCGTACTCTTGGTGTAAGATACTTTCATAAGTGTATAAAATAAAAAGACCCGCACATTTGAGCATTGTTAAGAGGCTTTGCAGGTACTCACGGCACAAAAGTACAACAATAATTTTAATCTACAAAATAAAAAACAAAAAAACATCAAAACTCTTTCCGTATCCGTCGAAACATTATTTACACCAGTAATAGCATTTTTTACACAGCGCACAGGCATTCCAACCTATATTGCTGTTCCATTGATAAAACATGCCAAAGTCATTTATTTTTGTGTTATTGTGGGTTTCTTCTTCGCAGCTCCCAATTCCCTTTTCAACCGTTTGATTTCCTCTTCCTGATTGAGAATTGTAGTTAATAACGCATTCAATTCTTCGTTTTCAATATTAGCGGGAAATTGCCTGTTCACGCGGTCGATGAAATCGCTGAGGACATTCATATAATTATTGAAAGCATCGTAAGCATTTTCGTAAGGACTATACACGCTTGGACCCGGAAAAAGTTTGGTACTCATAAAATTGAAATGATCGCTTGCCTGCAGGTAATTCCAATCCTGACGGAGACGGCGGTCGCGCACCATCCGCACCCGTTCGCCGATTTCGTATAATTTGGAAACGGCTTCCTGCTGAAGCCGGTTACCCATCCATGGACTGACGTCTTTTTCTTCTCCTGCCCATGAACAAGGATAAGGAACTGCCAATACCCCTATCGGTTTCAATACGTTAAACACTTCCGACGGCGTAGAAAAACCGATTCCCTTGGAAAGTGCAAATCGAGGAATCGCTTTGAAAAATTCAAAAATCCCCGTTTCATACGGTTGAAGACTTCCCAGCACTTCGTAATTCATCCAGATATTGATGATTTGTTCCGATTCCGGAGCAGAAGCAATCCAATTCACTAACTTATCCGAAACCAACGGATATTCGCTCCAGTCGTAGTTGGAAAAACGGAAGGAAATATCATCGCTGTATTTCATGTTGCGCACCAGCAATTTCAATCTTGGACAAGCGGCGGAGGCATACAGATAATTCGGACTTTTCCATCCCAACACATGCTTGGCGCCTTCAACCAGCATGGCTTTGTAGCCCATTTCATATACTGATTGAGCAATTTCGTCGGAATAAATCAACTCAGTATTGCGGAATACCTTTGGCGTTTGTCCGAATAAAAGCTGTATTTTATCCGAATGCGCTTTCACTTGATTTTTAAACTCTTCGGGGTCTTTCAAGGATGCAAGCGAATGATTGTATGTTTCGGCAATAAATTCCACACATCCTGTTTTAGCTAATTCCTTAAAACCGTCGATTGCTTCCGGAACGTAGATTTCCAACTGTTCCAAAACAACGCCGGAAATAGAAAAAGCTGCTTTGAACTTTCCCTTATACTCTTTTATCAAATCAAGCAGCATCGCATTAGCCGGCAACAACGTCCGGTTCGCAATCCCCCGTATGATATCCTCATTGGAAAAATCGTCATAGTAGTAATGGTCGCTTCCTATATCAAAAAAGCGGTAACGTTTTAACCGGAACGGCTGATGAATCTGAAAATAAAAACAAATCGTTTTCATTGGGAAAATTGTTATTGTGTTAAAACTATATTATGGGCAAAGATATGAAAAATTCAGGAATCTTTTTCAATCAATCCTTAAATAATATTTCCGTACTCAAGCTCAGTCCTTCCAATGTCAGAACCGGAACATGCGTATTTCCCTCATAAACAATTCCATTATCATATTTCCCATTTTCCTGCAAAATGAAAACATTGATGCCTTTTTCTTTCGGCGAAACAACCCAATATTCTTTTACGCCGGCTGCTTCATAAAGATTGAATTTTTCGTTTAAGTCGTAGCGTTGCGAGGAAAGTGAAAGAATTTCGACCACCATATCGGGTGCGCCAAGACATCCGCGCTCGTCAAGTTTGGAATTGTCGCACACTATACAAATATCCGGTTGAACAACAGTATATATTTGGTTGTCTGCCGTTTCACCCGGTTTTTGGGGAAGCCTTACATCAAAAGGCGCATAAAAAACCTGACAATTGCCATTATTTTTTTCAATAAAGTTAATTAGTGGAGTAGCGATTCTCCTTGAAACTACAGCATGTTTCAGCGTAGGCGACGGCGACATTAGCCGAATAAATCCATTGAGCAATTCGCGCAATTTGTTGTCTGTCCAAGTCATATACTCAGCATAAGTGTAGCGTCGGTTTGAATCTAATGTAAGTTCCATAATCGTTTTGTTATTGAATAATAAAGACAAAGTTAAATAAATAATTTGAGAAAATCAAGGGGAAAATAATTTTTTCAAAGACTTAAAACGATTTTTTTTGTACTTTTGCGTTTTAATTTTACAAATTATTTTTATCCAAAATATTATGGCAACACCTCCTTTTAAGTATCAGATCCCTTTTCCTGCGGGAAAAGAACATACAGAGTATTATAAGCTGACCGACGAAGGCGTTTCAGTCTCCTCTTTCGAAGGACATGAAATTTTGAAAGTCGAACCGGAAGCGTTAACGCGCTTGGCAAACGCTTGTTTTCACGATTGCGCTTTTTACCTGCGCCCCGAACACCAGCAACAGGTATCGCAAATTTTGTCCGACCCCGAAGCAAGCGATAACGATAAATACGTGGCTTTAACCATGTTGCGGAATGCGGAAGTGAGCGCTAAAGGCGTCCTGCCCTTTTGTCAGGATACGGGAACAGCAACTGTCATTGCGAAAAAAGGACAGCAAGTCTGGACTGGCGGCGGCGATGAAGAAGCGCTTTCCAAAGGGGTTTACAAAACTTATACCGAAGAAAACCTGCGCTATTCCCAAAATGTAGCGCTGGATATGTACACCGAAATAAACAGCGGTTGCAACCTGCCGGCGCAAATCGATATTCAAGCGGTAGAGGGAGCTGAATATAAATTCCTGTGCATTGCCAAAGGCGGCGGGTCGTCGAACAAAACTTATCTTTATCAGGAAACCCGTGCGCTGCTCAATCCCGAAGCGCTGGAAAAGTTTATGATTGAGAAAATGAAATCGTTAGGTACGGCAGCTTGTCCGCCTTACCATATCGCTTTTGTCATCGGAGGAACTTCAGCAGATATGTGCCTGAAAACAGTCAAATTAGCTTCTACGAAATATTACGACGACTTGCCGGTGAAAGGAAACGAAGGCGGTCAGGCTTTCCGCGACATCGAATTGGAAGAAAAAATGTTGAAAGCCTCTCAGGCAATTGGCTTGGGCGCTCAGTTCGGCGGAAAATACCTTGCGCACGATATACGGATTATCCGTTTGCCGCGTCACGGCGCTTCCTGTCCCGTAGGAATGGCGGTTTCCTGCTCGGCTGACCGCAACATCAAAGCGAAAATCAATAAAGAAGGCGTTTGGATTGAAAAATTGGAAACGCATCCGGCAAAATATATCCCTGAAGAATACCGGAAAGCAGGAGAAGGAGAAGTTGTCAGGATTGATTTGAATCGTCCGATGAAAGAAATTTTAGCTGATCTGAGCAAATATCCTGTTGCTACCCGATTGTCGCTGAACGGAACGATTGTAGTCGGACGCGACATCGCTCATGCCAAACTGAAAGAATCGTTAGACAAAGGCGAAGATTTACCTCAATACATCAAAGACCATCCGATTTATTACGCCGGTCCGGCAAAGACGCCGAAAGGCATGGCTTGCGGCTCGATGGGTCCGACAACGGCAGGACGAATGGATTCGTATGTCGATCTGTTTCAGTCGCGTGGCGGCAGCATGATTATGCTTGCCAAAGGCAACCGCAGTCAGCAAGTTACCGATGCCTGCCAAAAATACGGCGGATTTTATCTGGGCTCTATTGGCGGTCCGGCTGCGATTCTGGCGCAGGATAATATTAAAAGCATTGAATGTCTCGCCTATCCCGAATTGGGAATGGAAGCTATCTGGAAAATCGATGTGGTAGATTTTCCTGCATTCATTCTTGTTGATGATAAAGGAAATGATTTTTTTAAGAAGTTAAAATGAGTTTTATAGTCAATTTGGAATCGCAAATGAAACATCTTGTATTTTTAACCGGCGCCGGAATGAGCGCCGAAAGTGGAATCAGTACGTTTCGGGATGCCGGCGGATTATGGGAAAACTACGATGTAAGCAAAGTGGCAAGCATCGAAGGTTGGTACGAAGATCCGGAGCTGGTTCAGCAATTTTATAACGAGCGACGAGTACAATTGGCAAAAGCAGAACCGAATAAAGGGCATCAAATTATTGCCGGATTAGAAAAAGAGTTCAACGTTTCCATCATCACACAAAATGTTGATAATCTGCATGAAAGAGCAGGCAGTTCGAATGTGGTTCATCTTCACGGCGAATTAACAAAGGCTTGCAACGAAAGTAAAACGCAAGTGATTGATATTGGGTTCAATCCCATTCATCAGGGAGATAAAGCGGAAGACGGTTCCCGCCTTCGCCCGTTTATTGTTTGGTTTGGCGAAGCGGTTCCAATGATTGAAAAAGCGGCTGAGATCGTTTCAAAAGCCGATATTGTTGTTATTATTGGAACATCCATGCAAGTTTACCCTGCAGCCGGATTGATTCATTATGTCCAGAGAGGCGTTCCTGTCTTTTTGATAGATCCCAACGATGTTCCGGCTCCCCGTAATGTCATCGTTATTAGAGAGAAAGCAAGTACGGGAATGGAAATTCTAAGGGAAAAACTGTTGCAATAGATTGATCAAAATCTGATATTTATCTTTAGATTATACCATCTCTGATGATTCGTCATTTCGAACGAAGTGATGGATTTGTTTATTTTCACGTATGTATTTCGTCCATTTTTTATTTTTTATTTTCATATTTGATATATTATTCATACCTTTGTATCAAAATTGTTGCCTATGGTATAAAAACGGCGTAATAATACGCACATTTTAGATATATTGGAAAGAGCGTTTAGCTTTTATTCTTGCTTTCGAAACTTAGGAAATTTCAAGAGCACCAAGAGTAAGTAGCCAACGCTCACGTCGTAATCGGCGTGGGCCTACTTTATTTGGTGCAATGGTATCCTAAGACCTCGAAAGCGAATAAAGATATAGTCCCGCGCTTTTTTATGTGCGTATGTAAAGTATTTCAGGGGACAAAATGTGAATTAAAAATTTACTTAATCCTTTAAAAATTAAAAATTTATGAACTTAAAATTATCAATTGTCAATTATCAATTGTCAATTTTTGTGGCGATAGCCGCATTTTTCGCCTTGCCGCTCAAGGCGCAAGTAACGATTGGAGCGCA
>Ga0123357_10007549_pt1 | contig 13455 bp, 6 predicted proteins | sample TergutEmb28metaG_FD_89873 | JGI IMG/M metagenome (GOLD analysis project Ga0123357, IMG submission 89873) | Embiratermes neotenicus P4 segment gut microbial communities from Petit-Saut dam, French Guiana - Emb289 P4 | ecosystem: Host-associated > Arthropoda: Insects > Digestive system > Gut ...
GATCTTTACTCCTTACCCAATACTGTGCAGGTGGTAAAATCGAGAAGAATGAGATGGGCGGGGCATGTGGCGCGTATGGGGGAGGGGAGAGGTGTGCACAGGGTTCTAGTGGGGAAAGCTGAGGGAAAGAGACCATTGGGGAGACCTAGACGTAGATGGGGGAATACTATTAAGATTGATCTTCAGGAAGTAGGAGGGGGTGGAGACTGGATGGAGTTGGCTCAGGATAGGGACAGGTGGCAGGCACTTGTGAATACGGTGATGAATCTTCGGGTTCCATAAAGTGCGGGGAATTTCTTGACTAGCTGCAGAACCAGTTAGCTTCTGAAGAAGAACTCTGCCCCATGGAGTAAGTAAGTAAACTTCTATCGTTAGACCGTAAAGGTTCTGCTACTGTCGGTCAGAGCGCAGCAGCCGAAAGGAACAAACTTCAATTCACTCCAGTGTGAAACAAGATGCATGCAAAACTGCGTTGCTCTGCCCTCTAACGTGGAAGTAAAAAGGCAGACATGTGTGCCCCCTTCACATATGTCTCTACGAGCGCCGTTAAATACGGGTCTTACTGTATTTCTGTTTCACGGGTGCTGCTTTTATCTCTGACCCCTTGTCGAAGGTGTACTAAACTGCTCTTGTCCGTGGTAATTACGGCAATCTGTGCGTACTCAGGCAATCGGTGGAACTGTACAGATACTAGATGACTTGTTCTACAGATGTTGAAATGGTCTGTGTAAGTTCGAGCTACGTCCCATGATTCATTGCTGTCACGTGAAGAATATCGTAGTGCAGTTTGTTGGTCGTTTATGAGTTTGTGTAATGTGACGTTTACGTGTATTTAAGTGATCGAAAATTTGAAGGTCTAAAGCCTTATTGTTGACAAAGAAACGGATATGTAAGTGGGTAGTAATGTTTGGTATCGCAGTTTGTTGCGTGCTATTTAGCATGTATGGTTGTTAAGCGTGTGGTTTCATGACTTGTTCGCATTTTGACCGTCCGCTTTGGCTTAACCAAGTTGGTGATAGAATTAGCGGGTACTTTCGTGGTAAGTACGCGAAACATAATTTATGGGGTGCATAAGTAGTAAAATTGCTGTAATTATAGCGGTAGGTAGTGCCCAGACTTCCGTTACGGCGTGTTAAATGTAGGGATTTTTTCAGGAATTGGACGTCACCATCCCGTTGCACTTTTAACGATATTAACGTACAAGTGTAAAAATGTGATTGCTTCTGCTTCAGACACCATTTTTCGGAGATTCAGAGGTTTCCACGGTGGTGATGAGTACTATTTTGGCCTTGTGATATGACACCATATAGTGGGATATTTGGGTATGGATGTTAAAAGTACGGTAGAATTCCGCTTATCCGGATTAATTGGAACGGCGAGCCATCCGGATGCAGAAAATTCGGATGATGGCATTTTTCATTGACAGTAGGTTACATTGGCAGTTTGAAGTTCGGCTAGTGCTGTTTACATTATGTACCTGCGTCTGCTGTGTCATAGAGTAGGTTTTAAAGGTTATTGATTGGTCGTGTATAGCACAAAGTCGTCGGTAGAACATTAAAAAATGTGAATACCATATCAAAAGAAGTACAAATATGTAATAACTATTTATGAATACCTAGTAACAACATTGTACTGCATTGTGGTGCATTCTTTACTGTGAGTGCATTTTTGTTAAATCTTTTTATATTATGCATGAAACTCGTTTGAAAAGTAAGAGACAAAAATCAAAGCAAAAGAAAGTGGGTATACTGGTGGCAAAGTGGAGGGAAACTGAGATGGAGTCACTGAGTGTATAGGTCTGATGGAGAAGATAGAAGTAACCCAACTTCAGGAATGTTATCACCATCATTTTTGTTGGTCCAATAATCAGGCAGGTGGCTCCTGCAGTTTTACAGATGATTCAGATGGAGTGATTCACATTAAGTTTCAGTTGGATTCATTTTTCCTTGGTTTTGTCAGGAAGACATGAGGCTTAGTTGTTTACTGTCTGCCTGTTTACAAACACATCATAAGAAGGCATAAGTGTGTTCATTATCATTCTAATAATTTATGAAGAGTCCTGAAGTTGGCAGCTGTGTTCCTCAGGCCCTCTCAGAACTTCTTGAATTGTGCATCGAAATGAATGTTGTGAATTACATATAGGTGAATCTTAATGATATGCCTACCTCTGGTTCCACAAAAACAGGACTATTTAGTTCATATAGCAGCAATTGTTGATTGGACATTTGATCCTTGTGTGCATAACAAGGTGACTACTTCTGTCTCCACTGTATTAAAACCAGTTTGTTTAGTCAGTGCAGCACATTGGTGTTGCAATTTGTTATTTCCTCAACTGCCTCGAACAAAATGAAGTATTTTTTCCCATACTCCTTGGTCTCTTGATTGGAGAAGTTGTATTGGGTTGATAGAAGGGTGACTTTTTTGTAATTTTTATCCTTGCAGTATGCTTTTAGTTCATGGTGATATAAGTGAATATTGGGCCTAACATACAGCTGTTCATCATATAGTGCCAGTAAACAGGAAGGCAATGCTTGAGCAATCCCATCAGTGGGTAATAACAGGCTTAAGGATAGGTCTCTGTTCTTGTCATTGAGTGACTGGTTCCTGTCAGTGGGTAGATGATAACAGCCAGCTTCACAGATGGTTGAGTGACTGTGTGCATTTATCTGCACATATTTAAATTTTTCAGTATTAGGAGGACTTTTTACCCCATATAGTTAATTATTTACAACTGCATATGGTTACTGTGCTGGGCAAATCTGTAGTATTATGCAAGGAGTTACCATGTTGTGTATTCAGTGCTGATATGGACACACTTTACCATGTGCATGTCATCAGAAAGAATGTACATGTGTGTCTGTGATTTGTACTTGGTATAACATTGTAATGAAATGGTTCCCAAAGTGTGCTATGCTGACCCCTTGAGATCCACGACCATTTCCCAGGAGATCTGTGGATACAGTTCTGTAAATGCTACTTTGAAGTTTACAATCTTTTCTTTAATTAAAGGGGTAATGCTTTGTTAAAAATAATTGCAGAACTTCTTTAATTGGCAATGTGTTTATGTACTATGACCATTAGAATATCTAACTAAGAAAGCCTCTTTTCCCCTGAAGTGAGCGACAGTGTAAGGTCAAATCATGCAAAGCAGTGTTACATATTATAGTGGTATGTACTCGTAGCTATCTGAAATTAGTTCTGGTATGTAAATTTTTAATTTTGGATACCTATCATCCGGCATTTTATAGTGTGAAGTGGGACACCTTTACATTCTCCTCACCTAGACTCAGACTAACATTCTTTTGTCAGGAATTTTAATAATCCTTGGGAAAAAATGCACCATTTTACAGTGTTTTTGCCCTATATTGTGATATTCAGGAATGTAACACAGATGTTAACAGGGTCATATTGTAGCCGTTGGAGTAGGTTCGACACTATTGACATAAGGTTATATGTTGGTCCATGTGTAGATTTACAAGTCCTCCAGGGTGTCATTATAATTGGGGGGAATTAGTCAGTTTGATGACTAGTTTGACTTTCTAACAGCAGGGTCATAAATAACACACAGGGTTTTCTGGAGCAATGGAAAAGTGTCCAACTGACATTTTGTGAGGACCTTTTTGTAGTTTTATGACAGGATGGATGATGAGGCACATTACTTTTGTTCTGTTTAGTACAGTCAAACCATAACTGACTGCTAGAGGTCTTATATATATATATATATATATATAAAATCTTTTCAAGCATGGGAGCAGGAAATCACAAGAGAAAGTTACATGAGGGACAAGAGTTCAGCGTTAGCAGTAGCACCCAAGGGAGGTGGATGTCGTGTGCTGGTTTTGTAACTAAAAACAACTGCCGTGGCTACTTCAGATTGCTGGCTGCTAAAAGTTGGTGTTAAATATAAAATAAGTGTTAAATAAAAATAAATGATCTATTATCAATAGCTAGTGCTGACACTGTGAAGACTGATACAGCCTACATGTAAATATTCCCTGAGAGGGAACATGCAAACTGGCGTGAGCTGGTTAGGTCTTTGTACGGGTAAGAAAGGATGGTAGCAATATGTACTTCCCATTTTGTTTCATTGTAGTTAACCCTGTTTGCTTTTAGATTAAATTGCAGACAGCTTAACCTGTGTCAAGAAAGGTCCAATAGTGTTGGACTTGTGGCCATTAGACAGGCATGAATTGCATTACTTTTACAATAAATGCTGGAATAATCAGCTGTATTGTGCAGAATATTGATTAAGTATGTTTATATTACTGTGTTGTGTGACTTAATTTTGTTTGTTTTTTTTATTCCATGATCAGGAGACATATGATGAACAGTTGTGTTTTCTCATGTGTGTGTGTTTGAGATTGCCATGTACCTGGATGTTGTCTAGTGTTGAGATCTGAGTAGTACAATTTGGGGAGGTTGGTATATTTTGTTATATATTAGGGTGGTTATAATTAATTCTTCTTCTACTTAATACATATACTGTGTATCTCAATTTGTTGATAAAGACCTCTCACTTCAAACTCTTAACTTATTAATGTCAAGAGCATAGAGTAAGTTCCAGTTTTACATGTTTTTATTTTCAGGCTGTTTGAATTTCATGATACGGGCACAAATTCTGATGTCTCTTATGAACAATATTCTTAGATGTGCCATTGTCACTCCTGATTTGAAAAGTTAACATTGAGACTTGGCGTATCAGAGCTTTGTCTGACATTATTGGTCTGAACTGCTTAATTAAGTAGTACCGTAGATCAGATCACATTACGGTTAAGCTTAATGCATTGTAACAGGGTGATATTCCATGATGTTCTTTGTTCATAATTTTCAGATTTTCAACGATAATTTTTGTATATATAGCACCTGTGATACAAAGAATGTTTTGAGTTGGTGGTCGTTTTTAAGACATGTACCCACAGTGCCCTTTGCCACGACACATCACAGCACTGTATGTGGTTGCTGTTGCTAGTTGTGTGGCATTGTTCAGCCATGGTGTTGCACTGGTTCATGCAGATGTATTGGTCTATTCATTTGATTACCATGAAGAACCTGAGATGGTATTCAGAGATTCTCCCGCAGAATTTGGAAATGCACTTCCTGTAGGAGGCTTGAAGGTATGTGGATGGAATTATTCCAGTTAGAGCAGTATCTTTAAATCTGGTAATGTTTCTTTGTCACCAGTCCAAAACGAGCAACACCAAACAGCTTCAGTATGTGCTCATATCACAAGATTAAAAGTGAATTTAGCCAGGTAGTACTTTTCATTTTAGTAATGATATCAGCTGTAGAGACTGCTCTTGTTTTGTTTGATTAAGGGGCTGGTTGTGATGGCCAATCCAGAGGATGCCTGTACAAGTATTGACCAACCTCCGGATAACTATACGAACTATTTTGGAAGCTGGATAGTCCTTATACGTCGCTATGGCTGTTCATTTGAACAGAAGGTCCGGTTAGCACAGCGTGCCAACTATAGTGCTGCAATTGTTCACAATGTGAATTCAAGTGAATTGGGTAATGTTTTGTGTTCTTAACTTCCAGGTTGCTTTTGAAGTAATATACTATCCATGAAATTAGAGTCCTATTTGGTTCAAATGTTATTTGATTGTTAGATTTTTCATTATAACGAGGCTTAGGATTACAGCATTTAATGTATTCAATATGTAAAAAATGAAATTACATTTAAACTTTCACTTAGGGTGCTTCTGTAAATAATGAATATGCATTTTTTATCTTACTGATTGTACCTTGCTGACAGATGTTAACATATGCAGAATGCATAGAATCCTAAGCCTAATTGTAACACATTTATTGATTTTGTTGTGGTGTGTGTTATTTATGAGTGATGTATTTTTGAATTGCAGCAAACAATGTGTCATATTGTATAATGTATGGTAATTCTTACAGTAGGATTTGAATACATTTATGTTTGAGTAAACCAGCATAATAATAGATTGCCAAAGTATGTGATGATTATGATGATGATAATTATGATGATGTTGACATGGATTGCATACAGCACAGCTTGCTTTCGGGGTTCCATATTTTCATGATGTCAGTACTCTAGGGACCTTGTGTACTTATCATCCTCTTTACCTGAAGACAAGTATTGTGTACAGCATTTTCTTAGAAAGTAGTCTTTAATATACAAAATACTGTAAAGAATTGTAACTGCTGTGGGAGATAGTTGTCTATAATTGCATGTATCAGCAGAAGCTACTTTAAGAACTAGGGATGAGTTTTGAGAAATGGGCCATGAGGGTTTGAATAGAAGAATGATTCTGTGACAGTGGATATTCAAATTAATATTTTGCAAAATTAAACACTAGCGTTCCTTATGCATATGCAAACAGTGTTAGCTAAGAAATGGGGGGAGGGGGTGTTTATGAGGTCCATTGCAGTTGACAGGGGAGTATTGCATGAAGTTTGAAAGCCACCCTGCATACTGAGAATTTTAAGATTGATATTTGTGTCAAGACTTCATCATCATCATGCTTTATGACAGTACTGCATTTTTCTGCAATGACAGTATATAAAGTTTATGCACTTTTATTATAGATTTTAATTGTTTATTGTATGAAGGGGTACTGAAAAGTAATGGACAGTAATGCCTCCTACTTTCCTTTGCTAGAGAGAAATGCACATAGGAATACAAACTGAACTGCATCCAGTTTGTTGGACTTATTTTACACAGTGGGCCAGGTTTGAAACTTTTGTTGCTATAGGGCCCTGAATTGCTCTCTTACGTGTGGCTGAGTATAATGTGAATATGTGAATGTAAATGCAACAGCATGCAGTAATAGAGCTCCTGACTGCAGAAAATGTTCCTCTGATCAACATGCACTGGCAATTGAAAGTTGTTTATGGAGAGGAGTGTGATGGCATCATTACTGGTTGGTGTCGGGCTGCACGTGTTTGTGATGGAAAGCCTGAACAGGTCTTCATGAACCTGAATGAAAAAAACTGGAATGGAAGCCCCTGAACTGCAAGTGATGCCACTCAACTGAAACACTTCAACAGCTTTTCCTGGCATGGAGCTGCATCTCCTTCAAAGTGACAACACTCAACAGTGCACGAGTACAAGAAAAACTGCAGAAAATTGATGCCTGAGATGCACTTTCTTGGCTCATGCACCATATTGCTGAGACTTAAGTTATCAGATTTTCATATCTTACCAAAACTGATGGAACATCCCAGAGGATGTGACTACATGTGGGACACTGAAGTCAGGATGGTGATTTAAGTTGTGGTTCTGTCATCATGATGCCCAATTCAGTCATAACAGACTTACTTGAATGTTGGTGAAAGTGTGTAGATTGAAAAGGTGATTAGGTGGGGAAATAAATGTGTAGAGGTGAACAGCAGAGTTCAAGAAGGTTGGCTGTTCTAGTTTTATTCAGATACATTATAAATACACATTACTTCATAATTCTAGTATGTCACAGTAAAAGGCTTATCCCTTGTGAGTCGAAAGCACCGAAATTTGAGAACCACTGCTTTAACTTGATGTTTGCAAAATGAGCCTAACATGTGTCATACTATCAGGAACTGCTTGATGGTAAGCTTACCTTATTTGTTAGACTGGTGGGAAATAGGTAGCACAGAGTTAAACTCCACTCATTTTGTATATACATGAAGCATTCTTGGAAGTCTTGAACAATATTTATTCATAATAAATTTGTTTTCTGATCTAGATGCTGAGTTGTGTATTAAGCATTCTGAGCATTGTGGTACCACTGGTTATTGATTAAAATTTGGGTATAATGTACCAACAAGTTACCAGATACAAGAAACCATCCATTAAGGGACCCACATTTTCTATATAAGTGAGACCCATTTATATACGTAATGTCTTCAGCTGAGATAGATGATACAGTCCTGGAATCTGGCACAATGAAGTACAGTACTTCTATTAATTCTCTAAAATATGTGTATAAGACTTGCTTACAGTAGAGTCCAAAAATTTGGGTATGTATATTTCTATATTGATATATTAGAGGTGCTTTGCAATGCCTTCCAATATGAATATCTCCTGAATAACCTTTGCACATACTGGGCACTGATACAGGGTGACCTGTGTTTGTTATTGTACAGCAAGATTCTGTTATTCTGGCACATGTAGGGTTGGCAGGTGCTGTATTGTGAGATATTACGGATACTTGGGAGGTACCTATACTGACCTAAGTTCTTAGGCAATTTTTTGTTACTGCTCCTATACTTGAGCTAATTTTGGCTCCTCTCTTGAAAGAGCTGTCCACGCTTTCAGTTGATATCATAAACAATTATAACAGGTCCTTCTGTTTCTTTATATCATAGCTAGTTGAAGATCCATTGTCATATAAAGCCATAACCAGCCTTAAGTTTTTGTCATTTTCAAGCCTCCTGATTATTTCAAGTTTCTTTGGGATTGTTGAAGTTACATCTTGCCAGCAGTACCTTGTTTATTCACCTATGGATCACCTGAAGCCATTCTTATACCTGGACAGAGAGTAGTTTGTTCCATATACAACATGATGGAAATATATTTCACAGTATTGCTACTAATTGTGCCAAAAGCATGGTGTGACGTGCAAGTTGCTTGTGATGCCACTAGTGTGTGTGAGACAGTACCAACTTTCAAAAAATATGAAGTATCCTACATCGCAAGAAAGGTCATGCTTGTGACGTAATGTCTAGATAATCTAAGATAGTCGTGAAATACATACATGTACCAGAAGTTACAGTCAATAAAACTACTGACCTTGGAACTTCTCTCCTCAAGTGCCAATTTATATGCCAGATTGAAGAATATTGCTGTATTCAGTTTTGATTTTTGTGTTGCTTGACTTGCTAATCCAGATTTTTACCAAACTGGGATTATGTGTATCCCAGTATGGTCTGGGCTAAGATATTCTGACAGTGTTTTATGTAACTTACATCTGGGAATCATAATGCACGGGCATACTTTGATGTCCATGAGGCCTATGTTCTGGGGATAATTGTAAAATGGTGAAATTTATGAATGAGATCATACTTTGTGATAAGCACAGCATTGAGTGTATGATTGTAATGAAGTACATATGTATGGAATAGATATGGATGCATGGAAGGTGGGGGGAGTATATTGATGTTTGCAAATTGTGCCAGTAGAATACTGAAACCATTACACTGTACGTCATTTAGGTGCTAAAAGCAGCACAAAGATGGAAAACGGGGAAGTCTCAAGAAAAATGAAATAATATTATCAGGAGCCTGTGAGGAATTAGCAGTTGTGTGTGAGTATGGATGGATGACTTTTTGTTGCAGAGTTTCTGGTATATAGTGGCAAAATCAATTCTTAATTTAGTGTTTTGTTTGTATATTCAGAACCCATGTCAGCGAAGGATCCAGAGGGTATCTTCATCCCTTCTGTGTTTGTGGGTGAAGACGCGGGCTTCATTCTGAAATCTCATTACCAATACAAGTCCAACTGTTTTGTTGTAATTAACAATGAATTGCCTTTTAACATCAACATACATCTGCTGCTTCCATTTGCCATCGTAGTGGGGATATGTTTCTTTATCCTGCTTGTGTTTGTGGTGAGTATACTGTCAGAGTTTAAATAAAATGGTAGTAAGGTGACATAGGTAGTTAACTGGAGCAGCATGTTTCAGGTGCAGTCATTGGAAGTGTGTTACAACTCTTGGGATTTTTCTTTTTTGCATTCCCATCTGCAAAAATAAAATATAATAGGCAATCAGTAAGTATTGGTTAAGAGTTTAATACCACTTGTCTCCTGTATTCAAGGAAAAATTTAAGATTTTACCACATGATAGTTTTAGGATGTGATGCTTTGTGTGCGTGTGTGTGTGTGAATTCTCCTTTGGTGTGGTTTCATCACCTCTTGTGCATAGTAGGTGTTTGGCTTGATAGTTATGTATGCTTACACATTGCTGTCTGTGGACAGAGAAGGAGAAGAAGTGAGTTAAAGCGTGTGGATGTAAGTACATTTCATATGTTCTGTGACTAAATGGTGTATATATGTCAGAACATAACAGAAGGGTGGTTTGAGTACTTGCACCCTATTGTATGTAATTAACTGGTCATTTAACATACATCATTTGTGACAATGAATGAGGGCATTAATATTGGTCAGGAAGACAGCAGGTGGTCCCTACAGTGATTATCAACAACTGCCATTGATACTGCATCTTAACAGACCTCTGAATGAAGTGGAAGGTCCGCGCAAAGTGGATTCTGCAGGTGTTGAAGGTTGATCAGTGTTTGTTACCGATCACCATCCATCTACATTGTTGATAGAGAAAGAGAGAGAGATAAAAATTGTAGATTTGAACATTTTGTCTGGCAATAAAATGTGTAGTGCTGAGTGGCATTCCTATGTCTTACCATACCACAGATGATTGCTAGATTGAATTGAATATTTCGAAATTGATGCACATCGTGTTCTTCCCCATTAGACCTGTGTTAGACCATCTTGTGCCATGCCTACAACTGTCATGTAACAAGGTGTGCCCTGTCCAGCATTAGAAGTCAGGACTACTGAAACTTGTAATTTCTCTTAATGTTTCTCCACCCAACTGCCATAGTGATGTGTAAGGCTTGCTGCAGGCTTGGGATTGCAAAATCCTAATGTGCCATCCTTTTTTCCCCATATGATTCCTGTCTGATTCTGTTTTCTTTGTTTTGGTGAAGGAGCTACTTTGGGTGGAAACTTGACTCTGAAAATGCCAGTGGGGTCATCAGATCTTCATTAGGTTATTTGAACACAAAGACAAGATAGATAGATAGATAGATAATGGAGAAATAGTTATATATAGATACAGATAGATAAATAGATACATTGATTGATTGATATGCTGTGGTTGTTTATCCACCTGACCAGTAGATGTGGTGACCTAGGTGGTGGTAACAGTGAGGAGGTTATGGATTAAAGCATGTTGTGTCTGTAACATGTACTGATCATTAACAGCCACACAAGTGGCAGAGTAATTATGATTATGCACCTGTCCACTCAGTCCAGCTTAAGTGGAAATTTTTGTGGAGGGTGAGACAGAAACACCTGATGGCTTTTGAAATGAGAGAACATTAGGGCAGAGTGGAAAAAAAATTTATAATGTCAATACATTCCACATCCAAGAGAATTCATACTAATCATTACTGTTGAATATGACATTTTGTAGGTGGTGATCATGTCGTTCAGTAGACTCTACAGTCATGATGGAAAGGATGTCATAACACACAATACCATTTCCTAAGGGATCTCTTAAATAGACTTATGAATTGACTGTTTTTAGTAATCAGTATTAGCAGGATGCCTTTTTATACCTTGCTTTTGACATAGCCCCAAAGGAAGTAGTCTGATACTGCAAGATCATGTGAATGGGCGATTGCATTTGAAACCTGAAAACCAGCCTACAGCAAAGTGACATTGCCATAGTGACCAACTTCATGCATAATGATGTTAGGAGAAACTGCTCCTACAGGACATTTCCATGCAGGTTGTCAGGACAGTGTTTCCAGACAAACTCATTTCTCGTTTTGGGGACATCACCTGGCCCACCTGCTCGCCTGATCTTGCAGTACCAGACTACTTTCCCTTTTGCTGCTTCAAAGCAGTGTATACAAAATGTTTCCTTCCCAAATTGATACCTTAAAACAGTGAATTTGGGAGCATATTCGAGGGATCCCAAATAAAATGCTACAGCATGTTTTAACAACTCTCTACCATGACTGCAGGAGTGTGCTGAATGACATGGTGGTCACCTGCAGCATACTCAAACAGTATTGATTAACATAAATTCTAATGGACATGGACTTTATCTCTTTGTTAATAAACATGTTTACACTTTGTACTAAAATATTCTTGCATTTCAAATACTGTCAGGTGTGTTTGGTTCATCTTTTATAGGTAGAGCATTCTACAAATGTGGTGGCTTTTGTACCCACTAGGTGTGGTTATCTGTGAGTTGTTGCTGTGCCATAAATTTGAAGCACTTACTGTTGTGCAAACAACTGAGCAGATGATACCAGTTCCAAAAATTGAGTTTGAGGAGTGCATACAGCACTGTCAAGAACATAAACATGTAAATGACTGAAGAAACAATGTTGAAGTAGCATTTATTTAACCACAGTTTGTGTGTTAATGTAATCAGTGTAGATGATTTTTATCAGGCATCTTATTTCGACTTCTTATTTCATAACAGCGCTTCATGAAAACATTTCACATGGTTGGAATTGCTCTTCATATTGGTATACAATGCATTGTTTCATTTTTGCTTCAGCATTTTAACTTACACAATTTGGCTTACAGTGCATTATAAATGGTTAATCATATAGTATGCTAGAGTTAAACATGTTGTGGTCCATTTCTTCATGTGTTGTGTTGACAGTAAATCATTTTATACACTGTCATAATTTTTGTGAGGAGTGTGCCCATTGGAAACACAGCGTATCACTAATTTACTACCAGAATTCCAGATATGTCACTGAATGTTGTTTTTCATATTTTATAAGGTTCCTAGGATCCTGATACCAAATGAAATATTGTGCCACAAATTTTGTAGGTATTTCCTATTTATGTGATAACATTTTATGTAGGCTGAATTTATGTCATTAATTGTGACATTAAATGTACAGTTTTAATGAATGATAATTTGTCGTCACATTACTATCAGCAGCGATGCAAGCATGTGTAATGATGGTGTCAATGTACTGAAATGCGTATAATTGTGTGAGATTTGCTGTAACAGAGTTGAAACGTATGTAAATGATTTTAGTTCTGGTTTTAAGCTCTGTTTTAATTGTTCAGACTTCTGTGTTCTGTTACATTTGAAGATACAGTTCTTGTCTCCTGGCATTTACAGTGTATGATCAGTTTTATAAGAAAGCATAGAACCATGTAATGTGCTGAGATGCAGTGGTCCCAATCTTGATATGCCCATTATTGCTTTATATACATTTGTCATCATTGCATACAAATGAGTTTTGTAGCATGTATAATACATATTTATTCCTTTACTTATTACAGAACTCGCTGTGTATCATATTTACAAGTACTTCTTAATATTTCATGTACATTACGGATATTTAAATACTGTACGCACTGTCTGGTTCAGGATACATAAGGGTTTAATAGAAATGTTTCTATTAGAATAAATGCACTGGTTCTGTAGATTTAGTTATATTCTAAACATTCAATAATAAAAGCTGGTTATACAATAAAGACTGGTTGCACTTGGAATAAACTGTTGTTACATACACTATGTAGTTACTTGTGATAATTAGTTCTTAAGTTACCTGTTGGTAACAATTTAAGTTAATTTCAATTTGATTTATAAAGCTTGCTAGTGTACACTGTAACTAGTGAATCTTTTACAACGTTGCACTGACTTTACTTGTTGTTCTTGCACAGTTACTTTGAAGCAAGTTTATCACTGATTAGTAATGGACAGTACCTGATTCTTGTAGTTTGTTGCACTA
>Ga0123357_10007550_pt1 | contig 13455 bp, 7 predicted proteins | sample TergutEmb28metaG_FD_89873 | JGI IMG/M metagenome (GOLD analysis project Ga0123357, IMG submission 89873) | Embiratermes neotenicus P4 segment gut microbial communities from Petit-Saut dam, French Guiana - Emb289 P4 | ecosystem: Host-associated > Arthropoda: Insects > Digestive system > Gut ...
CCAACTGCAATAGTTATATGCATATGAAATACATACGTGCGTATGAAATGATACGCTTAACAAAACGATGTGTTACATTCAACAGACATGCAAGATACTTAACCTCAACAACGGAATGAAAACTACAGTAACACTATAAAACACACACGACCATGCTACGTTATTGTCTTTCTCAGTTGCATGAAACACACCAGACTATGCATATATATATATATATATATAATTAAATCCGTAACATTAAAATGCCGTCATTTACGTTACACATTTATAAGATACTGCAGTTCCACAACAAAAATAAAACTTACCGCCACACAATAAAACGGATGACCCACGATAAACTAGCTTAAACCTGTAACACTACTGCGCCGCATAGCTGCTCTGATCTTGAACATTCAAAGTCAACTTCTACCACAGATCATATCATAGGTAATTCGTCAGAACTAATCTCTTTGTCACGGATTATTAGTACAGTTGCCTCTGCAGCTTGGCGTATTTATTTACATACGAGCTGAGATGAACACATTTGTAGTAGCACTGTTTATCATTTTAGATTTGGGGGAATACATGGCTCCAACATAATTAACCTTGTCGGAAATTGCACTACTTAGAGCCACGGCAGCACTCATTGCGATCGGCTATGAATGTCACGGAGTGTAATACAACCAACATATTCGTTTTTCGCCGTTTTACAGACAAAACTGCAAAATAAAGATGCGTAACTATTACCGTGAAGGTGTGGTAAAGTACAAGTATTGTTTGTCTAACGGATCACCTCCATTCTTTAGCGCAGTTAATGAGCCACACACCGACCATTTCCATTTACGAAACCACGGATAAAGGAACAGCGGTTCTCTATCCTCAAATTACAGCAAAAGCTGTTTACGTTTCCGCGTCCTTTGTATCCTGTCAAACGCACCCGTCGATTTCCATGGGTGTAATCGCAACCGAACTTGAATGGTCGTTGAGAATGTGTGTGGTGTCAGATATGAATTTTCACGAAAATCTTTCCAATGGAAGCCGAAGCACTGCGGAGATGTTACATTGCTTTTCATGTCCAGTGGCCTGAATTATTTCACCGATTGCATTCAAGCTGACATAATTATTAGCGAATATGAATAGTGTTCAAGATGCGAATTTCCAGGGAAATCCTTCCAATGGTAGCCGACACACAGCCAAAAAAGAAGTACATTGCTCTTCATGTAAAATGCCCTAAATTATTGACCAATTGCATCCAAAGTTACATTATTATGAAGCTTCGGGAAAATCCGTAACATGGGAATCGTATCAGGCCCGTAGCAGCGGGGGTGGGGTGGTGAAATGCAAGCACTACAAATTCGGATGCACTCACTAGGAATCTACATAACATCAAAGACAAACTTGTCATCAGCTCGCTAAAAAGCGCGAGACACCCTACCACATCCACGTGTTGCCTCTGTTGAACGCCGGCGTTGGAAACAACTCCTGTCAAACGTGTGTGTACATGCAGGACTTTTGTGCAGTGTTGTAGAGCACACGACGCAATTGAATTGCTGATTTTGTGGTCCTGACAAAAGCGCTTTTTACCCTTACGCATACATTATGCACGTGCACAGTAATAACACATAAACAATGTATATATATATATATATATGGACCTGCACTGGAAGTCGCTGCACCTTTCGTGTTCATGGTTTGGCTGCGGGACCCTTCTTACGCTTTACGCTTGCAATAACGGAATGACGCTTGCGCCAGCGTGATGCATAAACACGTGAAATGACGCCAACATAACACATAGGGGATGGTTTTTAAACACGTTATGTAGGAAATCATTGCGTGATTGTTGAGAAGATGGGGAATTCATAGCTGTCACAGTACTTGAAGAAAAGGAAAATAATGATTCCCTGGCTTACTGTATGAGTGAGAGTGCATCGCATATTTTCAAGGCGGGGGGGGGGAGGACACTACTCCAGTTTGATAGCGATATATTGGATGGTCAGTGAGATTAAATTCAGGGAATTTTTCCAGTTCATCAAATCTTCATTTAATTTCTTTATAGCTCACGGTACACACGCAAAAAAAACTAATAAAAAATACAAAGCACGACAAAAAAACGCCAACTCCTCCAGCTTGTTCTCACAAGACTACTGGTGTCGCGCTGATGTGAAGATTAGGATAACGCACACGCACGACGCTGCTGTGGGAACAGCGCAGTGTCGTTGCGCGGCACTCATGCGCGTGATGTTGAACAACCAGTCCCCTTCAAAACTATAGCTTTGACTTACGCGTGCCACATCGCGTTCACGTAAGCGTCTTTGCGTGGTTGTTAAAACCAAGATTCAGGAAAGCACAAATGGTTTGCCTGTGGGGATGATTATAAGCATGTATAGTGAGGCATCTCAACATGCAATATCTTTAGCAGCTAAGCTGATATAAGAGGGTAGACAAATATTAAATCAAGTGGTACATGAAATAACCACCGCTATAATGAAAGATTACACACACACTGCTGTAACATGGGAGGGACTTTGGCACCTCTTAACCTTTTAAAGCTTGGTGATAACTACACACACCAGTTGTTCTAATATCACAAATTCCTAACACTTTCCACACTGTATATTCATGTTTCATATGATTCTCAATAAATATCTATTATTTCCCTAAACAGCATTAAATGGTTGTTCCTCTTAATGGAGGTATGTTTTCAAGGCAAAAACTAAAGTTTTTCACAGACAAATGTCAGTCTTCTACCAATATGGCCATGCCAAGGCTCATGTGGTTAGATGCTCATCTTTCATTGTGGAGGCTCAGGTTTGATCCCAGGTCAGTGTAGACTAAATATGTGTTGGACAAAGTGGCACTGAGGCAGGTTTCCCTCTGAGTACTTCAGTTATTTTCCTGGCAGCATCATTCCATCAATGCTGCATAGTCATCTTTATTATATGTTGCTCTTGCCAGAAGAAGAAATGGGTGATGCCTGAGAGCAAAAAGCAATGCTCCTTTGGAAATCAGGGAGAACTGAACAGAAAAGTGATTTAAATTTATCTGTCCCCATGCTCCATACCCTTCTTCATAAGGTAACACTCCTTTTAGTACAAGCAAGCAATGCCTGTGAACATTTAAACAGAATGCTGTTTTAGATATTGGGGAGCATTGGACTCACATTTTTTTTTCCTCTCAAATGGTTAATAGAGGGTCCTGATATTTTCAGTACTTCACCTGCTTTCAGTATCTATCCTGAAAATGAGGGTAACAGTTTTCCCTGAACCACTGGTAAATTTCTACCAGACTATATATACAGCATTCTGTATGGTCATTGATACACTGACCTGAAATGTCACAAGTTTTCTGTTGGACAAAACACAAAGTTGGATAAATAATTATGAAATCTGACCAATTATGCAGATATAGGCCTGTCTACCCTGAATAAGGGGGCAGTAGATTAGTACCAAATGGTGGCAAATTCTTAACAGATTACATAGTGTGACATCCCAGAAGACAACTTTCTTCAGATTCAAATACATTATTTTCATGTCCCCTAAATGCACTGCTCGACACATTAATAGTAATATGGAAATAGTGAAATGTGTATTTAACCATGCTGTCAGTCTCCTGCAATGATAAATTCTGTAACCAGTCATGACAAACAGAAACTCTTGAATAGTTCTGGGAAGTGCAAACCAATAACAGTTTGTAACTGCAGAGTTGCTGATCAACAAGTGTATACACTATACCCAAAGGCATTATCGAGCAAACGTTGAAAATTGCAGGGTACCCAGTTAAAATCTTGGTTATACTACGTGAGGTGTTTGATGGTTTTCTCAACTGCTCCAGGTGTATGTCAAGTTCATAAAACTTAGGTTACAATAGGTCACAGCCATTTCCCATTCCCACCTACTGACCTGCCTAACACTGTAGGTGACCAGACATCCAACATTGCCAATTGTGACGTGGTAAATGACCAACTAACTCCAGGACACACAGTCCTGTCTTTGAACCTGAGAGACTCGGCTAATTTCAGTCTATGCCAAGGTCTTCCACGTGGTCTCCTTCCCTCAGGTTTCTCCACCAAAACCCTGTATATGCCTCTCCTCTCCCCCATATGTGCAATATGCCCCACCCATCTCATTTTTCTTGGTCACCCAGATATTGCTTGGTGAAAAGTACAGATTATGAAGCTCATTATGCAATCTACTCCAGTCCTCTGTTATCTCAGCCCTCTTAGGTCCACATGTTTTCCCTAACACTCTATTTTCACACATCTCAGCCTATGTTCCTCCCTCAACATCACAAATTTTCACACCAATATAAAACAAGACGTAAAATTATAGTTCTGTATGTTTTAATATTTAGAAGTCAAAAAACACAGATGACTGGGAGATATCCATTATGGAGGTGAAGGTCTGTATTGGACTGTAAGATGAAAGATTCTGAACCAAAAAGTATTAGACATTCCCCCATTTCAATTTGCTCATCAGTTCCTTCATGACTGGAATTCTGATTTTGTTAGGGTTGTTCCAAAATATTCAAACTTTGCCGCTCTTTCAAAGGACTCTGGTCTTTATGTTGTGATTTTTCCCTGCATTCTGTTCTTGAGATGCAAACAGACACTGTACTTAGTTTTTTCAGCGCTAAGTTCACCATTCTCCTTACCAACGATCAATAAAACTTGTGTTTCTCTTTACAGTACAGTATATGCTTTCACCAATACATTAACATCAACAGCATAAACCAGAAGGTGATGTGTAACATTCAAGATATAGCATAATAATTATATTTAATGCAGAAATGCCAATAAAATATAAAGGTATGGTCAATTATGAAAGGAAAAAAATCATCACTGGCAGTATCAATTTACATTAAACATAACATCATAAACAAGTAAAATTATGTGCCTTCATTTGCCATTCCTTCAATACAAAGATAAACTGTGCATTTTTGGGGCATTCCATTATTTTTCTGACCACAATGAATATGTCAACCTGCAGAAAGGCAACCACTGTCCATGTTGCAACCATGTGTGCTGCTTGCCACTGCACTGAGACTGGTGCAAACTTAACATGTTGTATTCCTCTCCTCCTCCTCCTCCTCACTCAGTGAGAACTTCAAACCTATGCAGGTCAACAATTCCACATTTATTATAATTTGTCTCAATCTGTACACTTTTATCCACATTATGCAGCTCTCCAGTCATGTCCTTTTCAGTCAGACTTGAATAACACTGATGTCTTCTCCTACATACATGATATAAAATATGAACATGTAGTATAGACAGATGATCACAATAATCAATATCCAAAATTTATGCTATATACAATGACTTTAAAGTTCTATATACTAATCAAGCACCTTAATACATGAGTAGGCTTCAATAAAATATAGACAATATTTACACATAAATCCAGAGGCAGGCTAATTCCAATGAACAGCCTTGGATAGTACAATATCATACAATGTACAAGAGAGAGACAAAAAGTGGTCTTTAATCTCCTGTTTTCTGAGGCAGTGGCATTTTCTTAGTGATACCATTGTATGGCAGGTAGTCAGGAAGAATGCCTGCTATTTTTCTGTTTCCTTACATTCGTTTTTATGGGATAACCATTACATTGGTGAAGTCCCTGAACAATGATCATTGTCCAGTAGTCATAACCACTGCACTTGATAGATGGCAGTACCACAATTAATTACATAGTGACAGATGTTGATGTACATTGCAAATAACGAGCAGTGTTTGAATTATTGATTACTTAGGGTGAAAAGCTGATCTGTATTCACAGACTTCTGCTCCAAGTGTACGTTGAAGCAAATTTGTACCTAAGTACTGTTCACTATTGGGCCTGATGGATTAGCAAAACTGAAAAAGCAGACAAACTTCACAAGTCATGCAGTGGTAGCCCTTCCCCTGCAGTAATGCCTAGCAGTATCCAGTATGTTGATAAACTGAGAGTGTTGCACAACAACCGATGAATTATACTGTGCCCTATCTAACAGTAAACACGGTGCAATGACACTTACTGAAGATCTTGGCTATTCCAAGGTCTGTGTGCGCCACAAACGCTGACAGATAAACACAAGGCAAGGAAAGCAACTATCATTAATTTTTGAATTTGTGTAATACTGTAGGTGATGGCTTCCCATTAAAACTGTCATAGTGGATGAAACCTGGGATCACCATTCTGAACATGAAATCAAATGGCAATCAATGGAATGGCAACACATGACTTCCTCAAGGAAGAAGAAGAAATTCAAAAGCGTGTAATCATCAGGAAAAATCATGGCTACAGCCTTTGGGAGTTTAAAGTTTCTGTTCTTGTGAAATTCTTGTCTAGGGAGACAAGAGCTAACTGTGGCCACTACACTGAAACACTAGTCACTTGCCTTCATCAAGTTCACCCATAAAGAAAATGTCAGCGGTGTTGCCCCTCAATGATACCAGGTCAAATGCAACTGTGTGCACTGCTGACATCTCCACAAAATTTTTGAGTGCTGCTACACCAACCCTAAGCAACATATATTTCCAACAGATTTTTGTCTGTTTGATCCTTCAAAACATAGCCCATGTGCATATTATTATGTGGATGATGATGGACTGCACAAGGTGTGTCTGTGGCTACAGTGGAAGAAGACCAACTTCTACTGGGCAGGAATACTCTTGCTCAAAGGTGAAAAACAAATATTGACAAAAATGGAGACTATATTAAAAAATAACATGCCTTCAGCAGTGTTGCTCTAAAGTTCTGTGAAGCTGTTAACATGTCTAATATTTAAACAGCTAACCAACTCCTTGGTGCAAGAGTACTTCTAATAAAGAAATTCCCCAGTTTTAAAGAACTTAAGATTCATAACAACCTTCCACTTTTCTCTGTTCTCAGCTAGATAAATCCATATCCAATTTAATATTATCCTACCATCTATGCCTTGCTCTCCTTAAGGTTTCCCCATATACACCAGATGCACCACTCATTTCCACCTACTTGATTTGAGGACCCGCACAGTATTTGGTGAGGATTACAAATCAAGAAGCTCCTCAATATGTTATTTTTTCAATTCTCTTATTTCCTACCTCTGGGAACCAAATATTTTCTTTAGCACCTCATTCTCAAAAGCCCTCAGGCTACACTCTTTTATTTGAGGCACCAAACTTCACACCCATTTAAAATAACAGGCAACATTACAGTTCTGTAGAACTTGCAAATGCCATAAATTAAAAAAAATAGGAGGTATCTTCTGACTACCCCTGGTATTACTATTACTATTCTAAGAATACTTCTATACATTAAAATGCTGTATAACTTTTTATTCCACAAAATAACAGTATCCGTTCACATATACATTTGCAATATGCAGGAACTTCACTTACCAACTACATGTTAATATGTGTCTCTTTAGTTCATCTTCAGAGGCAAACACATCATCACACTTGCATTCATATGGTGGTTTCACAACAGTATGTGTCAATATTATGTGTTTTTCTAAGGCAGAAAATTGAGGCACATAACAACCACATGTTTCACACAACAACTTTTCTTTGCACGAAACATTTTCTTTGTGACTACCTACATATATACAGTTATTAATATGGCACACCTCTCCATTCATGTGAGTTGCCCTCCAATGTGCTTGAAGAAATGGTATATCAACAAAGTCCTTTCCACACAGACAACATTCCAATGACAAAACGCCAGTATGTGTTACTAAATGTTTTATCATGTCATCTGAAGTTTCTCCACAGACTAAGCACCAATCAGGATTCTTTGTCCTTTTAGATCCCGAATCGTTATACTTACTACTTATTTTCTTTACAGTTTCTTCCATCTCTTCTATGTTCTGGCCTTCCTTATTCTCGTTTGCCTCCAGCTGTTTTTCTGTGTCTTTCTTTTTACAGTGATTCATTACTTGAATTCTAAGAGTTATAAGATCAAGAGATTTATTCTTGTCTGTTGTCATATTTGGTTTGTGCACAGATTGTGTACTGTCAGCACAGTTCCAGTTTTTCAAAGGAACATGAGTTGAACCTGCAGTAACATGTGTGGATAATAAATGTTGTTCAAGAAGCAGAAAATCTGGGAAAGCATATCCACATGCATCACACATGAATGATGAGTCGCTACTAAGCGAATTTGGAATTGGATTCTCTTGCATGTGTGATCTCTTCCAATGGGCTTGAAGGAAAGGCAAATCTGAGAATGTCTTTTTACAAATGGTACATGTGATGGTATTAGCTCCAATATGTATTCTCCAGTGCTTCACAAGCTCATTCACATCATATGTGTTACATCCACATACCTTACACTTGAATATCTTTCCATTTTGACCAGAAACGGACTCAGCTTTTCCACTGTCTGATGATAGGGGAAGGTCTTCTTGTATTTTATCTTGTACTACCTCATCATCACCTTCTGCAATATTATTTACCACTGATGGTTCATGCCTGATCATGGAATGCTCTGCAATACTACTTCCTAGCACATTATTTTCCAACTCAATAACTGACTGATCACTACTTCCTGTTATGTCACTTTTTAATATGGAGAACTGTTTTGTTAAAGAGTGATTATTTACTACTGGAGAACCTTGAGGACTTTTACTATTTGTTACACTATTTTGTTGTGTATTATTAATATTGTACACCGTTCCTACACTGTTACCTGACTTCCATGACACATTTTCTCTATGAGTAATAGGAATATGTGTTGACATGACATGTTGTTCAAGAGCAGAAAACTGTGCAAAAGCAAAGCCACAAGCTTCACAAACAAGATGTGACACAAACTCTGGCTCATTTCTCAAAACTACTCCAGAGTCACAACACACACCCCCCATATGTGTTGCTTTCCAATGTGCCTGGAGAAAGAGCACATCTGTAAATGATACATAGCAAACAGTACATGTCAATGACTCGACCCCAGTGTGCAGTCTCCAGTGTTTGACAAGTTCATCTGCAACAGCTGACACATTTCCACAAACCCGGCATGAGAAGAGGAATGACATGTCTTGTAAGCAATCCGATATTTCGTATCCATTTGTTGGAAGACTGTTCAGAGTAATGAAATCATTACTCCATGTACTTTCTTGGCATGTCCTGTTAAAACAAAAACAGGAAAACTGTAACTGTACCATATAATCTTTTGACAATGGTTTAACATGTGAAACATCAGTAATATGTACTTAAGGACCAAACCTTTAGGTATGAGGTCACTTGATTTACATCTCATCAAAAATGTAATGTGATTCACAGGTTTGGCCAACTCTAGTTCCCAAAAAGGAAGAAAAACACCATGTCCATAATAGTTGTTTAATTGTACCATATAATCATTTGGCAACGATTTAACACGTGAAACATTACTAATATGAAGTTAGACTATTCCATTATCAATGAACACAATCACAACATTTCAAAAGCAGTCTGCTTTCATCTTCAGGTGAAAATGAAAATAAAAGAAAACTGCCTTCAAAATGTTGTAAGTGTTTGTGTTCAGTGATGATGGAAAAACTCCAGGTACATATTAGTAAAGTTTCACAGGAAAATTATACCTTTATATTGCACATGTAAAGACAGAGCATGCACCATGTGTAAACAATATGGGAGACCACTAAGAAACTCAAACGATTATTAGGTAGTCATAAATAATGTAGCTTCTTGAGGAGTTAAGAAAAGCCAACTAATTAAGCATAGCATGGAAGCAGAATATACTACTGGGGGCAGTTAAGTTTCAAAGCCAACTTCATTTTAAAGTTGATACCTTCTAGCCATGACAGACATTCCAATGCACTACATAATCCTACTTCTGAAATACAGAATGCTACCATGTTTAATATATATATGTATGTGTGTGTGTGTGTGTGTGTGTGGGGGTGTGTGCATGCATGCATCTGTGCGTGTGTGTGTGTGTGTGCGTGCGCGTGGGATACTAAACCTTTCATCATCAATTAAAAGTCATACAGCACAACATAATACTAATCCAACAGTGTCTGTGGCAATTTAGTGGCATGATTATGAAGTATTACTAAATTACATCTCCTAATGGTAATGAAATGCAAAACGTTTGTAGCAAATGGTAGTTGGAACTCCAAATAACTAAAATTATGACTTAAAAAAATCCCTTGTTTGACACTCCAAAGGTTCATTAAGAACCTACCATTATAATGAAGATGGAAGCTTCCTTCAAAATTTCAGTACACTTCTATCAGACCGCTGGGAGTCACATTCCAGAAGGCAGTGATCTTAATTCATTATGAAGTTCACTAAAGTGTGCACTGACTCCTATTCTGAGATAGCTTAATCCTTTTATATCCTCACAGTCCACTGCTCTAAGATTCACTTTAACATCATCCTCCCATCTACATATAAAATTATCTTCTACTGATTTCTTCCAATGAATGTTTGCATTTGTGTCTTGCCTGAACCTATCCAAGTTTTTTATATAACTGCTAGCTATTGTATGGTAAGTGGATGTCAGCCTGTTGCCCAACTTCCAAGCAGAAGAGCTATATGCTGTCTGGAACTGCTATCTTAACATATTTTATGCTACTTTACATGCCACCTGCTTCATCAACAATAGATGAACCCACGTGACAGCGCATTCAACATGGGTGGAACAGCCCGCCAATGTATATTCTCAGAAAGAAAGAAAGAAGCAGGAAAAGGGGAATTAAGAAATAAGTGAAAGGTGCACAAGGTTTCTTCACTTTCCAATAACAAAACATCTGTAAGGTTGAAGCATTTTCAGATTTGGACATGAAGATTTCTATCCTAATTTAATAGTGCACTCTCAACTCCACCATTTATACAGGGAGTTTTTTTTAATGCAGGCCTGTATACTGCAGAGTGGGCAGCATCACTGGTCACAATGCAGCAATGATGGCATCTGTTCTACAGCATCTAGTCCTGTGTTAAACTTCCTGTGTAAATAACATGAAATGGTAATATGTGGAAGTGACTGTGGAATATTTTAATAAACTTTAACAGCACTTGGCTAATGGAGCTCAAGTGTAGGCTGGTGTGACATCATTTACAAGTTGTCAGATTTATGACACAATGAAACTGTTCCAAGTTATTTGAAGAGATATGAAGTTCATTGCTCACAAACAAAAGAAATCATGAAGAAATATGACTATAAAGCTTAAATTCATGCAGGAATTAAACTATACGATGCCAAAGGTTTCAATAACTCTGCAAAAATGTGTACTAAATGAGGTTAGTTAGTCCAGGGATAAAGTAGGATGTGTTTTAGGCAGAGCAGTAAAAAAACTATTAACACAGACCTATATGCAAGTGGTGGAACAAGCAAACGGAATGCCCCAACAAAAAATGAAAGTGAAAAGTAGATATTGGTACAGCACGGTTGGAGTGCACAACTGTGTGATATCATGGTTGATTACTTACATATTATCTATTCTGGATTCGCCACCCTCACAATAGTTCTGCAATATTTCATACTGGCGACCCATTTCACTCTCAGCAAATGAGCTGCCTCCTGCAAAACGGATCTGATTTACTCCAGATCCGTTATTCCCAGAGTAAACAGATGAATTCGCACCAGATCCACTGTTCCCAGAGTAAGTTGGTGAATTCATTCCAGCTCCACTGCTCCTGGAATAATCTGATGAGTTTGCAGAAGATCCATTGTCTTCAGAATAAGCTGGTGACTTTATTCCAAGTTCACTGTTTCCAGAATATGATGAAGAAATGATCCCAGGTCCATTATTTCCAATGTAAGTCTGTGAATTTAATCCAACTCTGCTGGACAGTAGGTAAGTCTGTGAATTTACTACAGGTTCTTTGTTGCCACTGTATGACAACAAATTTATTGTACCTCCACTGTTACTAGAGTAATTCAGAGTATTAATTCCAGATTCATTATTCCCAGAATATGCTAGTGTGGCTATCCCAGGGCCATTATCCTCAGAATAAGGTAATGAATTTACTCTAGGTCCATTCCCAGAATAAGTGTGTGGAGTTATTCCAGATGCATTATCCCCATAATATGTTGATGGTACCATTATAGGTCTACTTGCAGAGAATGTCAAGGAATTTATTCCCAGCCCATTATTTCCCGCATAAGATGAATTTAACTCAGGCTTATCACTTTCAGAAAAAACCACATAATTTATACCCAGTCCACTATTCCCAGAAGACACAGGTGGAATATAACTAGGTCTGTTATACACTGGGTACAATGCTGAATCCATCACACGGCCACTGTTCCCAGAGTAGGCAGGTGAATGCAATCCAGGTCCACTATTTCCAGGATAAGCCAGTCGATTATTACTTGGTCCAGAGTAAACTGGTGTGCTCATTCCAGATCCATTATTTCCACCATACATGTGTGGATTTAAATGTGCTCTAGTCATTTCAGAAAAAGATGACGGATTTATTCCAGATAATTTATCCCTAGAATAAGCTACTGGATTTATCCCAGATTCGTTATTGACAGAATATGAAAGTGGTTTGTTGTTCACAGAAAATCTAGATTCTTCCACTCCAGGTCTAACGTTTCCAGACATCTGCATGTCACTCCCAGAAAATTTTGGCATGTTTGTTCCAGTCTCGGTATTTCCTGCCAACACCAGTGACTTCGTTCCAGATCTCTTCCTTTCAATCTTGTTTTTAGGTAATGACAGTGGATCTAGAGCACGTTCATCATTGCTTGTAAATGTCAGTAAGGCATTTGGGTCACACTCAACTGTCACTACTTCACTTTTCACTACAGAATTTGTGTTTACTATTTTTCCTTCTTGAAGCACAACACTCAAATGGTCAGGCAATGACGATGTACACTGCAAAATATCACACGCAGCACTTTCTTCTTTCAATCTGTATTGTTTCTTTGGTGGTTCCAAATAGATTGATGCATCAGCCTGACAGTTTTTGCTAGAACTATCAGGAAATACTGATCTACCACAAACATTTGAATTTCCTTTTATACTACTTTCGGAATCTCTGGTCAAGTTACTTGGTTCTCTCTTGTCCTCATCAGCTCTGCCACAAGAAGTCTGAAACCATACAACATACATGCTTCCATTATACAGTTAACACACACGTGTATGTGTATGCCTTCACACATACACATACATTTTTTTGATTGGAAATGTGGACCAACTACTTGCACTGTTATATGCTTTTAAAATATTTATTTACATAGGATACTTTAAAACATATCACTTTGTTTAAAATTTGTTATAACTCCTACATGTTTCAGTCATTCCTTTTGACCATCCTCAGGGAGTGTTAAAATTCCTATAATGAAGTTGCTATTATTCTATTTTCGGTGGTGTGGCGGCATGCGTTCATGTTATGCCAGTATGCTCTGTTGGTGGTCTCGTTGTAAGTGGTGTTGCTCTTGTACTCAAGGATACAAGAGCAACACCACTTACAACGGGAGCACCAACAGAGCATACGGGCATAACATGAACGCATGCCGCCACACCACCGAAAATAGAATAATAGCAACTTCATTATAGGAATTTTAACACTCC
>Ga0123357_10007551_pt1 | contig 13452 bp, 8 predicted proteins | sample TergutEmb28metaG_FD_89873 | JGI IMG/M metagenome (GOLD analysis project Ga0123357, IMG submission 89873) | Embiratermes neotenicus P4 segment gut microbial communities from Petit-Saut dam, French Guiana - Emb289 P4 | ecosystem: Host-associated > Arthropoda: Insects > Digestive system > Gut ...
AAAAGACCAACTTGATGTCACTTGCTATTTTATTTCACTTCTTATGTGCTCAACATGTTTCAGACATTAATATATCCATCATCAGGAGCTTGCGACTATTCTGTTGAATTACCACATTGGTTGACCCAAGAACAATACGACCAATTAGGTAATTCAACAGAATAGTCGCAAGCTCCTGGTGATGGATATATTAATGTCCGAAACATGTTGAGCACATAAGAAATGAAATAAAATAGCAAGTGACATCAATTTGGTCTTTTATTCTTCAACAGGTCCACTCATTCTAACTCAGCACTAGATGCAGGTGAGTGGCTAACTTCATGTCCCAGCCACTTTACCCTGGGAAGAGAACGCAGTACTAATTAAGTAAGAGGCTGGATGGGCCCTAGAGTTGTTCTGGATGCTTTGGTGAAAAGAAGAATCTCATGCCCCTGATGGAATTCAATGTCCAGCCTGTAGACTAGTCACTGTACCGACTAAAATATCCCACCTCTCAAAATTCTAATTAATCATGGAAAGGCAGAAGATGTAGCTGTGGTTCCAAATATTTAGCAGACTATACATTGGAAAATTCTTCCCACATGAACTGACAGGAAATGTTTGGTAACATATTCCCTGACATTTATAGCACACATCTTCCTTTACTTAAGAACTTACTCCATAGACCTCACCAAACAGGATTGCAAATAATGGTAAAGTGAATCCAACAGCAGCAGCAGCAACACAACCAACCAGAACGTGCAACCACTCTGGCTTATTAAGGGCAATGATTCGGCTCAGTGGTGCATCATACTGCTCCTCCTTGAAAGTAAAACAAATTACCAAAAATCCATTAATATGTTAAGAATGATAATTTGGAATTTGCATGGCATGAGGTGCTGGTTCAGCCTACCACATGTTATTTAATACGCTGGCACTTTGATGGGGAAACTACCTAAAAGATGGCCATTTGGCAGGTTACAGAAAGTGAGCGAATTTTATTAAAATATGTACAAAAGAGTGGTTACAATAATGATAGTGCAGTAAATAATAGAAGATGTGAATGAACTTAACCATTTAACAGTAAGACTAAAAATTTTGACCTCCTGATGATGAGAACATAGTGCTTGAAACATGTAGAGGCTTATAATAAACTTATTATAAAACAAGAATTTGTGCATTAAGTTGGTTAATTACTAAGATTATACTGAGATGCACGGTCAGCAAAACATAAAAAAAAATAAAATAAAATAAAATAGGAAATTGGAAAAATTTTACAGAACAAATGGGATATAAAAATTAATTTAAAAATACATAAATTGTACAAAACAATGGCAGATATAATCCTTCAGACAGATCAGACGTTCAGATGATTAAGAGAAAACAAATAAGGCACTATTTAAACCAGTCAATTGTTTTTCCTCAGATTAGTAGCAATATACGCAAGAGACCATTTAAATGGAAGTAGAAATAAATATTTCAGGTACACTTTCAGAACAAAAATGTAAATGGTCCCCATATTCTGAAATATTAAAAAAAAAATTATATAACAAGATTAATTGGTTAAAGGAAAAGTAGAAGGAAGTGGAAGAGCTCTGGACCTAATCTGTCAAACATGATGATAATGACGATGTTGAGGATGACAACAATGATGGTGAAGACAACGGCAACACTGGAAATGGATGTAAGGTAGTGAAATGTGTGGAACGGGTACATGACCATGGCCAGCTACAGTTGTTGGGTTTGTTATTTGTGATGGTGAAATTTTGGGTCATTACCACAGTCAGAATATCAGTAAGCAATGTGCAAATAATGGATGAAATTTAACAAAGGATTAGATCACATAATACATAAAATAAAATATGATAAAAAAATCTGAAGTTGCAAGAATGGTGAATGGATGACTGCTTGTCTACAGCTCAAGAAGAGCCCGATCTTTCTTCTTAAAACTTACAAATGTTACAGAATACCACAGGTACAGCATGTACAGTTATATCTCTTAATGTCATCTACAGTGCAACCCAAAGTCCTGCCATGATTCAAGCATGATGCTGGTTAGGTGGCTTCTTTGATTATAAAGGAACAAATGTTCTAAACACAAAATTGCAGGCATTATGAGGTACATATTCTTTGCCTAGACTTACGCAGACACTGAAGAAGAATGATTGTGGATGAAGGAAAAGCTGTTACATAAGTAAACAATGCCTGTAATTAAAAAAACGATGTAACACAGAAACAGCAAATTCCTATATTCATCGTTATATGCAATGAAGTGAAAATGTAAACAGGAGCTGATTGCCACGTTAATAAAACAATATAAGGCTTAATATTTGTGACCATGAACATTAATTAACATAAATCAGAGATTTGTCAATGAAGTTTCAAAATTTACCTCCAGTCTCGTATATCACTAACGTTTCATGAAATTCATTTCTGCCAAACAAAGTCTACAAAGTGCATGACAAAATCTTACATACAGTCCACTTGAAAGATTGTAATGTGTTCCTTTCTGGGTAATTCCCTGGCGTCTGAGTTCTAATAGCCAATGTTTCAGAACTCACTGTCGGTTCCATTTTCATAGGCAGGTGAATGAAGTATGTCAGTGGATGGAGTGTGTGGAGTATTTATACCTGATTGAGTTGGAGCGAGGAAGTGGCAGAGCCAATAGGAAGTAGTGTGCCCATATGGGGCGGGTAGAAGTGCAGCAGGTAGTGGAGGGAAGAGGGTGTATATAAGTGCTTGTGTGGGTGGGATTACTGTTGTGTATTGAGTGGCTGCCTCCTCTCTTTGAGTTTGTGAAGCAGTGGTTTCCAAGATTTGCTGAGATTGAAGTACCCATCTCTGTTAATGTTATTTGGATGCATCTCTATCAGACTGGCCCAACCTGACAAATCAGCAGTAGCTGAACACAGCTTCAATCAAGATCACATCATCAGATTACAAGAAACCAAACTCCTTTCTATAAAAACCGGCTACATGGATTGTCTCATCAGAGAAGCCATCAAAATGAATTATGGATTATAAAATGAGATTTTTAAGGTCTTGATATGGCCTGTGAACTGAGTTTGACATGTACAATGTCACACATGTGACAATGTGGATTGAATAAATTGAATTAATTGAATCTAAATACTTGAAACTGCCAATGCAGGATGAGAAGATTTTCACCTCTATGAGGGGTGTCTTGGTATGTTCCTTGTTGCTTTCAGCACGTAAACGTGTGGACTGTCGTCTGAATGGGACAAAGTCTAGAATTCCGTTGGCGTTTCCATTTTCTTGCTGACGTATCTTTCCATCCCAAGCTCCTATACCAGAAAATGTGCACATATTTTATACCTGTATATATAATTAATAGCAGGTGAAAATAATTTACCAAGTAATAAAAGAAATTCCTCCATACCTGCAGAAATTTAATCAGGACTATAACCCTTATAAGATGAACCCTGAAGATACTCATGTCTATATAGCATATCCATTGAGGCAGTCCTGAATACATGTTTTTCCAGTCTGATCTATCCGAAGCATCACAGAGACACTGAATAAACACATGTGGTATGTTTTTTTAAATTTACAATTGAAGCTCATCATTTTCGATGACCTTGTATGTACTCAAGGGTCAGCAAATAAATAAATAAATAAATATATAAAATATAGCATATATACTACAATGCAAGACACCTCTTATCTAAGATGACACCCCAGATAAAACATGACTGCCAAGGGAAAATCTATTTATCCAAATCTAAGATGACCCCCAATAATAAAATATCTGCTAAGAAGAAATGTTTTACTGTATCATACACTATGTACACATAGCATGCCAGATTCTATCTATCTTCACCAAATCAGTGTCTCTGTCACTATCTTCACAGTCACTGCCTTCATGTTCCTCACACTCACTCCTCACATCTCCATCCTATTCACTGCCATTCCACATCTCATCATCAGTCTCATCCACTACATTGGACGTTTACAGTCACTTTTGGTGAGATGTGCTGCCATGCCGTTATGATCCACACTGACTAAATACTATATTTATGTTTCTTGGTTTATAAACTTACTTGAACCCATAAAGATTCACAGTTTTCTCCACAGATGAAATTAGTGGTGTAAAGAATTTAAATACAGTACAACTCCTCTTATCTGAATTAATTGGGATGGCAACCTATCCAGATATGCAGAAAATCTGGATAACTGAATTTTTCTTTGCAAATAGGCTGCACTGGCAGTTTGAAGTTTGGCTGTTACTATTTACAGCATGTACCTGCATCTAAACCTCTTGATCACATCTGATTGGAACTCCTAGAACCCATAACATTGTCCTATACTTGATCTGTTACCTGGTAATTTCAAGACGAGTTAGTTTTGTAGAATTCTCGACAAATTTATCCAAAGTACCAAACTGATCTGGATAATTGGCAGTCCCGATAACCAGCGTCCAGATAAGTGGAGTTCTATAGTATATGTGACCTGGATTTTTGTATCATGTCTGTGGTCTGTTCAGTCTAAGGTCACGGCTCTTTTTATGGCTTTTAATTTGTGGATTGTTCCTGGTTTTATTTTTGTGTCATGTAGTTAATTTTTAATTTTTTAATTGCCATTTCCTGTTATTACTCTTGGACTAGATTTGTTCTCAGGTGCAAATCTTGACAAGTTACTGTTGCTATGATGCCTGGTGAACGAGAATAACTCAAATCACAGGGTCAACCAGGTTAAGTGCTTCTTAGCCTGATTAAATGGAAAAATAGCCGGCTTCCAAAACGTGCTTCTTTAAAAATATTAGATAATGGACAAAGCCCCAAAAAAGAAGAGTGTGTCAGTTAACTTCAGTCATACAGTGTTCTCTATGTTGGATTTCTTTACTCTTGAAGACGGGACCAACTATGACTCAATGCGCAGTAATATCTCAAATGAGAGCAGATCTCACATGACAATTTGACGATGTAGGCCTTGGTTTGTCTCTGCATGGTCTGGTTGTCAGTGATCTACTTCAGCGCTTCATAAATGAATTTAAGACGACCTTGCATATTTAAGCGCTAAATTTAAAGAAAAAATCTTTGTCTTGCATTTGAGTAAATACCGTATGTTATTGCTGTACTCAAAAGTTGGGGGGTGAAGGTGTGGCTGAATTAGACAAGGTTTTGATGATGAATTGAAATTAGTAGTACATAACATTAAATATGGTACATTAAAGCAGGGAGATCTGGTAATGACAGACAGAAGTATATGCTTACCCTCAGTCATAGTTGGGTCAGCAGTGACTAGAGAATAATAATAGCCCCGGAGGGCCAACAGTTCTTCATGAGAACCCTGCTCCACCACCTGAAAATAGTTTGTGTGAAATAAAGGAAAAGAATTTCCATCACGTTGTAAAATATTTTAATTTAAGATCAAATACGATGCAAAGTCACAGGAAGTATACACAAGATTTACACAATTTCATACATATGTAAAAGCAGTGATTACATTTGTGATGGTGCATGATTATTAGAAGAGTAAAAGATTTGAAAGCTTCATGAAAGTTCCAGACATAAGCAACTACAGTGACACTGTAGTAAGTACACCACAGCCTGTTCATGCATGCTTCAACATTCATGCTCCCTACATATAACAGCTGACCTAAGAAGCATAAGAAGACAGTAAAAATCATGAAAGGCAAACAAGTGGTGAAACTGACTGCCATGCCTGTTGGGCTGATCCTGAATTCTGTTGAGTTAACTTTAAAAAGTGTGTCTGGCTGCCATAATGAAATAACTGAATGGAGATTTGAAAATTATGTTCAAGGTGCACGTCGATCCAATATTGTGGTTTCAGTACAGCTGCTGCTTCACCATGAAGCTATAAAAAGGTAAAGTGATCCCATTACAGGCCTGGTGTGGCCTAGAGGGTGGGTACAGGAATAGCTCTACTCTTCCATGACCACAGCAGTAGACGTGGGTGAGTGGTCAGCAGCACGCCCTGGCCAAACTTTACCCTGAGAAAGACCCGGTACCCATTTTACAGGAGGCTGGGTGGCCCCCAGGGCCGGCCTGGATGGGCAGAAAATCTCATCCCCACCGGGATTCAATCCCAGACCTTCCAGCCTGTGATCAGTTGCTATACCAAGTGAGTTACCTGGCCCACACCATGAAGCTATAGTCAGCGTAAATTATTAGGTATTGTCTAAGTAAAAGTACACATTCTTCTTGATTCATGCAGTGTCTCCTAGTAATGTATCAGAAGTGTCTTCTCTGATAGATTTCATTTCAGTAGTTATACTGGTATAACTGCCTGAAAAAAACATACTCAAATGGATTGTAAATGGCATCTAATGTGACACAAGCTAGCATCTCAATGTGTGTGTGTATGTGTGTGTGTGTGTGTGTGTGTGTGAGTGTTCATGTGCCCATCTGCTAGTGCATGTGTGTATGTTCATGGATATGGAAGTTTATAATCACATGTGCATAAATGCATGTGCCCCCTCCCACAAAAACCCACTCACCCAGCCACACAAAAATAAACACACACACACACACACACACACGCAGCAGGAGGCTCAACTGTGTAAGCATTAAAACTGATGCACAACCAATGTTTCCCAACAGGCTCAATTGGATACCAATAAAATTTCTTGACACAAAATTTTTAACTTAATCTCCATGAACCGCACATGCACAAATAATGAAAGAAGTCACAGGCGCCCTGTGTGTGTGTGTGTGTGTGTGTGTGTGTGTGTGTGTGCACGCGCGTGCGCGTGTGTGTTCATGCGTTTGTGTGCGTGCGTGTGCGTTCGTGTGTGTGTGTGTGCGTGCGCATGCCCGCGCGCGCGCATGTGTGTCAAAGCATACAGACATACGACAGTCTCATCTTTTTACTGGCATTTAAAGCTTCATGTCACAGTTAAACTGTACCAAATCTGTGAATGTTCAAGTCTGTAATTCTCAAGGTCAAGCAGCACCTTTGCTTGGATTGGAAAAAGGAAACAAACTAAGTGAAGAAGGTGGCTGGTGATAGCACAGCTCTTTTCCCTAGCTACGCTCTATTGCACGGAACAACGAAAGTCAGCATGCCGAACTGGGGCAAAGGTGTTTTATAATTGTATAATAAATGGAACTATTTCCCTGCATGTGTACCGCAAAAATGATACAACAGTAATTATATAATTTAAGCACAAATTTTAACTTCATTTTGTACAATTACTACAGTATTATTTTACAAGTTCAATATCCTATAGGCATTTGCCTTGTATGGATCTGATGAACGCATAATAAATACAAATTACAAATAAAGTATACCAGGTCAGCTTCCCCCCCCCTTTTGTAATGGGACATAAACACGCACAAAAAATAATATTACGAGCATTTCATTGTCCTCATCATCATCATAATCATAGTCACTACTATCATTATGCTCATCATTATCGTCATCATACTCATCATCATCATTACCATCACAATTAAAATCGTATTCAGATCTTATGAAATTAACTGCGATTAAAATGAGGACCCTCTGAATATTAGGTTAGGATTCTAAACAAAATTTGATATAAAAGTCACAGAAAAGTCTCTCACTATTTGGTAAGGATTCAGTATACTTCCTTCAACAGCACAGTGGCCTCCTGTGGTAGAGCATTCATACCAAAATCCATGAACAGGGCAACTTTTTCAAAAGTTATTGGTGCATGTACATAAGAATGCATGCACACATGTACGCATGAATGCACTACAAAGCATGCATGAAGTTATTGTTACAAACATGCCTCAAAATATTTATGGTTCTCAGGGAAATGACTTTTCAGATTAATGTTATCCCAGAGAAGTAATGCTGTGTAATTTGGTGGACAGGTACCAAACTATTTGGTGTCACACTTAAAAGACAGTAATCTTCAAATTATGGACAGTTTTGTTTCACACATTTTGCTAAGGAAACCGTCTAGTAGTGTGTTCAATCTATTTTTTTTGTTTTTAAATCCTTTTGAAACAAACTAGTTAAAGTGCAACTAAAAAAGTAAATTACCTAAGCAAGCACATGAATGCTGATCATGAAGCAATCAGGAAGGTTGGAGACCTTGGCCTTCAGGACATCCTCCTGCAGGATATTGTTGTGTTGGATAAATGAAAAATTTTCAGCCAGATAAAGGATTAAATCTACAATCTTGCACTTGTCACACAAATACACTGTTACTCACTTAGTTGAAGATGAAGTGACGCTTTGGAAAAATGTGCACACAAGAACAGAGCAAATGGTTGAAATAATATGGCAGAACACTTTGACACGAAAGAGATGTTAAGTCACAAACCACCCCTTATCTGGTTAGTAACAAGGAAGAAACTTAATTAAATTTTATTATTTGCAAGACAGGATATGTAATAAATGTTCTGAATCAAGCACCTGTTACTGTATCTAATACCACAATCCTTCCCAGACTGTACTGTTACGTTCCTGTAAAGCATGCATCAGGCAAAGCCATATTTAGTAAATTTAGAAACATATAAAAGAAGGACAGTTAGAAAGTTCATCATTATACGTTTAGCAAATACAAAACAAGTAGTTCTTAGAAGCGCTTATGATATCCACTTTCCTTGAAAAACAATTATTTTACTTATAGTTTGTAATGCACATGGTGCACTTGTATTATTCTGTTATACAACATAGTGCTACTGTTCCAACAGTCATATGCTTTCCTTATGTCCAAGGCATGCAAATGTCTGCACTATGAGGAGAACCACAATGAAGAAACCATTTTTGAGGAGCAGGTAGTGTAAAACATTTGTTTTGGGAAAACACAAATTGCCAGACAAGTTAAGTTATGTTCATGGTAGCATAAAATGTGTACTGTAAGTTACTTCAGCCATAAAATATGTACTGTAATCTTGAGGTGGGTCATCCCCATTGTGTGGTATAATAACAATGTAATGATAATTTTAGTCAACTAATGCAATCCATAGATAACTGCCCACATAACGAGATCTCGCCCCCCTCCCCCCCTTCCCTGCATGCACCTTGTATGACTTGACCTCTAGACACACCTGATGATGGCCCACAAGAGGGCCGAAACATGTAGTGTTGTAATACGCAAAATAGATTAATACAGTTGTGTTGACTAAAATTATCATTACACTGTTATGTACTGTAAATTACTTCAGTCATAAAATATGTACCGTAAGTTACTTCAGCCATAAAATATATATTGTAAGTTACTTCAGCCATAAAATATGTACTGTAAGTTACTTCAGCCATAAAATATGTACTGTAAGTTACTTCAGCCATAAAATATATACTGTAAGTTACTTCAGCCATAAAATATGTACTGTAAGTTACTTCAGCCATAAAATATGTATTGTAAGTTACTTCAGACATAAAATATGTACTGTAAGTTACTTCAGCCAGGCAATTCTGAACATCACAGTTATTCATCACTTACCTGGCCACCAGAAATATATACAATACGATCTGCATTCTTAACAGTAGAGAGGCGATGTGTCACAATGAGTGTAGTGCGTCCTTTGGATGCACGATCCAGAGCTGCCTGAACCTTGGCCTCATTGTGCAGGTCCAATGCTGATGTTGCCTCATCCAGAAGCAGAATGTTTGGACGTCGAATTAGGGCCCTGGCTATTGCAATGCGTTGCTTCTGTCCACCAGACAACTGGGTACCCCTCTCACCAACCATTGTGTCATAGCCCTACATGTATAACAGAAGTATTTAGGCACAATTTACTAATATTCTAAGTAAATTAACCTTTTAGCGCCAAACATCAACTAAAGTGGACAAGCAGTGGGCCCTTTAAATAGCCAAACGACGACTAAATTCCAGCGTCAAAAGGTTAATTATCACAAAAACTTATGTCTGTTAGTTAGCAGGGCACTTTTATTTATTTTTTGGCATTAAGATAATTGATCAGATAAAAAACTCCAGGCCTTTGTCCTATGGGGAGACAGACCCTGGTGCTTGTCCTTGCATAGCAGTGAGGATAAAAATCTCATTCTTGGGAAAAGTTGCAAACTTGTCACTCAGCCCACAACGCTTTTGTGACTGAAATTGAAAGTACTGTATGAATTCTTCACAATCTGAACCTCTGCATGACAACGTGGCTATGTGGTTATCACTCTTGTCTTATATTTGCGAAATTTAGTGTTGCAGCACCCGTGGGAGAGACACGAGATGCATATTAGGTTTTGGTGGCGAAATCTCAGGGAAAGACACAACTCAGAAAACAAGTGCCTACATGAGACGATAATATTAAAATTGGTCACGAAACATGATGGGGGGGGGGGACATTGATTGAATTGATCTGACTCATGACAAGGACAAGTTGTGGGCTATTGTAAACATGTTAATAAACTTCTGGGTTCCATAAAATGTGGGAAATTTCTTGAATAGCTCAGGTAATCTTAGCTTCTCAAGAAAGACTCTGCTCCATGGAATTAGTTAGTTAGTGTTTGATCCATAAAGTCTTTTCCTTTGAAATACTTTTAATCATTTTTCTTGTTTTTTGAAAAATGAAAAGATACTATGTTTATATATCACCTATTCTAATTCTTACCATTCAGAACACTCTCCAGATATTTTCTTAATTAAATAGTTCTAGAGTGAAGAGATAAGGTAAGTAAGAAGCAGAAGTACCTTAGGTAATTTTGATATGAAATCATGAGCATTGGCATCTTGTGCTGCTGCTACTATTTCTTCATGAGTGGCATCTTCCCGTCCATATCGAATGTTTTCTCTGATGGTTGTAGCAAACAGAACAGGTTCCTGTCCCACAACACCAATATGATTCCGCAACCAGCCTACATTCAATTGTTTAACATCAACTCCATCCAGTAACACCTGAAATAATTAATGGATAAAAGGTGGTAAAATGAGAAAATCATGAAACAATTTTTAAATTTTCCTTGTTTGCTCCACAAGTTTTGGGCATTTTGTCCAGTTTCTGTCTGTGTAAACAGGCCTGAGACCACTATTTCATATTTCCTAAAAAGATCCCGGATGTAACAATACCAATCAAATCCACACAAATACAAAACCCAAGCATCATACGTTATTGTATTACTATTTTCCTACGACATGTTGCAGTCATTCATTCAACCATCTTCAAGTGCAGGATACAAGTACGTAAAGAAAAAGTGTGCTACAGAAGAGGACTCCCCTGCAAAATCAACCTGATAAAATACATTAAATATTATTCCCAACATAGGAATAATAAAAAAAAATACTGGATAAAATTGCACCTAAATCCAGTGTTACAAAATGAAGTTAAAGAATTTGGTGTTCAGGTGACTGTGCATAGTGATAAATTCTTATAATAAAACCAACTACATGCACTAATTTCTCAAATTTATTTTTGGAATAAAAATCTACATGTTTCAGATATTTCCTCTGTCCATCATCAGGAGTTTTTTACTGTACACACAGCAACCGTATACGTCATATAGGTTTGCTGACAGCTTGCTGTCAGCAAACCTATATGTATTGCTGTGTGTACGGTGAAAACATCCTGATGATGGACAGAGGAAATGTCCGAAACATGAAGAGTTTTATTCCAAAAATAAATTTGCGAAATTAGTGCATCTAGTTGGTTTTATTGTAAGAAATTAAAGAACTTAATGTATATTATACATCTATTTGTGAGGATATGAAACATGCAACTGAAATTATTGATGTGACATCACTTAGCAGTGTGGTATTGTAAAAAAAAACAATCAATTTGTAAAACACTGGAACTTTTTAAAGTTAATTTATAACAGGAGATAATCAAAACATGTTACCACTTACAAATTACGTGTGGTGTAAACTTTCCTCGTTTTCTTTTGCACATCAACTACCACGCATGAGTATCCAAAACTACTGAATATCCTGTGATGCTAGTGAATGTTACTAGATGTTGACTGTTCAGAAACTGGTTTGTGCTACCATTTGTTAACAAGCATAAATACTCATGTATGGGAGTTAGTGTGACGTGTGAAAGAAAATAAGAAAACTTTACACCACCCATAATCTGTAAGCGGAAAGCGGTAACACATTTTGAATACCTTCTGCTATTGATATTGATATTGATACTGATATTTTATTTAACGTTCCATAAATCAACAATAAAATCAATAAGTAGGATACAGAATATGTCAAGAGTAGTGCATTATGTAAAATTGTATAAATATGTGGAATCAAACAAATTGATTCGAAGTCAAGTACATGAATGATTTTTAACACAAACAGGACAAACCACTGTGTAATGAGAAAAGCAAAGGAAGATATGGCTATAGTTACAAACAGAGGAACAAGTCAGACACAGTCAACAAGCAAATTGTAGCAAAATGAATACAGATAGCAATTATACGCATGTGAATAACATTAACCTTTTGGCGCCAGAATTATTTTTTTAATTTTAGCACACTCTGTATATAACATGCGAATAATTCAGGAACCAAATATGTTAGAATTACGAAACAAACTGCATTTTGAAGAGGAAAAAAACGGAGAGTATATACCATGTTTAAAATATTCAGTACCTATATTTGTTGAATAAATATATAAAATGCAATATTTTGAGGTTAGCGGTGCAGTACGACCACTATAGTCGTCGTTAGGCGTCAAAAGGTTAAGGAGACGAAAGTTAAGATTTTTTTGTGAGACTTAGTGACAATAAACATAGATTATTAAGACTATATATTTAGTTAATGGTGTTACTGAAGACATTAATGGCACATTATCAGCTTGTGATAGATTTATATTGGCAATATTCTTCTATGAAGTAAAAAGGATGTATATGTAGGAATTGTTTTAAACATATTTCATATTTCTTAACATTATTAGATACATTTTTAATGTATGGAGGAAGATTTCTGAAGATCTTAATGCCCATATAATGTACTCCCCTTTGGTATATAGTATGATTAGTTATGGGCTGATAAAAATTATTGAACTGTCTTGTACTTTTAGTATGATTCTCTGAATTCAAAATAAAAAAAAGATCTTTGTTTTTAACTACAAAGCATAAATGAAAGGATATATTGAAATAGAATTTCCAGTCTTCTGAACAGATCCCTACATCAGACACTACTTTTACAACCTATCATAATTCTATTTCTTTTTTTTACATTCTGCAGATTTTTATACTATGGGGTGGGTTTCCCCAAAAAGGTGGACCATAATTTATGACCGAATTAAAATAAGAACAGTAAATAGTTTTCAAAGTGCTGAGAGACATGAATGGTTTAATACTGCTCATTATGTAACACACTGAACTCAGTTTTGGGATAATATATTCAATATGACAAATGCAGTTTACTGAATCATGTATATATATATATATATATATATGCCCAAAAACTTAATATTAGGTAGAGTTTTAAGCTCATGGTTCTGTGCATCGTAATTCAATTTGAATAAAAATCCAACAGATGCAAAAGTATGCAGATATTTACTCACTGCAAAACTAGTTTTGCAGTGAATAAATATCTGCATACTGTTGCATCTGTTGGATTTTTATTCAC
>Ga0123357_10007552_pt1 | contig 13451 bp, 7 predicted proteins | sample TergutEmb28metaG_FD_89873 | JGI IMG/M metagenome (GOLD analysis project Ga0123357, IMG submission 89873) | Embiratermes neotenicus P4 segment gut microbial communities from Petit-Saut dam, French Guiana - Emb289 P4 | ecosystem: Host-associated > Arthropoda: Insects > Digestive system > Gut ...
AACTTGTGATGCTGGAAAAAAAGTTTCCCCAAGTTCATGGCATTGTCTTAAAAAAAAAATATTCCTAGCATGTAAAAAATTCACAAAAAAAAAAAAAAAAGTCACTTTTGCATTTTGAGTATAACAGTTCTGTATACTAACAAATGAGACAGGTGGAGTATTACAGGAACTGCTCATGGACCCCATGACTAACCACCAGTTAATTTGAAGTTATTAAATACAATTCACTGTGGTGACACAAATATATCCTATGTCCTCTACAGATATTTCTAGAAGAAATAAAAATGCACACTCAAAATGTGTAAATTTGTACTCATTGTCAGGCCTTACCTAGATAATAATTATGTGCACACTGTTCATACTGTACTCAACAAAACAACGGACACAGTCAGTTCTGCTATAACGTGATAGTTATGTTCTTGTGAAATCTCACATTATAGAAAGTAGTGTCATAAAACAACAGGGTCAGATCAGAAGAAACTTGGCCTGTTATCCATGCTTATATTTCCACACTGGTTGCTGAAATCACATCACAGCCAACATGTGCACGCTGCAGTTTGCATTATACAAACAGTGTTCACCTATTTATCAATCACATTATAGCATGTCAACAAAACATGTATAGTAGCAGAACTGACTTTACACGTAAATGCACAAGCTCCAATGTGTTCTACTGAAGCAACAAGACTTAACCATTTCCTGTACCCTGTCTGAAGGCTCCTAACATCGTAATTTTTCATCACACAGCCATTATCACAAACCCTTTCTCACTAACTTTATGAATATGTGCCACACTATGACAAAGTGCCTAGCAATATAGCTTTGCTCTTTACATTCTCTGACACATCTCTTTTAGTAATGTGTATGTATGCATGTATAAACAACAGATGGCAACAGTTTTTTATTTTCCATTTTTCATTCTTATTTTCCAGGCAAGTTAATTTTAAAGTGGAAGGAAAAAAAATTAAAATTGAAAAGGATGGGAAAGGGTTACAACAATGCACTGTTTCTGAAAGGGTTACAACAATGCACTGTTTCTAAAAGCATTATTGAATTCAATAACATAAAGTCACAGCAATGCACATGCCAGGTCCTCAACAACTCTCTGAACCATGACATTGCAGGCTCTCACAGCAGTGCTGCTGAGGAGTCAGGTCTTGTGGGATGCATTGGTGTGTCAATGGGTGAGTGATACCTAACATTTCAAAGGTTAGTGCTGCCTCTGTCTTCTGGTTAAGCAGCCCAAGATGCCAGCATGTTCCTCTGCAATGCTGGGAATCTCTTACCCAATGATGGAGCATCATATCCCAGAAGACCTGAAGCCTCAACATTTTGAACTGTTTGTCCTGGGTCTTTTAAATTAAAGCCAACAACTTTAAAAGTTGGTAAGGGCGTAGTGCTCGCAAACAAGCAGAATTAACATGACTGTTGTTATTAATTACAACCAAAAATGCCATACATTAAATACATATAAGTTACAAGTATATAAAATGAAAATAAATGATTCTGTACTTACTGAACAATATACAAACTGAAATAACTACACGTGTATGTACATAACTAGATTTTGATTAACAGCTTAAATGTAATCATAAAAATATTCCCTTTTGAAATTATCAGATTTGTGCCACATAACCCAACTCACGGTCTCAAGACTTAATGACAATGTGCTAAATTATTCAGAACAGGAATGGCAGGATAACCAAATGACCAATTGGAATGGATAGGAAAAACTATGAATTATATTTAATGGTTCTACCCTGGAATATGCGTCAAAATAAAATCCCACCCAGAACAGCTAGCCACCTACTATAACATCACCCAGGCACCTCCTGATTGCAAGGAAAGGGCTCCACTGCTGAGCAAAGTCATACCAAACAATTAGGTGCTTTGTTAACCATATCAGACAAAGATACATTCAATTTATGACCTTTACAAGTATTCTATACGTTGCAAACAGTGAATGATAATGACCAATAAAACTATTAAAATATTGGTTATACTGGTTTAATCAGTCTTTCACCTAATCTAATCAATTAACAAATGACCCTCATTACTATTATTACTCACTATATGAGAGACAAACATGTCTATATGATTGCACATGCTAACAAAATGGTTGTGACGGTTCAATCAAGACCAAGAGACATACAATATGGTTGAGGAAAGCGACGATTCTGTTTTCATTTCACTGTTTCATGAGTAAGGATGGACATCATGCACCTATGTACAGAATAAAGGAACGAATTTTTGTCTTACAGTAGTAGCAAAATTATACAAAATACTAAACTGCTTTCATACAGAACTGTATGAGACTCAGCAATATGACAGTTTCATAGTACATGGATTCCTGTGATGCAATAACTAAAGAGAATTTCTGGAATCTTCGTCTTAAGGATCAACGGAGGCACAGCGGGCTGATAATTCTTCATAGGATTTTCCATGTAGGAAACAAACCAGGACAACAGTCATATTATCACAGCCAAGTCCTCCCATCTGACAGTCTGGTGCAAGGCAGCGAGTCATCAGATCCTCACAGATGTCTTCAGGGTCCATTCTAGACGCTATACGTAGACGAACAAATTCAACTACTTCCTGAACACAAGAAAAAACACCAGTATCAGGTTATCTAACAAAATAGTGTTTAAAAATTTTAGATTTTCCAAACAGAAGTACCCATTCTTCACTGAGGCTATTGCTGCCTCTCTAGTCAATAACACAGTACAAAGTAATATGATCCTGAAGCAAAAGTTTTACTCATACAATTTAAAAAACACAGGAAATGATGACCACCTCCAATGTAATAAAAAAGTGACTGCAATTCATGCACCATTTAAACATCCATAATTACAATATTTATTCATGTGATAATGGAGTACATTTCATGATATTTTTAGGGTTTTGTATTAGATCCAAGGCACGGAAAAAGAAGCTACAAGAAATGGATAGAAAACCAATACACGTTTATATACAGCATGAGCCTGAAAGATTTGTACGAACACTTGAGGTGAGTTATATACAACAGAACTATACAAGAAATTCATATAAACATATAGTATCGTGCCATAAAAATAGCTTCCTGCTTAAGGTAGAGCCATAAAAGGATTTTACAAGTTCTCAACTTTCTTCTGCAATTATGAGGGGCACTGAAAATGTGCTCCAAGAGATTAAACACATGCATGGGCATGTCTTATTACTGACTGTCAAACATGATCAAAGCCTGGAAGTGTTGCGTACAGTGTAACAGCCGTTTCCAGTGAGCTGCTCTAACCATTGTACATTTTGAGGGGGGGGGGGAGAAGGAATAATAAACAAGTGCCCGTGGCCTTGCATATATCAATCCACAGGAGTCAAATTATGTGAAAATGGAGGCCTCCTCCTTGATCTGTCCTTCAGCTGCAGTATATCTGTATATTACATTCAGGGCATCATATGATAAGGCTAAAATGTGACACAGCAACAGCACCTTCATACATGAATCCCGTGCCTTTTTTTTAACTGACTGCTTGTTATACGTCATCTGTTAGACCTATCAAACAATCTCCAATGGTAAATGGCCAAACAATGATACTGAATTACTGCTGATATCTAGAGACTGGACAACAAGAAGTTTGTGATGCCATCCTTACTACAACCTGCTGCATCTGTGAGGAGCACTGACAAAACAAAGGTTAACAGCTGCACTCTTCTGGAATGTGATAGTGTTACTGGGTGAGTAATTCCTGACATTTTGAAGTACGTTCATCTTCAGGGTCATGCCGAAGGTATCAGGATCCTGAACAACATCAGAAGTTAACCACCCAACAAAATGCCTTGGCATCCCAGTAGACTTGAATATTCTATAACACTAGTGTGAAAACCTCAAACCTTGCAAAGAAAGACTGAATCATCATTCAACAAAGCACGGACAGAATGCCTCTAGTGCTGGAAAATCAGTCACCATGAGAAACTTGACATGCTGATAAATGTTACAGGCACACAACCTGCCTATGCAGGACCTCCAGATGGTCATTTTTACAAAACACAAAACTCTGCAGGTATGCATCTACAGCTAATATCAGGATTCTCTTCACAACGGTACAGTGTCAAGCCGACTCTAACAGCTGCAATGTTCCTGCTTCTCCAACCTGATGATCAACAGCAGTATTCATGTCTGATGGTTTCAAAGTTATCAGTGCTCCAAAGGTTGCTGGTATAGGTGCCTAGCCTCCAAACCATTTCTATTTGAACAACCAAACACGAGATACACACCTACCAATTCATTAAATAAATAACCATCTACAGTATACCATACAATTCACTATAGTGACCAGGCTAGAAGCCTGATGTCTGAGGAATCATGGTTTGATTTCTCGTAGGGGCAGGAAAATTACCCCTATCCCAAGCATCTGGACCAGCTCTTTCCTATTCAGTGGGTACCAGGGGCACTTTCCTTGTGGTTAAAGTGACCTGGGCGTGAAGATGACCACCTCGCACTCTCATGCTGTGATCGAGAATGAGTGGAGTTGTACCCCACTCCTCCAAGGTGTGAACAGCTGTACCTTTACTTACTTAAAAAACTGAAAAGTTTACAGCCCCACTGTGCACACAAGACTGACAAAACTGTGCTGTTTAGAAAGAAATGACACTAGCAGCAATGCTAATGGCATTCTTGACACACTTGGAGGTCAAACAAGATGTGCACAGGCCTATGCTGCCTTACATAAAGACCACAGTGGACCAGGATAGCACAGTTGGTATAGTGACACACTATGGGCAGTACAGTCTGGGGATCAGAACCATCCACACTGGGTCTGGGGTCCACCCTGCCTCCTGTACAATGGCTACTGGGGTACAAGGGGGTAAAGGAGCTGGGGCATGGCACTGACCACCCACCTCCAACTAGCGATGAGAAGTACAACTATACCTCTACTCCCCCTCTGGACCTTCATGGCCTTGTCTAGGACGAACTTTACACTTACCTTTACAGAAAGGCCATAACCATTGTTGTGAGCCTTTAGTCATCAAATTATTAAATTTACTGCCACATTCTTGGTCATATGCTCAGTGTTCACAACTTTGCCGGTTTCATCATTTTACATTTGTTCCAGTAGTTTACTGATATCAATAAGAGACAGCAGAAGTTTTATTCTGGTAGATACCAGTCCCAATTTTTTAAATTTCTGTGAAAATTTATTTAAGAGAGTGGGTGGTAAAAAATAGGATGCTGTTCCTGCAAGAGAATGCTTAAATATTGACAGACTCACCTCATTTGTCATAACATCCCAGATACCATCACAGGCAATGACCAGGAACTCCCACTCTGGATTTATATCTCGAACTTCAACATCAGGATATGCTGGTCATCCAGAAGTAAAGTCAGTAAGAGAACAAATTATGGAAGACATTTATATGCTACAGTATTAATTTCTGTGATTATGTGGGAATAATATAACTGTCCAATCATGGAAGATATTTATATGCTACAGTATTAATTTGTGATTACGTGGGAATAATAAAGCTGCAAAAAACAATGGAATTGAATTCCAACGGAAAATGCCCGTTTGGTTCCAAGAACTTATAAAACATCTGTAATAGAAACATAATGTAACTTCAAAAAGCAAAAAATGCATGAACATTTATTTTTAACGAAATATGAACAATTTATGGAAGCACAAAATACATTAAACGACTGAAGGAGAGTCCCGTTCCATAAAACATGAAAGCAATAAAAGACTGGGCTGGCAGCGATCTAGGAAATAGCACGACAGAGGGAGAAGCTGACTCACTAGGCATGCGGTCTCACTCCAATTTTTCAGAACCAGTCACAAGAGGTGGAAACAACTGTGGTACAATGGGTGATCACAAAAGGCTGAAATCTTGAACATCAAGGTCCACAAACATGGACTTTGCTGAATCTAAAAGGCTAATACTTGTTGTCTTGCCATCAGTATGTTAGCAACAAGATACAAATAACAGCAAAGGATGGTCAAAATTAATGAGAGTGAAAAGTAGGTTTAAATTGGTATTAATGTTTCCACTGTTAGCACAAAAATATCCAAAGCATATCTCCAGGTAGCAACACAGTTTAGCTATAGCTATTTTATAAATGTGGTTGTCTTTGCAGATCTTCACAAGTTCTTAGCGATTATACTCAGTGACACTGTAATTCGGTGTCCCCCAAGGGTTGCAATGTACAGGGTTAGATAGAAAAATGGGTGATTTCTGAAATGTGGTTCTTCCCAGCTCCAATGGGGCGAGGGAGCTGTAACCACCTGCACTGTGTTCGCGATCCCATAGCATTAAGCTACGATGAAGCAGTGGGCTAGCATACAGTGTGTATTTGCTACCAGGAACATGTAACAAAACTGGAGTTAGTTTTATGAATGCTCAGAGTTTGTTTTGGCATCATTATTAAATTCACCACAATCATCCAGCACCATCAGCCCATGCCATTTACACATGGGTGAAGAATTTTGAAAAAACTGGTTCTGCTTCAGCAGAATACCCTCAAGCAGCACAAGAAGTGAGTGCACACCAGAAAACATGGCTGCCATGACAGAAGCCATTAAGTGTAGTCCTCCGCGCCCAGCAAGTCGTCACTTGGCATATCCAAAACTAGTGTCGGGCAACTCGTTACAAAGTCTTATATTTCCACCCCTATAAGAATCCGATAGGCCAAACACTAAAAGACAACCATCACGTAAATCACATCAATTTTTATGTGCTCCATATTACAAGATATATTCAAGATATGAGACATGTGAAGAAATCAGCTATGGGCCACGAATCAAACGCTTTTATTTGTGCTTCAAAATTGTCTGTGTAAAATTACCTAAATAAATCAATTTAATCAGTTGTAAAGCTTTTAAAATTGTGACTTTTTCCGGCTAATCCTGCACAACATTGTAACACAGTGAAATAAGGAGCATGATGTTGCTAACTACAACAGTTTCTTAAGATTATAACAGGTTGTATGCTAGTAAGTAACATTATCTCATTAGGCAGTGGCATTGATCGTCAGCGACATTTGCATCATCATCACCATCATCATCATCATCCACCCATCTATCAATTCATCCATCCAACCATCCATCCGTCCATCTATCCATTCATCCATCCATCCACCCATCCATACTGTGATGCTTCCAATGTAGCGGGTCATCACATACATCTTACAACCCATTCCTATCCATTCTTCTATAAGTGCGCCATTTGTGTGTGTGTGTGTGAGATACAGAGAGAGAGAGAGAGAGAGAGAGAGAGAGAGAGAGAGAGAGAGTGAGTCCCATTGCTGCCTTTGAGTTTTGTACGAAACACGCTTAAGAACAGGACATATAAAACTGACACAAGAACAGAACAGAAAGTGCTGGTTGTCCAACAACAGTTACACTGTGGCCAGACATGACTTAATGCACAACACAAACAACTACCTCAACCATAATTTGCAAACCGAATAAACTGGAGTAGAAACACAGGTTGTTTGGGATATGATGCTGTATCACTGTGTTAGTGGTTCCTGTGTTCATTCAAAACATAAAAATTGGCTCACCCACTGATACTGTGTCATTATGAATTCTCACTTAGTTTTTATGACACAGGGAACCTTGTGGCTATGATAGTGTAGTCAGTGTAGCAACTTGCTACAGGCTGGACGGTCCGGGCATCGAATACCAAGGGGGGGTGAGAATTTTTGTGCCTGTCCAGACCATTGCTGGGGTGCAACCAGCCTCCTATACATTCCTGGGGGTAAAGTGGCCGAGGTATGGCATTAAGCAGCACCCTCTTCTAGTGCCAAGGTTAAAGAAAGAGTACAGCTATACGTCTACACCCCTCTGTACCTTCATAGCAAGTTATAGACTAAACTTTACCTTTACCTTTTACAAACAGAACCTACTTATTGAACATCCTTAACATAACATTCCTCTATAAATATCTCAACTCACCTGTAACAATCTGTTCCTCTGCAGTTTTTTTCTCATTTCTCTTAAACACAAAGTCTCCTAGTGCACGTGACAGTGCTAGGTTACCATTAACGCGATTGAACTCAACCCACCCTCCTGCTGCCTGGATCCGTTTGATCTCCGTGTCATTAACAGGTTTGTGGTCCAAAGACAGCATATCCACATTACCATTAACACTCGCGATGGCACGAGAATCACCTACATTAGCCTGTTTAAGAAACATAACACAAGTTACAACTGTAACATTATAATTAATGTAAGAATTACAGCAGAAATCTGTTTTTCACTCTGTTATATCCTTGTGCCCTGAAATTAGAGGCTGTATGTTCCTCCAGAAAAAGTATGGTACCCACCTCACATATCAGACATTGTCATACATAACCTATGACAACCTGAATGTTCACTCCTCTGGAAATGCCATATCCCTTATACAATATGTACCGCTAAAGCAGAACCTGCTCACAGAATCAGCAGCTTCCTCACACAGAGCACACTAACAAACAATTATACAGTGTTTTTAATGACAAGACTGCTTGCCATAGAGTGGCCAACATCATTACTTCATAGCAACTGATGGTGCTGCCTGTTGTGTGCACTGCTCAGTTCTGTTCTGATCCTCTCTAAAATGACTCTGTGTGGTTTCAGAAAAATTTTACATATTAACGATTTGTGTTCCATAATGACCTTTTACTGTCATTTTTATATTTCCAGTCTCACTCCTATCAGCTACAACATGCACATGTGCACTAAAATAACACGCGTGCCAGTGAATGAAGGACATATACAATTTACGTCATCTGCTGTTCCCACAATGTCAATGAATATAAACAAAAAGATGAAACAACACTGAACATGCAGTGAACTTGAGAGCTGGTGTTGCAAGTAAGAGCTGAAAAGCTCTTATGGCATATAAATACACAGGAACCCTCTCAGATAATTAGCTGCATTAAAGCTGCGTTCAAAATTGATGTCTCAGAAAAATCAGTTCTGTCAACCCTGATGAAATAAATACAGCAAGTCTCCAAAACGTTCCTTTGTATGCAATTTTATCATGGCTTATTGCCTGAGACAATTTTACTGCAGTGGTACTAGAAAGCTTCTAATAACAGAACTTTGTGGAGAAATTAAATGTCAGGTGCCTACCTACAGGATGACAGGGAAGGGTTCATGAACTACTATACCACTTAGTGCAGTTAACAGCTGAACTGTGCAGTGTACAATTTTATATCAGGTGTAAGGCTGGTAGTGATAATGTGATAATCTGTGCTGGCAACAAGTGTCTGGGACTGAATGACACAGGACAGAAGAGGCTCAGAGAGATACACCAGTAGGCTGAAAGAGCAAAGCCACACGATCCATGGGGCTTGTCAGAATGGCCTCAGTACAGCCCGCCTAAGTTTGTCACTCATTTTTTGTGAGTCACACATCAAACTCCTGTTCACAAACTGCTTTTAATTACATACACAGTCACACATGTACATACACAGTACAGCTTGTTGTCCTTTAGAATGATAGCCACAGCAGTTGTGCCTGCCAACTCATCCTTCAGAGACTCTTCTTGTAACATAGCGTTGTCAACATCAAGAAACCCCTGTAAAAAGTAAGTTTTGTTAGGAGCATAGCAATGCAGAGTGTAGCCATGATGAATGGTCCAACAATCCTTATCACATATAATCCTAATTACTGTTGATCTTCCGGGAAGTGAGAGTGTACGGTGTGACAGATAGACACTGATGTTGCAGAGGAACCTGCTGTCTTTATCATCAGAGTAGAAATGGTTCCTCTGAACTTCTGTGCCTACATACAAAATTACAAGGCCTCACATACCAGAAGATCACAATTGAAATATTTACCACCATAAAGACCTCACACTTCTACAGTTGTTGTTTTCTACTGCCTTCAGATATGAAGCAATGTTCAGCATTCTGATACCGTGGGATGTTACATTATGTAGGGGGCAATGTAACATATTGAGACATGACATTTCAAAGAAAGGGAGTGCCTACATCTTCAAGGGTTGGTAGGTCCTACACATATTCCTACCAACCTTTGAAGAAGAAATTTCACAACATGTTAAATTACCACTTACACACCATGATATCCCAGAAGACTAGAATCCTCAGAAAGTGCTGTTGAAATTTCAGAACAAACACGTTCAATGCAGATCTTTCTCACCTCTACCCATGTAGGCAAGGGAATAATATTAAGCTGTGAGTTGGGGACATCTGTAAGATATATTCCTTTACCCCTAGTGGCTAATAATGACATTAACAAAGATTAACTTCTGCAATGTGATGCCAAGTAGTCTGCAAGACAGGCAGCAACAAGAGGAACAGGCCGTCTCCATCGTAATTGTACAAGACCTCTCTTCACCCTTCTTTGGCCCTGCAGACTAAAAAACATTCCTCCAAAATGCTAGTACCTAGCTTCTAGACTAAATGACATCATGTCCCAGAAGAATGCAGTACTGTAATAATGTGGGGGATCTGGTGGCCTCAAGGCAAGAGACTGGACTCTCATTGCTTGTCAGATCAGTGTGCTGATTCTTCTGTTCATAAATCTGTTATATTCACTTCCTACAGAGATAAACTTCAGGGGACGTGAGAATATCAGGCACCCTACTGATTCACAGCCTGTTAGGGAATAGGTCATCTCCACCAACTGTCTTTCTCATGATCACCTTATTATTGGATGTGATAGAATTCACCTAGGAGCCAGGATAGTGTAGTTGCCACAGGCTGGACTGTCTGATATTCAATTCCTGGAACAGGCATAAGTATTTATCTCTTGCCAAAGTGCCCAGACTGGTTCCAGGGCCCAACCAGCTACCTATTCAAAGGGGATAAGGGCCTCTTTTCTGGGGAACACAGCAGCCAGGGTGCATGCTCACAACTCACCAGCAGCTGGTGCTGACAATAAGAATGAGTCCAGCTACACTCTGCACCTCTGATATGCCTTCAATGCATGCACAAAGTCAACCTCATCTTTAAACAGAACCCACCCTATGGGAGTATCTACCTCATTAATGGATTACATACCCCTTTCTAGGCTAGCAATGGCCACAAGGGACAGCAGAGACCCATTCTAGAGAAACTAGTCAAATAAAGAGGCAACAGTTGTGTGAATTTCAGCACTGTGTAACATCAGCTACTCCCCGCTTTGTAACACTACTGTGTGATTCTCTAAACACTCTGTACAGTCACAAGTAAATTGCTACTCAGCTAAATTAAACACCAAGACATGAAGACAAGTGGAGAAATGGAAGTACAACTCAACACATTCTAACCACAGCAGCAGATGGTGGTGAATATGCCCTGGCCCCTTTAATCCCCCATCCAAGGCAATAAGGCCCCTCTATCCACTAAAGAGGAGGCTAAGAGGGGTCCAGAGCCCGTCTGAACAGGGTGGATAAATGGAAAATCTCCGACCTTGCCAGGCATCATGCCATGATCATCCAGCCTGCAGCCTAGTTACTATACTGATTACTCAGGCTGCAGTTAAACAGTCTTCAGCACATATTCTAAAAGTACAAAGCTTGTTCACATTACCTTCCTGTACAAGATGTGAACCAGAATATTATGTTAATTCCTGCGGAACCTATAGGTAATTTGGTTATAAAAATGCTACTTATTTTTGAAAATATGATGTGGAGGCAAACTGAACTGAACAATGAACATGTATAAAAACATACAGAGAATTAAATTAAATTTTAAAATCATTCCCTTACTTTGTTCAGAGTAAAATTACAGCAGTTAACATATATTTCAAGACTAATAGCAATGACAGACAATGCCTTTTCTTGTTGCAATGAAAAATAGAAATTCACAAGAAATATGACATTGCAACTTTGTGTACTCCACAGTACAGAACAAAACATTCCAAAGAGATTCTCTGCAGAGTCAGGTCTTCTTGGATTTTATGTTGTGTTGTTGGGTGAGTAGTTCCTGAAATTTCAAAGAATCATAATTCCTTCATTTTCATGTTCTAATACACAGTGTCACATTCCATACTACTTGAATCTTCAGCAGGGTCACTGCGAGAACCTCAGATCTCACCGATCCTCACCAGTTTACTAAGCTTAGTTATAGCCTGTTTATAAGACTCCATTAGAAGTTATTCTACAATAAACAAGATCAACATATGGCCTCAATTAAAGCGGAATTCACTGTGAGTCAAGACAGCAGAATACTGAAACTGACCAAATGCTTTCAGCAAAAAGTCTCCCATGGTGAATTCTAACAAAATCTGTCCGACAATTTGGGCGCTCCAATATGCAACTGACAGGCAGATGAACACACATATGATCTCCACATAAGATTTTTTTTTTTTAACTTCCTAATGGAACTCCTAATGATGAAAAGAAGAAATAAAATAAGCACAATATGTTGTCATTAATACAAATATTTCTAGTTATTTATTATACCACACACACCTGACGCAGGGCATCTTCAATCCTTCCTTCCTTATACTCTGATCTCATAACAATATATTTGTGAAGATGTTTGCCTGCATATTGGGCAACTTTAGCACCTGTGAACACAGAAATAAAGACATTCAGACACAGTTGAGATTTCTGATGGTCTGAACATTGGATTGTCCACAGATCAGTGAAACAAAATAATAAATTGCAATAATTATTAAGTCACCAATAGTCTTTGACACAATAAAACCACATTTTGTTTCATTATCTCCTTAAGCACCTTAAGAAAGTAACAAAACTTTCTCTGCAGAACTTCTTATACAAAAACACAAAACAGGTCCAAGTAGCACATCCATTCTTGTAATAAAATCCAGACAAAAAGGCCCAGGTGCACTCCACCCTTAAAAAACAATACCATACAGAAAACATGGCTTCCTGCTAGCTTCTGTATACACAGATTTCTACCTACATACATGATTCCAAGCAAGAGAAAAACAATTGTGGACTTGATAATATTTTAATTATTGCACTTTAAACCACTCCAAAACAAATTAGGATTGTCACCTTAATTAGTATCATTTTAACAATTTTAGCAATATATTCAACAAACTGGAAAGACAATACCTGACAGATTATGTAACAATGACATGTCAATTATCACTGAATATAATTATAGGCAGCTTTACATGGTTTTCTTCTTTGTACGATTGGTTGCTGCAGCCTGATGATGGCTTAATACGTGTCAAGCCGAAATGTGTTGCTGCCATGTTTGTGACAATGAAGTAACTTGTACAATAAATAATTGTTGAATAGTCCTCATCATCTAGCCAAACAATAATCCTTTCAAAACATAGTGAAAACCACATGCACCACCTTGCTAGGTGTCAATCAATCGATCAATCAATTTCTTTATTTTCCTTGTATTCTATTACAGGCGTAACCATGGGATATGGAAATTGTCACACTAATTTATATAAGTCTGTGATATCACAGTTGTCCATAATAACAATGTAAAAGTTATAGTTGTACATTATGATAAAATAATAAATAAGCTATGCACTCATATAAAATTAGAACACTAGTTATAC
>Ga0123357_10007553_pt1 | contig 13451 bp, 11 predicted proteins | sample TergutEmb28metaG_FD_89873 | JGI IMG/M metagenome (GOLD analysis project Ga0123357, IMG submission 89873) | Embiratermes neotenicus P4 segment gut microbial communities from Petit-Saut dam, French Guiana - Emb289 P4 | ecosystem: Host-associated > Arthropoda: Insects > Digestive system > Gut ...
GATGCGATACAAGGTATCGCTTGATGCCACATTTTCAAGCGCCATATTGTAGGTCGTCTGTGCCATAGCCAAATCGAAGAAATATTGGGTTGATATTTCCGAAATGGCTTCCCTGTCGTAAAGAAATTGTTTCAAGGCTTTATCGTATTTGAGCGGTTCAATCCGCTTATCCCATTTGAAGCTGTTGAAACCGAAAAGATTTTGTATGTATCCTACCTGGAAAGGAACTGAATTGTATTGGGAATAGATGATATCGCTTCCAAAATTTCGCATGAACCCAAGATCAGATTCAATAAAAAATGTACCACCGGTCAAATCAACATTCTGTTGAATGGAAAGGCTTCCATACGAATACAGAGATTGCTGCTGACGAAAAATATCCAAATTACTTTGTGAATCATATCTGCGAACAATATCGCGATTGTATTGCAAAGGAGTCATAGACAAGGTCAGAGAGGGAAGTCTTGCCGCCTTATACGACCGGAATGCCCAATAACTTGCCTGATATTGATTCTTTGCAATGAATGCCTGCAGCGAACTGTCGGAAGCAATCTCAATTGTCCGGCTCAAACTTAATTCAAGAGGTTGAGCGGAAAGCTGAAAGCACAAAACGGACAATAGGCACACACTGAACAATACACGAAAAAACAATATTTTATTTCTCATAATTCTTAATTCCTAATTCTTAATTCCTAATTCTTAATTCCTAATTCTTATCTCTATAAATCCTCCAATACGCCAGCGGCACAACAAACAGACTGACCAGCGTCCCAATAGTCATACCGCCCATTGTAGCGATAGCCAGCGGTTTTTCGAGTTCGGCGCCCATGCTGAAACTGAAAAGCAAAGGCGCCATACAGACAACCGCCGTCAGGTTAGTCATCAGGATAGCTTTCAAACGACGGCGACCGGCTGTGTGAATAGCGTCCATCAACGGGTAACCTTCTTTGCGCAACTGATTCATCACATCGACTTTCAGAATACTGTCGTTGATGATGACACCGCACGATACGACAATACCAATAGCAGACATCAGATTCAAACTTTGTCCTAAAATATAGAGTAAGAAGAGGGAAGCTGTTATATCTATGGGGAGTTCCATCAGTACAAGCAGTGGCTGCAGAAAACTCTCGAATTGTGCGGCAAGAATAAAATACATCAGCAGAATGGATATTATCAGTATGACAACCAATTGGTTGAGCATCTTTTGATTGGAAAAGAAAGTTCCCGAAAAATCCACCTCCCAGCGATTATTTCCGTTTGTTATTTCTTTGGCTTTTTGAATAATATTTTTAACATGGTTGGTATTATAAAATTCCATTGGGATATATTCGCCGTTCTTGCCTGCAACAATAGTTTTCAGGTCTTCGGAAGGCTTGACGGATACAAAAGCGCTGAGTGGAACGCGATTCGTTTGACCGTTTTCATCGGGCTGAGTATAAATCAATATCCGGTCAATAATATCGTGCACATTTTGATCTTCATTTCCCAATACGATAGGCAGATATTGCTGGTAGGAACGAAGCGTTGAAAACTTGTTTTCCTTGAATCCTGTGAGCAAAGCCTGATAAACCTCATTATAAGAGACTTTATATAAAAGGAGCTTTTCCCTGTCGATGTACAGATTCAGTTGCTTCTGGAACGACAAACCGGTTGGCGTTTCGCCTGTTGCTTTTGCCAAATCTTTTTCGATGTTTTGAATGGTTTGGGCATCGGGCGCTTCCGTCCGGTTGCGGGCATAAAACTCCACAACCAAATCGGGATCGCCGGTTGAGAAAATTTTCTCAAAGATAGTGCCGACAGGAGAGAAAGTAACGATAGCGCCCGGGTAGTTTTTTGCAAAATATGTATTGACAACCTTTTCCATTTTATCTATATCCTTTTTTTCCGGCGTTTTCAGATAAACCTGCGTCTCGGAAGAACCCTGTTCTCTTTCGCGGTTCAGGACAAACTGCTGCTGGGCGACCAAAGCGGAATTTTCTATGGTAAGGCTGTCAATAGCTGAAAGAAAATGAAGCGTCCGGTCGTTGTTTTCACCGACATTGATATTTTCGTTCCAGTCGATGTTAACCAACATTTCATTCTGACTGATATCCGGCATTTTTTCCTTTCGAATGGTATTAAACATAATGTAACTAAAGGGGATAATGCCAAGCGAAATAATAACTGTCAATATCTTGTGCGAGAAAACCCACGCAATTCCGCCATCATACATTTTTTCGAGGATCGATGACTTTACCCCTAATTCCCCTGAAGGGGACTTCGACTCGGAATGAATTTCCAAGTCCCCTTTAGGGGATTTAGGGGTTTTTGAAAATGCAATTTTGTACAGCACCGGCAACAGTATGATTCCCGTAAAGTAAGATACAAGCACGCCGACTGTTACTGAAAACGCCTGGTCGAAAAATATCGCTCCTGCAATGCCGCTCAGGAAAACGAGAGGAACGAATACTGTAATATTGGTAAATGCCGAGCTTAGCATGGGTGCTATCACTTCATTGGTTCCCTTGATGCAGGCTTCATTGATCGACAGTCCTTTTTGCCGGTATTGTCCGATGTTGTCGGTGACAATGATGGAACTGTCGATCATCATCCCCAGCGCAAGAATTAATCCTGTCAGTGAAACAACGTTGAAAGAGACCTTGAAAAGATAGAAAAACATCAGGCTGATAACTAACGAAACAAACATGCTAAGTCCTATGATGGCGGGCGATTTGACGTCCCGCATGAAGATAACAGAAACTAAGAGTACAAAAATAAAGGCGTAGATTAAGTTTTGTTGCAGGTTGGATATATTATAATCCAGCAATGTCGTCTGGTTTTGTGAAGTGTTAAATTCAATATCGGGATAATTGTTTTTCATGTTGTTGATAACATTGTCCACAGCGCTTTGCATTTTCGTCATGTTTTCGTCGGCTTGCTTGATAATTTCCAGCACGACGGCGCGTTTTCCGTTGTACAAAGCCACTCCCTTTTCCTTTTCCGAAGCGATATTCACTTTAGCCAAATCTTTCAGTTGAAATATCTTGCCATTTTTCCGGATGTAGATGTTGCGAACGTCTTCAACCGTGCGCAGGACGGCGGAGAATTTGATATTGTATTCGTAATAGCCGTCGCGGACAATCATGCTGCCCGGTTCGATGTTGTTGTTGCTTAGCGCCGATTCGATATCAGACAGTGTTATATTCGTGATAGACAGTAAATTGTTGTCGGGCTGAATAACTACCTGCTTATTAACTACGCCGGTGACATCGACCATGGCAACTTCAGGTAGTTGTTCGATTTGCCGTTTGATGACCGTCTCGGAAAATTCGCAAAGGTCGAGGAAATCCTCATCCCCCGTCCTCTCCTTCGGAGAGGAAGCTCCCTCTCCTTTGGAGAGGGCGGGGGGAGAGGCTAACGTCAAATTCAAATTAAACACAGGGATATCGGTGGCGCTTGCCTTGATCACTCGCGGACGATCGATGTCGCGGGGAATCCGGTTCATGGCAGCATCTATTTTTTCGTTCACTTCGATAAAAGCCAAATCCGTATTGACGCCATAATCAAAACTGAGACGAATGATAGCGTTTCCGTCCCGCGTTTCACTGTGGATGTCGCGCATCTTCCCGATTTGCAGCAGTTGCTGTCGAACGGGAGCGACAACCGTATTTTCCAACTCTCGCGCCGACCTGTTTTGCCCCGATACCTGCACCGTGATTTCAGGAATAGCAATATCAGGCAAAAGCGATACCGGAATATTCAGATAAGTAATAATTCCCAGTATAAAAAATGCCGTAAACGCCATAAATACTGCCACCGGTCTATGAATCAAAAACTTAATCATCAATTAATTAGGAATTAAGAATTAGGAATTAGGAATTTTGGATTTCATAGTTTTGATAATACTGCCAATTAGTTTAAGAATTTCTTCATTATCAGCTAACAAAGACTCTGCAATTTTTCTGTCAAGAAAATCTGTATCTCTCAATAAACGCAGCCAATAGTTAGTTTCTCTTGATTCTTTATATGCAATGGTCATCTTTGAATTAAAATCCTTCTCTGATTGTCCGCCTATCGCCTCTTCTACATTTGCCCCTATAGAGGTTCCGCTTCTCATTAGTTGTTTTGACAGAATAAGCTCTTTTTGTTCTCCCGCTAAATATTTGCAACATTTTACTATCCGTATTGCAAAAGCATACGTCTTTTCTACAACCACATTATTCTTCTTCATAATCTTTAATTCCTAATTCTTAATTCCTAATTCTTAATTCTTAATTCTAACCGGCGTCTGATCCGCCAAATTAATATTCCCTTCATAAATCACGCTGTCGCCGGCATTCAATCCTTCTGTCACTACATAACTGCTGGAATTTTCGAGACCGGTCTGGACATAAACCCATTGGGCGTGTTCGTTTTTCAGGGTGAAAACCACTTTGCGATTCGTGCGAAGCACTAAGGCTTCTTTGGGAATCACCAACTGACGACCGAGCGAGCGTTGCATCCGGATTTTGACATTCATCCCGTCGTACAGTTGGTTTTTGGGATTATTGACAGACGCCTTCACCATCACCATTCCGTTGGGATCGACCGAAGGATTGATTTCCGTAATTGGTCCTTCGCAGATATAATCGTCCGCTGAAAATGGAGATACGCGAACTTTATCGCCAACCCGCAAGAAAGGCAATTCGCTTTCTAATATTTTAAATACGGTTTCCGGATGCTGATTGTCTATAACGGTACAGAAAGGCTGAGAGCCGTTAGGTAAATTAAATACTTTAGAGAACAGGTTAGCGACTACGCCGTTGAAAGGAGCATAAAGCGTTGAATTTTTCAAGTTATATTCGGCAAGCGCATACTGGTTGGCGCTATTGTTGTAATTGCTCTTCACTTTGGCTAACTGCATCACATCAGCGGGAATCTTTGCCGTATCGCTCACCGAATAACCCTGTCCAATAAGAACATCCTGCAAATCGAGTTTAGCGCGTTCCAGATTATCTTTTGCCTGCGACAAGGCATTTTGCAGCTTGAACTGGTCGAGCATGGCAATTTTCTGTCCTTTTACCACCCTGTCGCCGTTTTTAACATAGATAGCGGCGATATTTTCCGAAAGTTGGAAGCGCAAATCGGCTTCGTTGCGCGCCGATATTGTGCCGTTGGCTATCAACTCGTGATAGAAATCGGTTAATTCAAGCCGCATGGCGCGAACTTCGGTCATTTCGTCGGGCAGGACGGTTTGTACGTTTCCTTCAGCAGTCTTGTCTTTATTGGAAGAACAGGAGAGGAGGAAGAGGCAGAGGAGGAAATAGAACAGAGAGGGTTTCATTATATCGTATAGTATATTTTTTTGTACTAACAATTTACTTTTCATTGTGAATAAGAAATTTTAATATATTTATTAACAATTAGTTGAAATATTTTTCTTTAATTATTTTCAAATAACGCTTAAAATTAGATTTATCTTCTTTTAATGGAATAAATACACATTCTGATTTGAAGTTCTTATTTATTACAAAGCAGAACGGAAGATTCAATTCTTCTATGGGAAGTCCAACTGATGCCGTATTATATATAAAAGAGTTTATTTTATTTATCCTTCTAAATAGGTGTAAATCCCTCTTATTATTATATGAAGCAAGTAAAATGATATTTTTAGAACCTATATCGTTAGAGAAATCATTTATTAGAGTAATATCCTCCTCAACACAACTATTACAATCCAATTCGGAATGAAAAAATACAAATTTCGGGAGTGTTTCAATTTCTTTAGAAAAGCTTGAACTATCTTCTGTTGTTACCTTAATGTCAAGTAAATGATCCTCAGATTCAAGCTGAGCAAGCATTAAATACGAGAGTTCTTGATAAAATTGCAAATTTGTTGAATTGCTTCTGTCCTTGTTTGAGCAATTGATTGTCAACAAAATAGCTGTTACAGCTGCTAATTTAAGAAATAAAATTCGCATAATCTAAAAGTTTTTTATTTTAAAAAACAATATTATCGGATTATCTTCGCTTTTAATGCTTTCTCCAATTCGTGTATTTTCTTCTCCAATCTGTTTGACATATTCACTTCGGGGATGCTTTCCGAAAATATCGCTAATAATATAGGATTGCATGTATCCGACCAATACATTGTGATCAGTTGAAGTGAGGATATTATTGTATTGGAAGATATAATTGATATCATTATTAAATATTGAACCCACAATGATTTTATTTGTTTTTTTAGAATACAATACCCTATAAATGCGCGTTTTAGTATTGTACTCAAAATATATAAAATCATCCATCGGAACATAATTGCCGGGAAAAATAGCATACGGTCCTTCATTCGTATTTTTCAACAATGCTTTTTCATTACCTTTTAGTAGATATTGTTCCGGTAATTTTCCATTTGGAAAATCCATGATGTATTCCGCTTGAATGAGACGATCCGGACTTATCGAATAAATGGTGTCATTATATGTAGGATGGAAAAAAACCTTATCCTTATATGAATAAAAATTATTTTCGATAATGAAGTTGTTATCTCTATCGTCAGGTCGAAAAAAACCTCTATCATTGATTTTGAATGTAGAGTCTGTTTCAAAGATTAGCCAATTGGAGATAGATTGCATGTGATTGTTGCTATCGGTAGTAATTTGATGAAAAATATATTGGTTCGAAGAAAAGGCAGAAAACTTCAAAAAAAGAAAAGGGACTCTTTTTGCATATTTGAAAATACCCGAAAGATCATAAAATTTCAAATCCGATTTGAACTGATCACTGACAATGATTTCATCGGCGGTTACCATAAAATCCGTCGGTTCCATATATTCTTCAGGTCCGGGTCCTCTCTTCCCAATGGTAGCCATATAGGCGCCTTTGCGGGAAAATTTTTTGAGCGATTTTGTTTTATACCTGTCTAATACGTATATGCATGTGTCGTGAATAACAATCTTATTAATATCTCCGACAATAGCTTCCGGTTCATTACTCAATTTAACATATTCGATAGAATCAAATAATGTTGACAAATTTAACTGGTGGTCTTTATCCCAATTCGTAATTTGAATTTTTATCGGATTGCCTTCCGAAACTACAAGATTTTTTACGTCTGATTCAAATACAGAGGGGTCAATATTTCGATAGTTCGCAAGGACATCCTTTTTTCCTGATCTATTACATGAACTGAATAAAGCAAGTAAAATGAAAAAATAAATAGAGAATAAATAATACGATTTCATAAAATTATAATTTTTATTTGCATGATAAATGTTGCCAAAGGACATTGCTTTGGCAACATATTTTCAGTTTATTTAACAACCCGCAGGCCATAAACATGAGCCACTACCATATCCACACACATTTTTGTTTACAGTAGTTGCGTATGAATTAGTTATAACTACAGGAGAGCCAATACCAATTGTCGTTGTAATCACACACGTTGTAATGTACTCTTTCCAATTTTCCAAAAGACCACCTATAGGTAACACAGCAACATATTCAGGGTCAGCTAATGCTTCAACTTCATTTAGACCAACTAACAAATTATTACTTTTCTGTGAGTTAAGACTCACATTCCACGCAGCCACTGCTGCAATTGCCAAAATAGCGATTCCGCCAAAAATTTTCTTTTTCATATTTTTATTTTTTTTTGAAAACATTTTTTTTTATTTTATACCACGTAAACCAAAAGTTTACTTGCGAGAGAAATCCGATATTAATCGAATAAAGACCAATTTCATCAGTTGTATCTATCCTTTCAACAACCGAAACCTTGTTGGTTCCAAATTAATTCTGTACTTTTGCAGCCTCCTTTCTTTTTGGAGGGAATCCCGGCGGTTTGATTGTTTCCTCTTATAAATTATGACATCTTGCCGCCTTTTCTACTCCCTCGATTGTTATTTCCATTACATTTGAGACAATTTATATTCCGGTGCAAAGAAAATAAATATTTTTGATAAATACACAAAAAAATTGTAACTCAATTGTAACTTTTTGATTTTTTGTTGAACACATGTAAATTGATTTATTTAAAATGTAATATTTGGTTTTAATTTATAAAACATTATAATTTGATTCATATTTTTTTCTGTATTGTCTTGAAGTAAAAATGGTTGTACTTCTTTAGGCATGTGACTTTTAATGTCGTTAATTACCTTAATCTTATCATCAGAGAATACATCTGAAATATCTAAATAATTACAAATTCCAAAAAACTCCCCAGTCATTTCGTCGTATCCCATTGCTTGAGCAAAAGAAAAATTCAGCACATCACTCCTGTCTTGAATTAAGTTTTCAATAAATAGAGTTCGATTATCTTTTAGGCGAATCAATAATATTCCTGTACGTTGCATTCCTGCATAATATACTTGAATCAAATAATTAGAATTATGAATGGGCGCATTTGACGTAAAATAAATTTCTTGGTCAACTGCCTGCTTATAACCATCAACCCGTTTATTCGCGTTAAAATATTTTCCATCAAAATCTAAATAGTATTTCATAAAAATCGAGCTGTCTCTTTTCTCATAAATACCATTTCCACAGTTAGTATTAAGATAAGTTGAATTTAGACGATTTTCAAAAGAAACGCCAACAAAAGCGCCGTCTATATATTGTAATAATTCTTTAATAACTCTGAAGTGCAAATCTGTCAGAACAACCAAGGTCGGATTTTTATTATTGTCTATGCCAAATGGTGACAATTCAAAAAGGTATCCTTTATCCGGAATAATCTTGAATTGTTGAGCATGGAACGGCAATGCTTTTTTTTCAACATATTTTCCATTATGGTCAAAAACATGTATAGCTATTTTTGCTCCATCGAGTACATATAAATAATTTTCATCCACATCAAAATCTACTAAATGTCCGATTTCTTCAGGTCCACCGCCTATACTACAAGCTTTTCTGATAAATTTGCCTGTCCTGTCAAAACATTTTAATCGATCATTTTGCAGATCTAAAACATAGATTAAATTTTTTGTAACTTTTATCTTTCGGACTATAGCGATAAGAGCCTCATCCGAATTTTCCAATGCAATGTATCGTACTGAATCCAAAAGTTCACTTACAGGGAAATTTTTACAACGGAAATCCATCACATTTATCGTAATCGTACTGTCCGTTTTTAAATCCAGTTCTGCTTGTATTCTCTCCTCATTAGGGGAATTTAGAGAACATCCACAAACAATGATTGTTAATATGAAAATTAATAAGGTTTTCATTATCTTTTAATATTTCCCTCTTTGTAAGTCAGGATACTTACTTTTAACTCGGCGTAGCGAGACGCTACGCCGAGCCGGGACGAATAAAATGTTATTAACGATTGCTTTACGGGTAATTTTCATTTTAATTCGTACATAACAATAATACCTTCCCAATCCGTATCTGAATTTATCAGATTGCGCAGTTCTTCATTCTCAATATAAAATTCATGGGTTTTTTTCCAATTTCGGATACTTTCAATATTGTATTGAGATATATATCCAACAAAAAAATTATTATAGATAGTTTCTACGAATGGGATATAATCAGATATAGATTTTGGATCTTGTTTTGAAGCAAAATAAAAAGATTTTTTAGCCGTTTTATCATAATAAAAATCAGTAGATGAAATGAGAGGAGCTCCTTCTTCAGCCATTTTTATTCTGTAAGCGATGAAATTATCCGTTTCTAAAAAAGGTTTTCCTAAACACGTGTATTTTTCATTTACTATTAAAGCGCCTTTTTCTTCACCCGTTAAAGGTTCAAGTTTTTTCTTCCAGATATTCTTTTTTTGTTGTACTACATATTTAGGAGTATATACCGAATCATTGACAATTTGATATACTGTATCAGAATATAAAGGACTACATAATAGCTCTCCGTTACTGTTATATGACAGAGATTTTTCAACTAAAGCATCTTTGTGAATAGGATATAAGGGAAATGCTTTTTTCAGAATGGAATCGTTGATAGTAGAAACAATATGAAAATTTGAATTCATATCTTCACTATAAGATTGTCCAAAATCAAGCTGGTTAATTATTTTATCGCCATAACTCTCAATAAAACAATTTGCAATTCCTCTTTCTCTTTTAATGAAATTACCATTCAGAGAATAGTATAGCAGATTCATAGAAAATCGATCGCTAACTATCAAACAACTATCTGTTTTTGAAATGCACATCGTACCCAGTCCAACATATTCTTGAGGACCATTTCCTTTATTATTAATGATTCGGATTATTTTCCCATCTATTCCAAAGATAAATATCTTTTCAATATTGTTATCAAGCACATAAATTTTTTCATCAAAAACCATTAACTGATAAAGATTCCCTACCGGTTCATCGGAAACAAGTCCTATATATTTTATTCTCTTAATCTTATCATTATATTTATCAATATCTATTTTATCATAATTTTCTGAATTAATGACTATATAATCCGTATTATTATCACTTTTCATTAATGACGCTAAATCAATATTCTTTGTAATAACATGCTTATCACGACTTTTCATACATGATATTAGAAAAGAGAAACAAAACACAATAACAATATACTTTTTCATTCGTTTATAATTTTATAAGTTGTTTAATTTCAATTATAATAGACTTATTGAAAATCTCCTAATTTAATAGGGGATTATTCATTTAGTTTATCCTTTGGGAGAATATATTTTATTTTATCTTTATTTAAAACCTGAATGCACTCATCCTCAAAATTTAATTATTCTTCTAAATTAAAGTACATCAATGCGTCATCAGGGTCTTTCGCAATCACATATCCTTTTTCTTCTTTCTCATCAATAGTTAAGCAAGTAATATCTTTGTCGAAATACATTATTTTTACTGGATTTCCATTCCAATCTATAATTTGAATTTGAATTTTTTTGTTTTTATCAGAATTTTTATTGGGATTATAGACAATATAAATGAACTTGGAAGAATATCCAAGAGACATAATGCCTTTCTCAACGTCATTTTCCTTGTCTGTAGAAATCATTGTTTTATTATCAACAAATGAATAATTATAATTACCAATAGGTATGCTTTTTATTAAAGATGCCTTGTATTCAGAAAAATCATAGCGGTATATCTCCAAAACATGTGAAGAATAGGTAACAAATAAAGGGGCTGTTGGATGCTTCGCAAATTCAGTTTGATGAAACATGGCTCTCACTTCATTTGGAAGTTCTTCTTCTTTATACCAATAGGTTGGATATTCACCAAAACAGCTGATTTCGTGTCCTAAACTGTTAAAGAATGCGTATCTTTTCTGGAAAGATCCGGAAGCAACAAATAAGGAGTCTGTTAAAGGATATAAAAAGTTCGTTTTAGATGTGACTTGAAACTTTTTTCTCATACTTTTATTACCCTCTAATAAAGAATCCTTAGGAATGGCATACATTATACCTGTTTGTCGGCAAAATACAAATAAATTATTATTTATTAGGTGAATTTCCAATGGACTTATCAACTCATTAGGACCATTTCCTACAGGAATCATTTTTTTTAGTATTGATTGAGTTTTTAAGTCAAATACATCAATTAGTGAATCCCCACGAAAATCATTTATTAATAGTAAACTATCTTCTTTAAGCAGTTGCATTGATATACCTAAAATATCGGGATATGGGATAGGAATACATTCAACATTTTCTTCTACTTTAAATCGTAAATAGTTTTTTTTATTTGAACAATTTGATAAAAGCAATTCCAAGATTAATAGGGCAAATAATACGTTTTTCATTAAAAAATATTCTATAGTTAAATAGAAGGGTGTGTTAAAAGGCATTTCACACTCTTCAATTAATGTTAATTAATTGCCCTTATAAAAGGTTTTTTCAGCACCACTTGAATCTGTTACTTTGGCACATTGATAACTTCCCCCTGGACATTTTACTGTAGGTGTACTATCCTCTGTATTTGCTAATGCTTCAATATTTGTAAATGTTAATGAATTTTTTTCCCCTTGATTATTTATATGAACATTAGCTATCATTATTACAATGAATGTAATAGTAGATATCAGTATAATAATTACTTTTTTCTTTTGCATAATATTTTATATTAATAATATTCGCATGAATAATTATTCTTTCCAATATTTTACAGAGCCTAATCGCTCTTGAATAATAACACATCCGTTTTTCCCACCAGGACAATTATAACTTGGTGTAGTTGAAGATTCCTCCGCCAACGCTTCCACATTAGCTAACTTTACATTCGACATCCGATTCGTTTTTGAACTAATATTCACATTCCAAGCAGCTGCTATAGCAATTGCTAATATAACGATACCGCCAAAAATTTTCTTTTTCATATTTTTATTTTTTTGAAAACATTTTTTTTTATTTTATACCACGTAAACCAAAAGTTTACTTGCAAGAGAAATCCAATATTAATCGAATAAAGACCAATTTCATTGGTTGTATCTATCCTTTCAACAACCGAAACCTTGTTGGTTTCATATTAATTCAGTACTTTTGCAGCCTCCTTTCTTTTTAGCGGGAAAGGTAGGGGCGGAGTTGAAGAATTACGAATTAAAAATTAAGAATTACGAATTGTAAGTGTCTTGTTCTTATTTTTATTCAAAATTTCTTGTTTCGCCCCTTTTCCTTTTCATTTGTTATTATTTTGTTGTACCGGTGAGTGTTAGCTTCACCGGCGTTTCATTCACATTGCAATAGACTTCCACTGTTTTGCTGAAATGCCCCGTTTCTTCCGGCTTCAACTCAACGCTAATTTTTGTTGTTTTCCCCGGCTCGACCGGCTGCTTTTCCCAATTTGCGTTTGTGCATCCGCAGGAAGTGGAAACATGGCTGATAATCAAAGGATGGTTGCCGACGTTTGTGATTGTGAATATTGCCGGATTAGCGCTTCCTTTCCGGATAGTTCCGAAATCATAAACCGTCTTATCCACTTGGATGGTTGTCAATATTTCCTGTTCGATTTTCTTTCCGCCGGAAATCTGTTCTTTGTATAATTCCCAAATTTTTGGATTCAAGATTGGATTGCCGACCATCAACACTTTATTGTCTTTGTCTAACAAAAAGCATTGGTATTGCATCGCTTGCGGAAAGTGATTCAAATTATTGATTGTTCTGTTTATATCAATAAACACTGGATAATCAAATCTGTCGCGTAAAAATAAATAGCTCATTTCCTTTACGTTTTTGGGTTGAAAATAGAGCAGAAATCCCACTTTCCCTTGATACAGGCTGTCGGCTTCTTCCATCAATTGTTTCCACAGAAATAACTTCAACCGGCAACTGCTGCATCCGGTCGAATCAACATACAACAGAATTTTATATTCTTTCTGAAAATGTTCATTACAAAGTCTTTGCAGCGTATCCTTGCCGGACACGTAACACAGCACATTTTCAGGAAACCGGATTTCTTTCCCCATCCACTCATTCACTATTTTTGCAGCTTCTTCCCGTTTCTTATGGTCTTTGCAGGAATAAATAATAAACGGTAAAAACAACAGAAACAAAA
>Ga0123357_10007554_pt1 | contig 13451 bp, 8 predicted proteins | sample TergutEmb28metaG_FD_89873 | JGI IMG/M metagenome (GOLD analysis project Ga0123357, IMG submission 89873) | Embiratermes neotenicus P4 segment gut microbial communities from Petit-Saut dam, French Guiana - Emb289 P4 | ecosystem: Host-associated > Arthropoda: Insects > Digestive system > Gut ...
ACTATTGTACTTTCTGTTTCTCCCTTGATGTCACCAGATTTTAGCCAGCGATATGACTGTTCAATGTCCACCAGCTTTTCGTCTAAGTTACGTGGCAATTGTCCATGCATCCTCTTCCCGTGCTATCTTTCTTTTGTTTTCTCCGCTATGCTGTCCTTCATTTTTCTTGTTTCTCTCAGTACTTCTGTCTTCAGGCATCTAGCTGTCTGTAACACTGCTGAGTCGGTGTTGTGCTGGTGTGTTCTGACAACCTGTATTAGTGGGTGTTCCTTCTTGTCTTATTATTATTATTATTATTATTATTTTGTTTTATTTTCCGTATATCCATATGCAGGTTTAAAAAACCAAGGATGTGGAAATAGTCATAGTTGTTGTAGTATAATCTATTAAAAATACAAAAGACAAATGTATAAATGTAGATATAGTGTAATGGTCATATATTAACTGTCAATTATATCATCCAATATGTATAATCAAAATAAGTGTTGTTACTTGTATCAAGCACTGTTAACAGGGACAAAAACATGTATTAAGTATTAGTCTCTTAAGGTTAATACTCTTCTAACCTCTTAATATGTATAATATTCATTCATTGTGTAAATGGAATAAAGGGGAAATAAAATCTGTTAAAATTACATTACATACATTGCATACAATTAGTACAACAGTGATATATTAATTATCAATTATATAATCAAAAATTGCAACCAAAATATGTGCTGTTGCCAATATCAAACGCTATTAACAAGGATAAAATAATGTATAAAAATCAGCCTCTTAAGTTTTATATTCTTCTATTCTCCTTGTACATATAATATTCATTCAATGAGTAAAAAGAATGATGACATAAAAACCCCTTTAATGCAAATTTAAAACATTTCAGATCATTATCAAAGCCTTTAAATGATGAGAAAGGTAGTTAAAAATTTTATACCAGATACATAGGCTCCTTTACTGAACTTTGATAAGTTAGCTGTTGGGAGGTGCAGATTATTGTTATTCTTAGTTTTATATTTATGAGTTTCATTATTAGTAGTAAATAGGTGTTTGTTATTAAGTGTGTATAAAATTAAGGAATATATGTACTGAGAATACAACATTATTATTTATATATTCTTGAAAACTTCCCTGCAAGAATCTCTTGCTTTAGTGTCTGTTATAATTCTGACAATTTTCTTTTGTAATGTGAACACCTTGTGGGCATAGGAGGAGCTACCCCAAAAAATTGTATCATCGCTCATGATAGAGTGTATATGAGCGAAATAGATTACTCTTAATGTATCTATTGGTACTACATATTTTATATTTCTCAATGCATAACAAGCAGTGCACATTTGGTTAACTAGATGTTCCATATGTTGTTTCCAGGATAGAATGTCATCTATGTTTAATCTGAGAAATTTAATTTCAGTAGCGTTAGTTATACCTTTCCGATCATATTTAATTTGTGTACTGACATTATAATAATTCTTAGTTCTAAATTCTATGTACTGAGTTTTTTACAGTTCAAGGTAAATAGACTGACACTGAACCAAGTATCTATATCATGGAAGATTTGATTACCATTTATCTTAAAGTCCCGTCTATTTGAATCTGTTATTATAATACTGGTGTCATCCGCAAAGAGTACCATATTATAATCTTTGTTTACTGATGCAGGTAGAACATTAATGTAAATTAGGAAGAACAGAGGGCCAAGAATCGAGCCTTGTGGTACACCACATTTTATTATCTCCCATTTGGAAGAATTACTATTATCAGTTATATTTATCCAGAGCCACTCTTTTGTATCTGCCTGTTAAATAGGATTCAATTAGTGGTTTAAATTTCCCTTCAACTCCATAGAATTCTAGTTTTTCTAGTAATATTTTATGGTTAATACAGTCAAATGCCTTTTGCAGGTCATAGAAAATACCTCCAATTAGTTGATTGTTATTCATAGCAGTTAGAATACCATTTATCAAATTGAAGGCAGCTTGCTCAGTTAAGTAGTGAGTCTGGAAATCAAATTGTTCTTGTATTAAAATACTATTCATATCAATGTGAGCGTGAAGTCTAGTATAAATGAGTTTTTCAATAATCTTGGAGAAGGAGGTTAATAAAGATATTGGTCTGTAATTAGTGATATCTTGTTCATCTCCTTTTTTAAAAATTGGTTTGACTGTAGCATACTTTAACCTACCAGGGAAAACACCAGCACTAAGAACAGCATTACAGATTATGTAAACGGTGAGATTATGAATTGTGCACTTAATAGAAATTTCATCGTACCCACATGTAGTTTTAGTTTTTGGAGATTTAATAGTTTTTTCGATTTTGTGAGTGGATGCATACTGCTGACTTATTTTTGAGATGGGCCTTCTAAAACTGTTTGATAAGCAATTAATTGGATTAAACCTGTCTGAACGAACATGCTTGTTAATGTCAGTATTAACTGAATCCGCTATAAATAGGAAGTAGTTGTTAAGAGTACTTGCAATTTTATTCTGATTTGTTATTATATTATTGTCTATTACTACAGATTGGATATCCATGCCATTTTTAGTAGCCTCTTTTTCTTCATTTATTATTTTCCAAGTACATTTCATCATGTTCCTAGAACTTAAAATGAACTTATTATAATGCATTTTTTTTGCAGTAAGAATTACTTTAGACAATATTGCGCAGTATCATTTATAATACATTTTGAGGTTTAGATCATTACTGGGTCTACATAAAATTAAAAGTTCCTTCTTTTTTTCAATGAGATTTTTACCACTTTTGTTATCCATGGATTATGGGTATGATTATTGTTAATTACTTTTTTTCCGAAGCTAGAGTAAAAACACCTCAGGTATGTATTGAGAAAATTATTAAACATATTATTGACATCGTTATTCTCAAGTATATTATCCCATTGCCCCCAGCTTAGTTGAAATTGAAATTCAGCTATGGTGTTTTTATTGATGTTTCTGATGTAAGACGGTTTAATGTTATTAATTGGTAGAGAAAAATTATGAAGTGTTATGAGTTGCGCATCATGGTCAGATAGTCCATTTATGCACGGTTGTATAGTGTATTTTCTTCTATTATTGACAAAAATATTATCTAACAAGGTAATTGAATTGTTGGCTATTCTTGTAGGAAAATACACGGTACCTGTTAGATTATAGGTGGTGAGTAGGTTATATAGTTATTTCTTTTGAGATTAGTACCTAAATAGTTTATATTTATATCTTCACATATTATCAGTTTGGATTTATAATTCTGAAGGGAATTGAGTATACTGTCCATTTTTATAAGGAAGTAATCAAAGTCGCCCGATGGGGGCTATAGACACAAAACATAATGACATTTTTTTTGTTAAGTTTTAGTTGAACAGTGGCAATCTCAATATCCTGTTCCTTACAGTGTTTTTGTAGACTGATGTTTGTGAATTTTAAAGTTTTGTGGATATACACAAACACCGCCATTTTTAATTCTTTCTGCAATACTTTGCTCCTAGTTTGTAATTGGAGATGGGTGTAGCATCTATTTCATAATCTTTTAAATGATGTTCAGTGAAACAGATTAAGTGGGGTGCCCCTGCGACTAATGTAAGCATAAATTCATTTATTTTACCTTTTAATCCTTGGATATTTTGGTGGTAAATCTTAAATAGGCTGTTTATATCATCATTCTTATTATAAACTTCATGTCTGTGGATAGAACATAATTCAGTAGCATTTAGATTTACTAAGAGCTGAGGTTTATATACTTGTTCTAAAATACGATTGATTAGTTGACTGGAAGATAGGTACGTTGTGCTATCTGCGACTGTAGTTGCCATAAAAAAATCCTTACTTCTAGTGACAGGAGCTTTTTTCTACGTATTTGAAGTCCTACGTAAGGACTCACTGTTTACCACATTGCCTTGATTATTATGGAACTGAGCTGGTGGAATCAGTACTTTTGAGAGATTAACTTCAGTTGATATCAGGTAGGGTTTATGATTATCAGTTACATGTTTGCATACAACTTCACTGATTGATTGATTCATTCATTCATTTGTCCATCCATCCACTCATTCAGTCAATCAAATAAAGAAAGAAACAAACAAATTTTCAAACTCTCAAACAAAGCTGGAATGGGAACACACATATGGATGACGCCTACACATAGATTATATTTATTTTTACATAAAGATTTTCAGGTTTCCTGGGTAATTCAGTCACCACTGTATATTGACTGAATGGTATTTATCTTTGGTGTGATTAGGTGTGATAAAAATGGTGGACTTAACTATTTTGTTGCTATAGGAAATTTCTAGGGGCTTTTGTTTAACTTTTTTGCTGTTGGCTTTAATTTGTAACACAAAAATATAACAGCCAACTCTCAGTTTTTTTTTGTATCTAGAACATTACCCATTTACTGGGTTTATAATAAAAGTCAGTAATTTGGAATCTGGTTCTGCTTTCATTTGCAGGTGGAAGTGGCAGAGGGGATTAATCTGATGAATTTTTTGAAATGAACTAGTCTCAACCCCCGTGCAGGTATCCAAAGACTGAAAACAACCTGAAAAGCAGCTACTGAAATGCTGTATTTTTATTATAAATTTAAACAATAATAAATAATAATAATGTCCAAAGTGAAAATCTCTCTATGGCGTACCCTCATCAGGAACATTTGGAAGCTGATGTTTATGAATATTTTCACTTGTCCTAATGGCTCAACCTGTTAGCGTCTACCCAGAAGCAATAAAATAATATCGATTCATATTTGATATTTTCACTGGAAATCTATAAAACTAAGTTAATGCATTTGATGGTAAATAATGCATGAATTTCTTAACTTTTCACACTAGCCGATCTTACATATTAATTCACAGTTTACTGTTCTACTTTGATGTATTCTGTCAATGAAGCAGTCATGTTAAATATGTCACAGTATTTTCACTACTCAGACAACAATAAAGACCAACTGGTCAAAAGGTGTGTATGTGTACTTATCATATATTTCAGTGCTGCTGAGTCACATATATGTAACATAAAAGTATTAATATTATTAGTATTACTAATACTGCTAATACTATTTTCTCCTGCAGCTTAAGCATGGGGATAGTTTTCCTAGAGTCTGAGGTCTCTTACCTAAGTAGATGCCCATAAAGAAGTCTGCAGCTGCTAGGTTACAGACCAGAAAGCGTGGTACATCCATCTTACTGCGAGAGAATATGAGAACAAAGACAACTGTGCCATTACCCAACATGGCAAGCAGAAACACAATCCACACGCCACATCGCAGTGTCCACCAGTCGAACAGATCCTGGCAAGGCAGGAAAGGACCTATCCCACAAAAATAATATGTGAAATTTAATGTGTTACATGTCAATTAACAGTATTAAGGAGGTTTAACATACCCAGATTTACATACGACACCATGCAAATCAAAAAGTTACCAAATGCTAATTATTTGAAGCTGATGGAGGCAAAATGAAACTAGGGAAGAAAAATGCATAATGAGAAAGTTTGTAACTTGTGCTCTACATCATAAACGACATGGGTGAAAACAGTCAAGGAGGGTGAGATGTGTTGGATATGAAGCTGGCACATGAAGGCTCAGAAATGTGTATACAAATTTTGCAAGAAGACCTCAAGAGAAGAGATCATTTTGCACACATAGAAGTATCATTAAAATCGATCCTACACAAGTATGGTGTAGAATGCATTCTTTTTTTAACTCAGTATGGGGAATGGTGTTTTTCTTGGTGAATGTGATAGTAAATCTTCAGACTCTGTACAAGGCAGGGAATTTTTTGATTGACTTCTAAAGACTCTGTTCCAAGACGTAGGTTAGCTAATAACTGGGTGAATAAAAGGATTTATGAAATACTGGATTGCTTATTGTGACTCATTTTTTTGCCCGATTGTTAACAATCAGCTTCAGTTTATTAATATTTTCAGCAGAGCATTACAATCTAATTCTTTTACTTTGGCCATGAAAGATGGCATCATTTGTGTATTCCTTGTAATAATCTTTCAACAAATTTACAGATTGCAATGAAACTTGTTACAAATGCTATGTCAGTTGTGGCTTACCTGGAAGTGGCAGACAGGCAATCTTTCCAGGTGGCACGTCACTTCCGGCTACTTTCGCATTCTCTTGATCCTCAAAGTATTCCTCTACATAGGCTGGCAAGTTTCCTGGGTAAGTGAAGTCAGACCCAAAATTTTCCCACATATCATTGATTTGTGTCCCAAATTTCTGACTCAAGTTTTCTGTTAACAGACACATTTTCATGTAAGACTTTCAGCTTCCATCACTAGAAAATATAGCAACATTTTCTCAGGCAGTCAGCCATGCTAAGAAGGAGTGAATTCCCAACATTTTTGACACTGCCTCTCATCTGAAATTGCTAGATGATACAGACAGCCAGGTTCAAAATTAATCCATTCCACTCTGACATGGCCGACTGATGGAGATGATTAAGTAGCGATGTGAACATCTTTAGTGTCGCAGTGCCGTCTTCAGCAACTTGCCGCTGATATTTATCTTACTGAGGTTCACTTAGACTTCAGTATAAAGCTGAAAATCATGAACCCATTAAGAATTAGTACCAACATTTGATTATCTGATGAAAATGCTTTAAAGTTCAATTCCTCATACTGTTATCCCAGCTCTGGGGTAGGAAGGAACAGGTCTGTGAGCCTAATTCATCGAATTGCACTTCTGAACTGGCCTGTAATAGCTTATTAAGGTGGCAACAAAACGTATTCAAACCAATCTGCCTTCTATATGCACCTTCATAGTGAACATAATGGAAGATAAAAACGATGTTTAAAAAAGACAGTTTTTATATTATTTTGTTGTGTTAAGTGCAAACGATTTTGAACAGATATTAATTATAAAACCTTAATATAAACTGAACATTTACAATTTTACAGCAGTAAAGATCTATGGCCCATGTTATCGTGATCAGGAATGTCAGTCATAATAACCGTCCTTTGCTATAGGCAGACACTATTCATTTCTAAATGATAGGTATGTCCAATTTTGTAGTTTACCAAATTTTCTGAATTCATTTTGAAGAGGAGAGACCACTATGGAAACAGTAATAAAATCTTGTGAACTAAGAGACCTTCAGGTTTCACAGTAGGTGGAGAATCTCTTGTTCAGCTGAGATGTGTCTTAAATGGGAACTGCATCACAAAGTGAAGTTACATCACTAATCAGTAACTGATTTCATTATATTATGGCAGAAATGTACCAACAAATATTTCCAGTTACACTTTTGGCACAAAAAGTAAGTTTGTACTTACGAAGCTGGGGCCAGACATCAGTGAGACTGGAGTTCCAGAGGGACATGTCAAATTCATTACTGCTGGGGAAGAGAACAGTTTCATGTAGGTTTGCACGTGGGGGAGGTTCTGCAGGAATGAGGGGCAGAAAAGCGCAGCAGTGGTAAGCATATGATAGTACAAGACTCTGGATGCGTGGGAAGTGTTCTGGTGATGGGAACTCCCGCAAATTAGGGTTGTTGAATGTCTTTAGGTGCAGCAGCCCATCCAGACCATGTGGTGGCAGCACTGAGAACAGATTGTTACCCACGTTCCTAGTACAAGGTGAAACAAAGCTATGTAAGATCTCTGTTCCTTCGAGATTAACTACAAAGTCTATCAATAATATAGACTGGGAGATATGAACTACATTTAGGAGGGCCTTCTCCCTCTATCTTTGTGGTCTTCTACTCTGAAGATGGATGCAGAAGGAAGTAGTTCCTCTGAAGCATGAGTTCATATTTGCCAGACTACATGGCATCATATTCTAGAAGATAATATTCATTAATACCAAAACCACTAAAAGTGTAATAAAATCTTTACTAAAAAGCTAATATATTTATGTTTGCATGACATTAGTTCCTAAATACCAGTTGTAAATTTGTGATATTCGTTACATTCATTTATTGTATAATGTCTTATTACACAGCATATTAATAGTGAATAATCAGTGATGCTAATAAACCATTTCCAAATCCTTAACTTGTCTGAACTAAGATTATTAAACATCTTACTCCAGATGACCTGAGTTCTTTTTGTAATTATTCATTTTGCAGAATCAAATATTCACAGCCCTCGAGTGTGCTGCCCTGTTGAACCATACAGCACAAACTTACAAGTCCTCCAGCTGTGTGAGTGGCAGAAATGCTTCTGGATGAATCACTTCAATCCCATTGTTTTCCAAATCCCTGTGAAGTAAACAGTAGAACACTATACGGTTATGTTACAAAGAAACATCTTTAGATTATCCTTAAGTCCCTAACAAAAACAAATTTCTTTTAAGGCAGGTAAATTTTTAAAAGCTACAAACTTTGACAGAGTAACAGTAGGCAACATATGGTCCTGAATTTAGACAAAATTTGTTGAGCAAAGGTGGACATATCCCATTACCATTTAGACTGAAACCTTTCTGAACACTGTGGAGAGGATAAAATAATGCCTGCTGCTGCTGACCACAGAGCCCTAGTTTTAGTCATCCTGCCAGCAGCCTAATCACTAAACTGACCAAGATTTACTGACTCGTTTTGAGAGGACACACACTAGATTTAAATAAAACAGTGTGATGTATGCGTGATGAGTAAAAAAGGTGCAGTAATATTGATGGAGCTCTATAACAAATAAGTGTGATGTGCTGCAGACTGCTGGGCTGCCCACAGTGCTGCCCCTCTTCTCATGACATGGTTAGGGCACAAACTGTGACCACTCCTGTACATGATAAGAAAGTGTGGTTCATGAGTGCAATATTTACTTTTTAAGACTTACAAGAGCTGCAGAGCAGGCAGACCGTTGAAAGCATCCCCTGGCACAGTCTGTATGGCGTTGTGACAAAGGAGAAGATCATGCAGCAATGACAGCCCTTTGAATGGATTTCCTTCCAGACTATCAATCTGATTACTGGCCAGATCTCTGAAGCCAAGGATCAGATTAATTCAGTGAACTTTAAACATATTAGTATGCGCACACTCTTCATATAAAATAATACAGGTATTTTAAATTGAATATTTCACTGAATGCACTAAAACAGCAAAATGGAAAAACTCATGCCATAAGTTTAAATCTGTCAAGCAACACAATGTATAATACTTTGATATAATGTATCAAAAATGTTTTAAGAAGACTGTATTTAAAAATTAATCTAAGGCACGCAGGCAAAAAAAATGACATGCAGATCTTCATTCTTCCAGGTTTTTGTGCAGTGTAAGTTGGTTTGCCACCAACAATTAGGCAGTGGTCCCATCTTCAAGAGCCAAGCTGTCCAAGAAGACATGTTGACCCCTCAAGACAGGGCGGATATGATGTCCTGAAATGTCACTAACAAACGACCAAGGTATGCTACAGAACATTTAAGAAGAGCAAAGACTTCATTTCCTGATATGTTAGGTTACAGAAGCTCTAAAATAACAGCTGTGTGTGTTTGACTTTTGAACACTAGAGGTTCATGAAGAAACTGTACAGCAGAACCTTCAAATGTAGTTTTCAAGCACTTATTTTTCAACCAGTAAAGAAAATCTCGAGATTTCTGTGTTCACATGTTTCGGAGAAAGTGCAAAATGCATAAAACGTGCAAAGAGTGTAACATTTGAGAAATTAATTTAGAAATATTGTGATGTAAGTGACTATGCTGGAGATGTAGTTGATTATTTTTAAACAGCTCAATTTGGAGGCAAAAGCTTCTTGATTCATTGCTGAGCTATGAAAAGAGATAGGTTAGTTAGATCAACACTGAAAATTGTAGGAAATGAAATTCTGAAAAGTCTTGAATCCTGGAATTCCACTCCTGAAATGTCTTACTATCTGAAAAATGTAGCAATGGCAGTATTATCAATACTTTCATCTATATATCTATTTCTGTTTTCAGTAACAAGTTTGTCTACTTGACCTACAGTGTTTCTGTTAAAGGAGACAATACTGCTACATACTTGGCACTTGTTACACCTAAGTTCAAACTTGATATCAAAGTCCTTGCTGCAGAAGAAGAAGTCTCTCATAGAAAAACATGGATGCTTTCATTTCCTTGCGTTCATGTATTCTAATGTGAACCAAGCCTCATTTTTTACTTTCTTACTGCCACAGTAATTCTTTTTTGCTTAAAAAGTGTCAGTTACAGATTACTGCAGTTCCAAAATATCTAATCTTAAAACTATAGCTTTGTAAATTATTATTTAAAGGGGTTTCCTAAGATGCTTTCAAGGATTTTATTCTCTGTGACAGTTTATGCAGTAACAATAATAATGTGAAATAATTATAATAATTAATTAATTTTAATTAACAGGTTAGTCTACTTTCTCCACGTAACATTCTAGGAGATTCTTATCTCATAATATGCTGTATAAAAATATAACTGTAATATATGTCAATTTCTGTACACGATAAAAAATAATAAATAATTATATTGATGATGTAAGACTCAAAAATCTTATTTTCCACCTCAAAATTTGGACAAAGATGCAAAAAATTTCCCTGGAATTTATTGACAATTTTGGCATGATCCATTAAAAAGTTTCGTCAGCTCTGTTGTAGTGTGCGAGTTGGGAGAGCGTACTGTGAATAACGACTCGCTACGGGCTGGACGGACTGGAGATCCAATCCCAGCGGGAGCGATATTTTCCGCAGTCGTCCAGACCAAACCTGCGTCCTACCCAGCTACTCCAGAATGGGTACCAGGTCGTTCGCGCCCAATCGTGTACGTGCGTGCGTGCGCGTGCGCGTGCTCGTGTGTGTGTACTCACAACAGATACTCACAACACTCGCAGATCTTTGCAGCCTCCCAGCTCCGGAACTTTGGTCAACTTGTTAGATTTCATATCCCTGCCAACACAACAAGAACATCTCTAAAAGTCTTCTTTCTTTTGACATACTATGCTTTCGGTTCATTCCAAGTGCAGTTGTCCCTGCTTTACTTTTTGGGATGTAATAATAACTGAACTGAGAGGCTGTGGATAACACTGGTTTGTACAAACAGGATGTTTAACCCTAGTCTTGGCGATAGACTTCAAAACAATCAGCAGGGTACAAAACGAAATTTTTGAGGGTAAAAAGAACTGGTTGCTAGATAATATTAAATCTGAAACTGTAATGTTAATTTATTTGTATACTCTTGTGATGTGAGAGAAGAAAAGGAATGCAAGTCAAAAAGTTTAAGAAGTATGCTCTATGTGTCCAAAGTAAGCTAAGAGACAAATACCACAGCATACACAAATTTCTCCATTGATGAATTGGATATCTTTCATGTTAAGTGGCTCTTCTAGGAGAAGAAATTTACTTTATCTTCTCAGTAATTTAAATACAGTAATTAGATATCATTATATTTTATAAAAGGCAGTATTCAAGTACATGGTATATATATATATGGCCAGTTGGTTTAATCGCAATAAATTTGCCACTAAATTAGGTGTGATTTCCATGGTTGGTTTTATAACTTCTCCATAGAATTCTGCATTATGAAATCCATAAACTGTGAAGTTTGCTTGGTATGAATAAGGGGTTTTGAAATCAGAGGGCCATATCATTAGTGGTATCTACTTTTAATAAGGATCTATAAACCTAACTGCAGTAGTTATCAAGGAAAGTCACATATTTACTTCTTTTTCTAGAGAGAACCTGTAGGTTAAGCTGAGTGTGGTGTTGTACTTACAGACTCTTCAGGCGTGGGCAAGTGCGGCAGAGTGATGGAGGTACAGCGCTCAGACTTGCACGGTCCAGCCTAAGGACCTCAAGGGCTGAAGTGCCATTCAGACTCGGGAAGACATTCAGCTCCCTTGCATCCGATAAAATTCTGCAGAACCAGAACCAACTTAAGCACAGAGTGGCTCTCATTTCTTTGTTTGTGGACTGGTATAAAGCCGGTTATAACTTCAGTTGGGAAAATATGACAATTCCCATCTCCTGCTTGTGAATTCCACAGATAACCCTATCATAGTTGCACTCTTACCAACTAGACCCTAAAAAGAACTACAAAATCACATATTTCGAATTTCAAGCATTCTGGAAAACCAGCTTGGTGGAACAAAGAGTGCTTGTGCCTAGAGTTATCTTCTTTGGGTAATGACTGAGAATGCAATGCAGACAAAAGGTAAGTGCCTGTCTTTCTAGTTAAGTGCTGCAACCTCTTGGTCACTTTTGTAAACACTAACAACTATGAATGCTACAAGCATGCAGAGTGACGAGCATTAGCCTTTTGTACAAAATGCCCATAGATTTTTATCTTTGCATAATTTGGAGCAGTTTTAGATTTACATGAGCAATTCATTTAACAATAAACTTAAATACATACAATTTTCGTAGATTGGGAAGGAAGGAGAAGGCGTGCGGGTGAACGCCGATCAAGGGGTTTCCTTTAAGTTCAAGCAGCGTCAAGCCTGATGCCTGCTGCAGAATTCCACCTGGGATGTACTTGATTCGATTCCCGGACAGAGACCTGTAAAGTAAAACACAAACTTCAGAATTGTAATGCTCAAAACACATTGGAATGACCATTTTTATTTCACTTACTTGTGATTCAGCTAATGATGCTTGCAGTTCCTTGGACTGTATAGTGTCCTGTAAGAATACATGCCTACATGCTCCAAGCACTCTATTCTTTTTAAGTTTTCTGACATTCATTTCCCTTCTCCTCCACTCGACCTCCTTTTCTTACATCATCCTAACTATATCCAGCGAGGTGTACAAACCATGCAGCACCTCATTACACAGTTTTCTTCATAGTTTGGCCCATTTCTCCCTCTCAGGTCTAAGCAATCTCCTCATCACCAAGTTGTCAAACACCCTTAGCCTCTGTTCTTCCATAACTGTCAAAATAATTAATGTACTAATCATTCCATTAGCGATCAACCATAATGTAACTTTTTTCTTATAATCGACTGTGGATGGTATAAATTTCTGAACATATATCTATCGCTAGCCCATGTGTTGTCCTGAAAATAATACCAGTTATGGTTGTTAAGCTTCCTGGACTACGGTCATGCATTTTAAACACAAGAAATGTAAGTCACTTACTAAAGGGCAGAGTGTCCACTGCACCCCTATCTAAGTTCTTGGAATCCAATAATGGACAGGCAATGTACGCACAACTTACCAGTAAGGTACTTTCACATAACCACTGTTTCAGTGGACGAGCAATTAGTATTAAATCTGAGGAGTTTGTAACTATATTCTTGCCTTAGTCATCAGGCACACAAATCACATCTTTTCTGTGCTGTTTTGTATGCACTGTCATCTGTGGCCTGTCTGGCTCTCTCGTATTTTTCCACATTATTTCATAAACGGCACGATTTTCGGACAAAAGCTCTTGAACATAAAACATGTATTTTGATCTTATTCTTAAGCTTTCGCCGTGTTCTAAATGTAAATTATTCCTTTTTGGGTAATTCCCCGGCGTCTGATTTCTAATTGCCGACGTTTCGGAACTCACTATCGGTTCCATCTTCATAGGCAGGTGAA
>Ga0123357_10007555_pt1 | contig 13450 bp, 10 predicted proteins | sample TergutEmb28metaG_FD_89873 | JGI IMG/M metagenome (GOLD analysis project Ga0123357, IMG submission 89873) | Embiratermes neotenicus P4 segment gut microbial communities from Petit-Saut dam, French Guiana - Emb289 P4 | ecosystem: Host-associated > Arthropoda: Insects > Digestive system > Gut ...
CTGGTAGTCACTTTTTGTAATAGCCCTTAGTTGTCTCGTCACGTCGGCTTGAATATCTTCAACGTAATCGAATCGATGACCTTTCATTGTTTTCTTCAGTTGTGGGAACAAGAAGAAGTCACACGGAGCAAGGTCAGGGGAGTAGGGAGGCTGTGGGAGTGACAGAATGTTGTGTTTCGCCAGAAATTCATTTGTGGTGACAGCCCTGTGGGCAGGGGCATTGTCATGGTGCAGGATCCAGTTGCCGGAGCGCCACTTCTCAGGGCAATGTCTGCGCACAGTGTTGCGGAGGTGTTGCAGGACTGTTTTGTAGAATTCCTTATTTACTGTCTGTCCTGTAGGGACGAACTCATGATGAACCAGCCCGTCAATGTCGAAGAATGCAATCAACATGGTCTTGATATTGGAATTCACCTCCCATGCTTTCCTCAGTCCAGGAGATGATGATGTGCTCCACTGGGAGGACATTCGCTTTGTTTCCGGGTCATACCCATAAACCCAGCATTCGTCACCAGTGATTATCAAGGACATGAAGTTGGGATCATTTTGGGCTCGATCACGGAGGTCAGTGCAAAGTGACATGCGATCATCCTTTTGTTCCGTTGTTAGGAGACGGGGCACAAATTTCGTTGTCACACGTCTCATTCGCAAACCTTCAGTTAGAATTTTCTGGCATGTACCGAATGTTATTCTAACTTCCTCTGCAACCTCTCTGATAGTCAGACGTCGGTCAGCATGAATGATTTCTCGCACACGTGCCACGGTCTCCTCGGTGTGGGAGGTGAAAGGCCTGCCTTGGTGGGGGTCGTCTTCAAAGGATTGGCGTCCACTTTTGAAACGGGACTACCACTCAAATGTCTTCAATCGACTTAGGCAGGACTCTCCGAAAGCTGCTTGCAGCATTTTGTATGTTTCAGCACCAGTTTTCCCCAAACGGAAACAGAAATCAATGCACACAAATTGCTGCACTTTCTCCTCCATCGTGAAATGCGATGCACACTATTGTAGACGTTCACCCAAGGGCCTCCACAGAGCGAATGCGGGGAGATACCAACCTCTGGTTTTGCACATACATTTGTACAGAGTTGCCACGTGTCCCACTCTGTTGCCATTTCGCTACGTATTATAGTGTCCCGTAAAAAAAATCAGTCCCGGAATTAAATGATCAGTCCACGTATTTCTTGTCACATACCTGTTTATTGACATGTTCTGTGATCCTGATAACACCCCCCACCCTAAGATGCACCACATCCCCACAATTTACATAAAGTTCTACAAAAGGGAAAGTTGGATGTCTCTGTGAGTCACTTTGGTCCTACATACTTTGCAGAGGTGGAAGCTTTTCAGAACTGTTACGTCCAAGAAGTGAAGATGAATTTGTCTCTTGGCAGTTTTATCACCAGTGAAATGATAAGTCCAGGTGTTGCACTCGTCTGTTTTCTCCAACCCAAACTGCCTGGAGATTATGTTTGGAAGTAGTGTCAATGTTGCAGACCTGGGCACCCCTCTCTGCTTGCTTCATCTTTTGACCCTGCTTGTAAATCCTTTAATGGGATGCTAACTGGCTGTTGTTTCTCCTTATACTGCAGTTATTTGATACATCACTGTCAGAGTGGTCACAGTCAGAAATGTCACCATCAGAACCTGAGTAAAGTATCAATTCAATAATATTGTCTCTATTTTGTCTCTGCCATTTTCAACTGGAAGCTGTATCGTCCTAAGTGTTCGTGGAAATTTGTGACATGACAAACACAAATAGGCGCCTGCTCAAGTAACACCAGAAAGAGAAAGGGGGTTTTTTAAACTAAGAAACTAGCCTTCAAAAGAATCTGTGAAGGGATGAGTTGTTGTTTCCTTGATGCACAAGGCAATCAGAAGAAAGGTGTTAAATCTGACCAGGAGTACCCAAATTAAATGAGGACCTTGCCAAAATTTTCTAGCACATTTTGAACAAAAACCAATTGATTTTTTTTATAAAGAATGAAGGCAGAAATAAAACAAAGGAGAGGGGGACAGAAGAAAATGTGTAAAGATGCGGTGTAATAAAGACTGCTACAGAATGTTGAAACCCCCTAATTTATATGATTTATTTCTAAATCACAGCTTCTGTGCAATTTATATGTCCATTAAAGACCCACTCAACTGATTCTCATGGAAGTTTATAATGGAGAATTTTACCCCCCCCCCCCAAAAAAAGCCATGCTATTTCATTTATACCTTATGCCAGACAATTTTAATGATCACATTATACGCAGAAATACATATATTTCTGCATACACCTTGAGTGTATCTTGCTAAATATTTATCAGAGTGAAAAATATTCTGAGTAAAATTTGGAGGGAAGAAGCAAACACTTTATATTCAATATATTTTTTCCTTAAGTCTTAGAGGTATGACAATTGAACAATGAGGACATAATCCACAAATTTCTGAACTTACAAACTGAACAATCAACAGGGCCTTGCAAACATACCACCTTTCAATGTGGCAAACAAAAGAACACTTTATCTGCAATAAGACTGTGTTGAAGTCAGATGATTTCTTTGATTGTAGTCCTCTATTATAATAGACTTCTAAGCATGCATTACAGAAAGGTTACAAATATTTCATTCCCTTTAAATGTGCGTAATAACAGCAGACAATGAGTCCTTAATAGTCAAGATTTATTCATTCAAATTATACTTCTGACTTCTCATCCATATGCATAGGAATCAACAATTAATGAACAGTACCTTTGCAGTTTAATGTCTGTTCATACATGGAAACACTTAATGTCAGTCTTAATTATTCAGTCCAGTGAACAGCTTTACTTCTTTGGATCATCTCCAAATGAATGCCCCTGTTAAAGTGTACACTGTATATTTTTTACAACTTATGTAATTATAGTAATGCATGCAGCCCACCATCACTGTCAGACTGGTTTATTTGTTGCAATGTTTTACGGCTCCGAGGTGGCAAGTACAAGTCATCCATTTCCTTTTGACGCTCTTCTTCTTCAACCTTCTTGCGAAAGTTCTCCGGAATTATTTCATCCTAAATATACAAAACACATTATAATACTCAAAAACAAAAAAGTGCAACACATTACTCCAATTAGTCCCCAAACACTGCAACTTACCCAGTCTTTACTCTCATCATCTGGTTCCTGTTCTGTGCTAGGAACTTCTTTGTCTTCTTCAAAAGCTGCAAAACTTGCCACTTTAAATGCTGAAAGAAGCTCTTCACCAACTGTGGCAGGAGCTTCATCTCGAGTCTCTGCGCGTCGCAAAATCTCATCAATGTCACACTGCAATAATGAAAACCAATACCTGTTGCTGCACAGTGAAATTCCCATTTAGTTTGCTACATTCCAAAAAAGTCGCAATGTGGCACTGTTAAAATACAGCACACAAATTTAAGAGTAGCATCAATCAATCACTCCAAATTCTGAACCTCAAAACGCAGATACGGAAATTATGTAAGGATTTTGATCATATATTTTTACAATGTATGAAAGATTATGCCATAAAATATAATAAATTAATCAGGTGGAAATGTCCCTTGGTTATCCAGACCCTGGCAATCCAGATCCCTGGTTAGTCCGGACAATTTTGGGCCAAATATCGAACATTTTTTTCCCACTGAAATTCTTACACAACCACCACCGACCACCCACCAAAACCGCTGCCGCCACCACCACCACCACCCCATACTGTTAGGTATAGTTCTCCTGCTTTAAAGAGTTATTAGTACCAAATGATGATTTTTTGCATGTTAATTATATCACAGAATTCCCCCTCAGTGGTCTGGATACCCAGGTAACCTGGATCAGCCCTCCCCACAAGTAGTCCGGATGTGAGAGGGACTAATGTACTGAGTTACACATCACGGAAAATTAGCTACAATCAAACATGCTGATGTGTTCTATTTAAATACAAGAATATAATCTTTACATTAAGAGCACATGTGCACACAAAAGCAAAACAAATTTTTTTACTCGCTGGAAAATTGTACTGTGTATCATCTTGGAACACAAGATTTTAAATCTCCTATTACTACAAATTTTTACTTGGGGGTAATGTGCTCAGCATTTAAAAAATTCAAAGCTCAGCCAAATGGATGGTGGGCATGTAGTGCTGTAACAATGTAACACATGGTCAGTAAAGTTCAACAATTTGATTAGTGCAGTTTTTTGGAATCTCAACCAGCACTGCAACCAATGCAGCAGAACTGGTAACTGTGGATGGTTGATAAGAGTACTTGGAGTTTGTGATTACAGTTAACCATTCTCTGCAATTAAAAAAATCCTATACTATGAATCCAAGAAACATTTCAGATTGCAATGAAACACAATTTTGCAGTATGGGTCAGCACATGTGCCTATTACATTATAACACATTTATGGACATCTAGACCACCTTTATACACTTCTAAATGCATATGCACACTCACTATATGTTAATAATCTATAACAGAACAAAAGATTTTCTGTAACAAATTTTCACTAACCGTTGGCTCTTCATCTCCATCCTCTTCATCTTTGAACAGCTCCTCAGCTCCAAACTTCAGGATAGCATTCAAGTCTTCTTTATTAAATGGTGTTGTGCTGTTAGAAGCTTTTTTATCTAATACAGTTCTGCCTGTTGTATCCATACGCTGGATCACTAGATGATCTAATACCATCTTTTGCTTTGCACGTTCCACAATTTCTTCTTCCACTGAGCTGCGTGTTACTAGACGATAAATATTAACCTACAAATCAAAGAAATGATAATGTGCTTTCACACTAAGTAGCCAACTAACTGTCTTCCAACATAATTACCTACTTGCTGTAATTTTTTTCAACATTTTTCAAATATTTTGCAGCATTAAAGATATAACACCAAGCAAGTTCTATATGTCTGGACTTCATAATAATCAACATATAATAACAAACAAGCGTTGTAGTTTTCTTGTCTTTCTAATTAAATACTACATCCAAGTTTCAATGTAGCAGGTCACTATTGTGAAACTAAAGTGTATGCTACACATAAAATATAAACACACCTGATTCTTTTGTCCAATTCTATGTGCCCGAGCCTGAGCTTGCAAGTCATTCTGTGGGTTCCAGTCAGAATCAAAGATGATTACAGTGTCTGCAGTAGCCAAGTTGATACCCAAACCTCCAGCTCTTGTTGATAATAAGAAACAGAAATCTTGAGAACCTTCAGCATTGAAATGGTCCAATGCCTGCTTTCGAAGTTCACCTTTAATACTACCATCTAACCGTTGAAAGGGAAAGTGACGCAGCTGTAAATATTCACCTAAAATGTCCAGCATTCTAACCATCTGAGAGAAGATAAGCACTCGATGGCCTGTCTCACGCAACCGCAATAGCAGTTTATCAAGCAATACCAATTTTCCAGACCCTCTTATCAATTGTTGAATGTGTTCTTCAGGAGATGGCCGTTGCTCAAAATCCACAGGTTTTGTCAAGAAAGCATGATTGCAGCACTTCTTCAGTTCAATCACAATATTAAGGAAAGTTGTTGATGAACCCTTAACACCTTTCCTCAATGCATTGTAATTTTTTGTAAGGATCCACTTGTAGTACTGCTTCTGAAGTGATGTCATTTCTACACGCAGTATCTGTTCAACCTGATAATAACATTAATATAGCAGTCATTACATATGTGGCAATTTCTATGAAAAACTAATGAAATATTTGTATAATTTCAAGCTTACACTACTGTTGTTACATAAATATCATACAACTCCCTTACACTGTCGATCTCAAGTCTCCACTACCTCACTACAGAAGATTACTTGCTAAAAGATGGCGAGAGAGAAAAAAAAAGCAATAGATACATTAAAAAATGAACAAAGTCTCAAAATGTTATTTTATGACTCTGTGCTGAAATAGTTTAAGCTGGTAAGCTATTTAAATATGGCAAGGATCAGTAATGAATAGATGAACCAGCAAAAACAAAATGGGTTCAATACATCAGCACTATAAGTTTTATGTCATTTTGTACAGAATGCTGAAAGAGGTTTACCTTGGCAGGCAATGACTTCTCCACATCTTTCTTAACTCTGCGTATGATAAATGGTTCAAGCTGCTTGTGCAACTTAGAATACCCTTTTTGTGCTGCATTTTCATGTTCCTTCTCAAATTCTTCCCATGAAGCAAATCTAACAAAAAGAAAAAAAATATATAAAATCATGATACAGTGAGAGGCGCAGCATTCTAGCAGAACATTACTGATCAACCCTATCATGCATTTTTTGGCACCGCTTCCACAAAGTGGCCAAAAACACACACATACTTGTTAGGCATAATGAAGTGTAGCAGACTCCACAGTTCCTTCAGACTGTTCTGTAAAGGTGTGCCAGTGATGAGCAAGCGATGGTTTGTGTCAAACTCCATTAATGCCTTGTATAAGAGAGAGTCATCGTTCTTCAGGCGATGAGCCTCGTCCACGAGTAATGCAGCCCAACTCAGACTACCCAGAAGTGCTTTGTCTTTTAATACAATTTCATAAGTAGTGAGAATTGCATTGAACTTCAGTCTTTTTGAACCACTGTAGCACCACTCAAATTGTCGAATCTGTGTGCCAACAAAAGATACGGTTAATCCAAACAAGAGAATCTCAAGTCTTCTTACACTTTCAAGGTTTACAGCAAAATCTTCCAGTACCTGAAACTACAGTGTTCACACAAAACAAAACTGAGTAACATATTTACCCAAATACATGAAGAGCATTTTTTCCCCCTAATGAAAAACAAGTGGAAGGGGAGGAGGGGGTCACCTTACCATCAGTTACAAAGTCAAAGAATTTCATACAGGTATTTGTCTTAAAAATTCAAGGCGAAAAATTGGGGTTGTATGATTTCCACAGCTGCCTTACACTCAGTAATAGTACATGTCATTTCAATTGTATCTTGAAGAGCAACCTTACCTACTACTTCATGCATTTAGGTTCATCTGTTTTCTGGAAATGTGTTCCTAAAATTTAGGAAACTGACTTGGTAAGAATGCTTCTCAAATACAACACAACTCCAGATAGTCTCTTCACAGCCTGCATTTTTATTAACCAACATTAATGAAGGAAAGCGTCCTTAGCATCTGTAGTATGGAATGAGGTAAAGGTTTATGATGTTCAACTGCATCTCCCTCAACAATGATTTTTGATGTAACCTCTTATTTCCATGCACTTTGGTAAAAAGGCCACTCTAGTGGTTTGATTTATACACTCCCTACACCTCAGTTAATGCTCGCTCACTGACTCACTCACACACACACACACGCACACAGCACGGAGGCACACATGTAATGCAGGTGTGATGCTCAACACAACTAACACAATATAATTATATCTGCTCTTATGCAGCCCCAAATTTAAATTCTGGTCCTCCACAGGTCACTATGGACACTGAATTCTGGCACAAAAGGGTTAAATAAGATCATCGAGAGAAACTAAGTCACCAAATGAAAAGAAAGGCTTGAATACTGGTCTAATATAACTGTGAATTTGTTTCACAATTGTGGCTCAGTATACAGCACAATTTCTGCCAGAAACACAGATGTAATCATGCCCTGATACGAGGACTAGTCAGGAAATAATTTATAAAGTGCATACGTTCAGGGCTCTTCATTTTCAGCTATAGCAACAACAGTTTATATTAAACAGTACTCATATCCCATTACTTTTCCATACAGTCCCTTTCAAATCTGAAGAACTTATCACATAATGGGACAAGGTGTTATATTCTGTTCTTGAAAAGAGTCCATGTGCTTTGTTACAAGCAATTATCATTAAATGTGTAGCCACTAAAATTTTGTAACAAAGCTGGAGATGGATGATGATTGTTCAGTATCAGAGTATGGCTCTGTGCAAGATTTTCCAGTGTTCTTTAGTTACAAAATTATAAATTATGAAAATTTATTTTTTGACTGACCCTTTTAGTAACATATCACTAATGTAAATTCAAGATCTCATAGAGGGATTCTGATAGGGTAAACAAAAGAATATCGCTAGCCACATACCTTCTCAACTTCAGCTTTGGTATAAGTAATCATCTTCATGGTCTGGTTCTTAGAACCCAGTATTACAAACGCAAGAAACCACTAGACATGAAGCTTGGAAAGACTTAGCATTACTGTGACATGGTTATGAAAAGGAAAATTTGAATTGGCCAAACAAGAATTAAGGAGCTGTTATCTACCACACAGCCAGTCAGTTCATAAACTTAGCTAAGAATAAAATGCTGCAGTGCACTTCTATGGTACATTAACCTTTATGCTACTGGAAGGGGTATTCCAATTTCAGCGCATTGTATACGAAAATCATATTAATTGAAATGGAAAAGAAAAAATTACAAAACAAATGACATTTTTTGGAAAATTTCATACAGATTACACAGAATGTCTTCAAAGTGCAGGAAATTTACTTACTGCCTAAACATATAAAATGAATTTCTAGAGGTGTTTTTCCTATTTGCCTTTTCATACGCAAAACGCATGTCTTTAAATGGCTAACTGGAAAATCACTTCTTAATTTTCTGAACAATGAATGTCAAATACAAAATATACAAAAATGAATATCTTTCAAAACCAAGTTCACAGATGGTATAAACTCACAATGTTCCGTGAATTAATATCTCCAAGATACGTGACTATGTTCATTTCTGGTGCCCACTGAGAAAACTCCCGTTGCCAGGATGTCATTGTGGAGAGGGGTACCACAACAAGGTATGGACCATACAATTGATGATGATGGAATAAGTAGTACAGCAAACATATTGTCTGGAAGAAAGCATAACTTGATTAAACAGATGGTGGGGGGGAAGCCACAATGCTGCAAACAAAGAAATATAAAACATAAAAACCTGTTATATCAAACACAGAATCTGTAACACATTAATATCACACACCTGTTCTTGAAGTAATTATATAATATACAGGGTATTTCTGAAACAGACGGCTGTATTTTAGACAGGTGGTCTATGGACCAAAACAAAAATGAAAATTAATACAAACACGTGTCCTTGGATGCCTGGTCTCTATTATGACCACCTTAGACATTAATACATACCAATACATACCACATTTCAGACACCAGTACCAATGGGCCTAGGATGACTGGATTGTTATTGCCACTTTCAAATTCATAAAGTACACAGGTAAAATTTTCACAACAGGTGTTCAGAACATCTGCCTTGTGATGTTAAGCATGATATTCCAAAATTTAAAGTGGTCAAAAGATAAAGCAGGTTGTCCTTGGACACATGTTTGAATTACGTTTCTTCTTAGTTTTGGTCCATAGAACATGTATCTAAAATATGGCCACCCATTTCAGAATCACCCTATATGAGGGGGTGCTGATAAGTCCTTAGCCCGACCTACTTCCTGATGTTGTAGAATGGAATCGATAGTGTCACTGGAAAGAAGGGTCTGTTCATGTGTCGAATTGCAAGTCTTTTCTTGTTACAGAGGCTGGAAGGAAGCATTTCAAGTGACGCGCGCAATTTCAACAACATGGAGACATGAGCCATCATGAAGTTTTTTTCCTGCAAGGCAAGGTGCCAAAGGAAATTCATGCCATTCTGAGAGAAACATTAGGGGAACATGCACCATCGTATGCAACCATCAAAAACTGGGTGGCCCAGTTTAAACCTGGAGATTTTTCCACCTGTGATGCGCCTCATCCTGGACAACCCAAAACAGTGACCACCCCAAACATTACGGATCAAATTCAAGAGCTAATCTTGGAAGACTGCCAGATTTAGCTATATCAATAGCTGAGCAACTGGGCATCTCTCACGAACAGGGTGGGTCCATCATTCATGAAGATTTGGAAACGCAGAAGCTCTCCATGAAGTGGGTCCCGAAATGCCTGAACGTGGATTAAAACGTCAATGGTGCCAGTCGTCTGTGCAACTTTAGGAATTTTTTCAGCGTGATCCAAATGATTCCCTGTTGCGATTGGTGACCATGGACGAAACCTGGTTCATATCACTACGACCCAGAGACAAAGCTACAATCAATGGAGTGGCAGAATAGTGGCTCACCCCACCCCAAAAAATTCCAAGTATAAAAATCTGTTGGAAAAGTTCTCGCCTCGATTTTTTGGGATCAAGACAGCATCCTCCTCATTGATTATCTTCCGAAGGGTCAAACTATCAATTAGGAGTATTACTCATCTCTGCTGGTGCAACTTTAGGACACTTTGAAGTAAAAATGCTGGCTGCAGGAAGGTCACCAAGGGGGTCTTGTTCTTGCAAGAAAATACCCCAGCTCACCAGGCACTTGCAACCCAGAAGAAACTGGCCTACCTGGGCTTCCAATGTCTTGATCACCCACCCTATTCTCCTGATCTGGCCCCACTGGACTACCACTTGTTCCCTGGACTGAAAAAACAATTGAAAGGTCACCATTTTTCATCCAACATGGAGGTCATTGCTGCTGCAGAGACCTGGTTGGATGGGCAAACTTCAGAATTTTTTTTAGTGGCTTGCAAAAGTTACAGCAAAGGGCTAAGAAATGTATTGAGGTTTGCGGGGAGTATGTTGAATAAATCCCGAGTTTGGTCACTGTAGCTTTTTTCCTTCCTGGTCGGGCTAAGGACTTATCAGCACCCTCTCATATTCAAACACTAATATACAAACCATACATGTCCAATACAACACCTATAGTTAAGGCACTAGCAATAATGAACACACCTGGACATGCTACTTCAGTGACGTAACTTCTGTATTTACGAGGTGTGTCTGGAAAGTAGAGATACATCACGCTTAGGCCGATAGGGAAATTTTTTATGCAACACTGCCATTGACCTTGATCCTATATCTGTGAGCCATGCTTGTTTGACAGCGTAGAACCGGCTTTGTTCGAGAGAGACATGTTTGAAATGGCACCGCCGATCCAAAGTCCTGCCAAATGTGAGGCACGTTCCATCATACGATTTTTCAAAGCAAAATGTTCCAGTGGAAATTCATGTAAAACTGTTGCTGTTTATGGTAACATTATGAATCGGCAGAATGTGACAAAGTGGTGCCGTGAATTCTTCAACGGAAAGACTGATGTTCATGACAAACAAAGGAGCGGTAGGCCATCTTTGATTTCTTACGACCTTCTTCAGGAAATTGTAGGAGAATTTGCCCAAATCGATGCATGACAGTAAGAGAGTTGCATTACATCATTCCCAGAGTGTCTAAGACCACAATTCATGAAGCTGTGACAGAAAACTTAGGGTACAGAAAATTGTGCACACGCTGGGTACCCAAAATGTTAACAGAAATCACAAAACGAAACAGACGGGTTCCGCGCTGAAGTTTCTCACGCGCTACGCACAGGAAGGAGATGAGTTTCTGGACTCCACTGTGACCAGAGATGAAACATGGGGTTTTCACCACACTCCTGAATCCAAGCGACAGTCACTGCAAAGGTGCCATATGCATTCCCCCAACACCAAAAAATTCAAAACTTCAATTTCAGTGAAAAAAATCATGGCGTCTTTTCTCTGGGACAGAAAAGGCATTATCCTGGTCGACTTCATGCATCCTGGTGCAACAATTAATGCTGCTGCATATTGTGACACGTTGTCACAGCTTTGACGAGCCATTCAAAACAAAAGGAGGGGAACGTAACGCAGTGTGTGCCTGCTCCACAACAACGCACAGCCCCATTCCACGCACATCACCACTGTGCTTCTGGAAAAATTCATGTAAGATTTATTGGTCCATCTGCCATATAGTCCTGACCTCATGCCCAACGATTTCCACTTGTTTCTTCACCTAAAGAAACATCTCCCTGGGAAAAAGTTCGACAACAAAGATGAGGTGCAAGAAGAAGTGGTTCAAAGGGCAGGCGGCAGACTTCTATGACTCGGGAACACAGAAGCTGGTTCCACGACTTAATGTTTGGACAATGCCAGCAACTATGTTGAAAAATAAAGTTATGTACAGGCAATTCATTCACAGTGTCGCATTTGTAAATTAAAAATGTTGTACATGTTTAACACCTTTGAATATTTACTTTCCAGACACACCTCGTACACCAATAACAGTGTAAATGAGATCATGGCACATGAAAACCTTTCAGTCATTACAGTTCTGTCTTTTACATGGGGAATTTATGTTAAGAGTCTACCATACCTGTATAGTCTTTCCCAGACCCATTTCATCAGCAAGAATTACAGAATTTTCCTTACACCAAGAATGTATGAGCCAGTTAAGACCATCTAACTGGTAATCTCGCAGCACTAAAACCTGCAAGAACAGGAATAACAGATGCTCTGATACTGCACATGTAACAGAACAGAATAACAGAAATGTGGTAAAGCATAATTAGGAACAAAAAAGAAGAACTAGCAATGAATACAAAGAAGAAAGCAGAAATATGGGAAGAATATTTTGACAAATTACTGAACACAGAAGAACCAAGAAAATTAATTAAGAAAGGAACTAAAGAAATTGGCAAAGTTGAAGTTGACACAGAAGAACTCACTACAGAAGATGTAAAAGAGGCAATAAGAAACTTAAAAAATAACAAGGCAGCTGGATCTGATGGGATACATTTGGAATTAATAAAATACGGAGGAAATAAACTTCTGAACAGAATGTATGAACTAGTAAGACAAATCTGGATGGAGGGAAGGATACCTGAAGAATGGAAAGAAACATAGTTCCTATACACAAAAGAGCAGACAGAGATAGGTGTGAGAATTACAGGGTAATAGCACTAGGAAATAAAACTTACAAAATTATGTCAAATATAATATTGGGAAAAATTAAACCATATACTGAAAAAATTATGGGGGAATATCAGAATGGATTTAGAGATGGAAGATCTGTAATTGACAACATATTTGTATTGAAAATAATAAACGAGACACTTTGGGATTATAATCAGAGTGTACAATATTATTTCATCAATTTTCAAAAGGCATATGACTCTATACATAGAGATACACTATGGGAATATATGAAAGAATTTCAAATTTCTACTAAATTAATAAATATGTGTAAAACATGTGAAAAAGACAAGAAGTGCAGTTAGGATAGAAGGAACATTGTCATCTTTTTTTTTTAAATAAATCAGGCTTGAAACAGGGTGATCCTTTATCACCAGTATTATTTAACCTTTTGACGCCTAATGACGACTATAGTGGTCATACCGCACCGCAAACCTCTAAATGTTGCATTTTATATATTTATTAAAAAAATATAGGTACTGAATATTTTAAACATGGTATATACTCTCCGTTTTTTCCACTTCAAAATGCAGTTTGTTTCATAAATCTAACATATTTGGTCCCTGTATTATTCACATTTTATATACAGAGTGTGCTAAAATAAAAAAAAAATAATTCTGGCGCCAAAAGGTTAATTTGGCATTACAAAAAATGATACAAAGTATAAAAATGGTTTCTATTGGTATAAAGATTGGTAAAGAACAACTGAATGTATAAGCATAAGCAGATGACATTGC
>Ga0123357_10007557_pt1 | contig 13449 bp, 11 predicted proteins | sample TergutEmb28metaG_FD_89873 | JGI IMG/M metagenome (GOLD analysis project Ga0123357, IMG submission 89873) | Embiratermes neotenicus P4 segment gut microbial communities from Petit-Saut dam, French Guiana - Emb289 P4 | ecosystem: Host-associated > Arthropoda: Insects > Digestive system > Gut ...
ATATTTTAATTTTTTTAAGTATTTGGATAAGTTTTTGGATTGGACGTTGTATGTTTTTTATGGTGGGTAAGTAAACTTTTGAAGTTGTCTTTTTTTTTTTTTTTTTTCAGCTGCCTAAAATCGAAATTTGATTCATCGTAATTGAGCTGGTAGCGTCCGGACTGAAGAAACCCAGCTTCAGTTGCATGAATTGAAGGGTTCGTGAATTGCATGATTATCCTTTGCAGATAGACACGTAACGTGCATTGCACTGACTGCATTTTGGTCGACCGTATGTCCTGGTACTGCGCCTGGCGTAGGCTTTGGGCCAGGTGGTTTGGACATGCAGCAAGATATCTCTCTGTCTCACTTTGGAACCGCCCTTCTGAGCAGAACAGGGTTTCCTCTGGCAGTGTAGTGTGAAATGTGTCCCACATGCAGAGTAGACACGCCTATACGTACTGAGGGCGAGACTTGACCATCTGCATGGTGGCGAAGCGATCGTGTGGCGTTCCGGCAGATTTCGGACCTATCGTTGTTTTCTGCGATACGAGTAGGGTTATGTCTTCTGTCCGAAAGTAATCGAGTTCTACTATTTGGAGTTGTCTTAATTGTTTCTGTGCCAGACATCTTCACAGCTGCATGCTATACCCAGGCGTGTAAACGTAAAGCATTCCCTCTGCAGGCCTATTACATGCCCGTAAGGGTTCCAGGAAGCCGAGGCATCCAGATTTCTAGACAGTCGGCGCATAAAGGTGGTAAGGTTGTCAGCCCTATGTACCAGCACTGATGAGAGGCTGAGTAGACTCTAGGGCCATAGTACGATCGTAAGGATTGTGTCAGTGAAAAATTCCAGTGACACCACCGGGAGTCGAACCAACGACCTTCCGACTTGCAGCACAGTGCCCCAACCAACTGCTCCACCACGAGCTGTCCCCCGGCCTGCACGGAGTACATTGCCGCGACTCAGCCCTTGATCGATACGTAGCTCTTACGTAAGGCCATTAGCGCTGGAGACCGCGTGGGCGTGCGATCGATGATTGTCGTTTTCTTCGTTGTGGTTTAATGTCTGCCCCTAAAGCGTAATTATGCAGGCTTGGGCCACCGTCGTTAGCCAGTCGCCTCAACCTCTTGCCATTCGTACGGTTTTGGCGTCTTCGCCGTAACAATATCGCAGTGTCTTATCAACTCACTCTATCCGCCTTGGTGTAAATCTGTCGCTACAGCGCGCGCGCTCCTATAATCGCCAAAACCGTCTGTTAACTTCGTCATGTCCGCATGCCTGTCCGTCTATGTTGGCCACCTTTGGTTCAGTTCAAAGCCGCCCAATTTATACAGGTGGCCAATTTTTAATAATCCGTGAACTTGTTCTGACTGCAGACACAATTGGTCGCGTTGGATAGCAAGCACATAATCCTAAGCCTAATGATAAAGATGAGGCTTTTTTTTTTTTTCATTTTGTGTTCCAAACTTAAACATGGATTTGCTTGCTTGTCGCCAGTTAAGGTAGCGAAGAAAGTTTATACATGTTATAACTTTATGAATTACACCATCAATACTTCATTAATAATTTAAAGTGGTTACTAGTTTTGGCTTTGTTCAGGCCATCATCAGACCATGCACTATTTAGGATTGAAGAAAAAAAGACTGTACAGTCATCGAATTGTGAATGTGGGACGAGATCTCGTCCACTTGACAAAACTTGATAAACCTTTTTAAACATTATAAGGTAGATGAAACAAACACTATATACTAAAAACATAATTATTGTTGCTATTTGTATTAGGCCAGATATAATCATTAAAAACGAAAAAGAAAAAACATTCACACTGATAGATGTGGAAATACCCGCAGACAGAAATGAAGTGCAAAAGGAAGCAGAAAAGAAGTTAAAATACAAGCATTTAGGTATAGAGATACAACGAATGTGGAACATGAAATAATAATAATAATAATAATAATAATAATAATAATAATAATAGAGTAGGCAGTTTAAAAGGTTTTGTGCATATTGCACACTTATTCAGTTTTGGAACTGGAAAACTAAAGCTGCAGTGTGCAATATGCACACAACATGCACACAACCCTTTAAACTGTTTACCCTCTTTATTTAATAACAATATTTCTGTTTTTAGTGTTTATCCACACCTCAGTCTATATCGTCTATAGTGTCACATGTTCTTTAGTACCAATTAATTCCTGGCTGTTAACCATAGCATTGTCCTCCTTGGTTACAACAGTGCTTATTTATAACAACACAAAGCATTACACGATGTTATAACTGAGTTTAACTTTTAATTAGTTTTGAGCAAATGTGATGTTTACTAAATGTTTGCAAGATTGGTATTTACACAGTGCTGTTGTCTCTCTGTATTCAAAATTAGGTATTTGTTCTGCGTAAGAGAGCTACACATCAAATTCCACGGCCTGGGACACGATTTTACATCTGTTCCTTGTCATTATACACGGTGGTGTACAAGGGCCTACTCACATCAGAACAACTGTGGACCTACTTCAAGGATTTTAAGGTAACAGGCATATTTAGCATTGATTTACTTCAAGTATTTCACTTCTACCCTGAAGAATACTGCCAGTTAAGGTTTTGCAGTCAGCATTTTTGGGAGCTTTGCTTATGGATTTTCGTGATACTAATTAAAGTTGCTGGATGAGTGCTGGTTACGTGAGAAACAGGACTGTTAGTTCATAACAGTGCCTTTGTTGATTTACTGAGTTGAGAATGTGCACAACAGAATTGGAATTTTTAAATGGATATTTTTCTGTCAATGTTTATTTTTCCATACTCTGTGGCTATCAGGAATTATGGTTACTATTACACCAGCTTGCCTTTGCATTTGCAGTGGAAAGATACTGTATTTATCTAATGGAATTGTAACAGCAAAGTAATGTACTTACTGTTGTTTCGTTGTTAAAGAATGTTATGTCAGTGTGTAGGCATCTATATAAGTAGCAGTAGTACATTTAACATTACTTTTATATGTGTTTGGTAATATCTAATCCAGTTTAACCTTTGGACAGTACCATATGACAAAGAACTATATCAGATATTTCATACATAAGATATTTATCCTTCAGAGTACAGCTAAGGCATGTATATCAAATATTCCTGTATCATTCGTCTGTGACCCATGTACCCCTTTTTAAGTGGCACGATGCATGGCCTTCAAACTCTATTGAAGTGACTGAAAGGTTACAGCTGCCAGTTGATTTTGGCATAAGGCTTTGGCCTTACACTGTGCCCTGCAGTCAGGTTCATTATTAATACACAAGGAGTTAATGACTAACAGATGAGATTCTGAAAGTGACATGTGGCTTAATTTACTTGCAGTCACCTAACTATGACACGTACTTAGCTTTGGTACACACCCGATTCTCAACCAATACATTTCCCAGCTGGGAGAGGGCCCATCCTTTGCGGTAAGCACTTTGAGGATATCACTTTCTTTAAAAGTAGTTGGGACGTCTGTAATGCAAATAATTAGAAGTATGGAGTAATCTAAGGTCCTTTAGATTTATTTTATTTTATTTCAGATTATTCTGTCCATACATTCTTGCATAAAAAGCAGATTACATTTTGTGTGATATGTGTCATTATCCGCAGTGTATTACGAGGTCAATTGGCGTTGTTCAAGAATGACAGAATACAGAGATGAAGTGTAACCTACATCAGTCTGCTAATAAAAAGTACTTGACAACATCTATCTATACGTGATACAACTGCAGATTTATCGCTTCTAATAAATTAATGGCAGAGAAACTGGAGGAATGAAAGATGTTTAACCTTGTGTACATATTTTTGGTTTTACCCCTTGCTCCTTAAAAACCTAGTTCTTGTAACAACAGTCTCTTCAGTTTGGCAAGTCAGGAATTTATTCTGTGCATGTTGGGTGTTGGAACAAATTAATAAATCCACAATGTGGTACATATTGGAAGTTTACCATTTTGGTGTTTTACTTTATCTGGTGGTATTTTCAGTGCTGGAAGCTAAATGTTTTCAAAGTGAATTAGAAGTAAGGCTGTTGTTCTGGGTAAAAGTACAGAATGATCATGTTTTGTGCAGATGTGTGGCACACAATGGGGAAATCAACACTCTTAGGGGTAATGTGAACCTCATGAAGGCACGTGAAGGTGTTATGAAGAGTTCTGTGTTTGGCAGCGACCTGAAGAAACTCTATCCTATTGTGGAACCCAACTTGTCTGATTCAGGATCTGTGGACTGTGTCTTGGAATTCCTTGTCATGGCTGGACATCGAACAATGCCTGAGGTTGGTCCTGTGGTTTAGAAATCTATTTATTCATGTTTTTTGTGAGGGGGGGGGGCTCTTGTTAATGGTAACTATTAAGAGTGACATGTGATCTTACTGGATTGGGCAGGGCTGTGTGTCAGAAGTACCTTCACACAGCTCTGTCTGAAAAATCTGTTGCTTTAAGCAGAAAAGATGGGATGGATGGGTGGATGGAAGGATGGGCAAAATATCTTTATATGAGGTGTGTGAGTTCATTATTTTGAGTTTATGTCTTTTACATTCTATATAGAATCTTCCGAAATATTGTTTGTTCTTCAAGTGCACCATCACCCTACCTATCATTTCCATTTAAAAATGCATATGTTGGGCATATTGGATCATTACTAATTGCAATTCCCCAAATAGTTTAATGTCTTTCTTTTACTTTGGAGTTTAATTTCATAATCATTTTAATCCCAATGGAAGTACGTTTAAAAGACATGGTTCAGCAAAGAAATAACAAGTAAAATCATCCCTGTGCTGTCTGCAGCTACTCACCATTTTCAGTGGACTGCAGCAGTTCAAACTCTGACCCTGTTAATTTTGTTAATGACGATTTTGTGATGTAAGGTTTTGACTTTTCACTGTCAAAGCCTAGGTGTGGAGGTTCCAGTCAATTTCATATATGATCCTTCCTTCCTCCCTCCCTCCCACCCTCCCTCCCTCCCCTTCCTCCCTCCCTCCCCTTCCTTCCTCCCTCCCTCCCTCCCTCTCTCCCTTCCTCCTCTCCCTCCCTCTCAGTACTACAGCCCTGGGTGAGCCTTGGCCTTCTCAACAATCAGTCACCATTTCTCTCAATCTTTCATCTTCTCCATCCACTGCTTTATCTTCATTATTTTCAGGTCTGCTACCACATCATCCGTCCATCTCAAACAAGGACTACCTTCTCTTCTTCCTATAAACAGTCTTCCTTCCATCATCTTTCTTGGCGTCACTCCCACTTCCATTCTGTTTGCACGTCCCAGCCATCTTATTCTTTGAGCATTTATAAATTTCACAATATCTTCCCCGTTTATGGATCCATTCAGTTCTTCATTATTTCTCATTTTCCAGATATCCCTCTCTTGGATCAGCCCATAGATCTTCTGCAGTTTTTTCCTTTTGAAAATCCTTAACAAATTCTCATCAGAATTTGTAAGAGTCCAGGTTTCAGATCCATATGTTACTACTCATCTTATCAGCGTTTTATATATTTTTTCATTTCGGCACATCTCTTTATAATCTTGCTTTTTAGCATATGATGGTTAGCTGCATATGCTCTGCTCCCTACTTGTGTTCTGTCTTTTACACATTCACTAATCCTTCCTTCTTTATGTATTACATTGCCAAGATATATTTCATATATGATACCATTTGAAAAGAACAATGTGTTGTGTTCAGAGTGCAAATTAACCATTTTACAGTTTGAGAGTTAATCCTGATGTGGCATAATAAGTGACATCAGTTGTGCATAATTTAGTTCCCTAAATTGAACACTGTCTTGCCTTTAGATGCTTAGAATTACAGAACAAAGGTTTTAATGAAGATGTTATTCTGCGTTCATTAAGCATATACAATTGGTGAAAAATAAAATAAAGAGATCTTTGTAAAAAGCTTGAATTTAAAGGAGGCATTGTAAAAATGGAGCTGGACGAGTATAGTCGATATAGTGACTGGGCTACAGGCTGGTTGGTTTGGGTTTCAGGTCTGAGTCAGGGCAAGAGAATTTTCTCTTCTCAAAAACATCCAGATCAGCTCTGGGGCCCACACAGCCTCCTATTCAGTGTGTATGTTGGTGCTTTCCTGGAGGTAAAACAGCAGGGCATGAAGTTAACTGTTCACCTCCATCTAGTTCTGATGTTAAGAATTACTGGAGCTATACCTCTTCTCCACCTGTATGCCTGCATGATGTGGACATGTAAAAAGTTAAACTTTACAGTAGTAAAAACTAATGTACATAACAGTCTAAGCATGCTAAAGGTACAGTTGTCCCTTACTATTAAGATATAAGAGGAAGTAGAGGTATCAGTGTGCATGTTTTAACCTCAGCACTAAATGGAAAAGATTGTTCAGCTTCATGCTGCTGCAGTTTTATCCCCAGGGAAATGGCATCCACTATTCATGGTCTGGCAGGATGGGTGCAATCCAGTTGTTTTTTACTACATGCAGAATGCACCCCTAGTATTTAATGGCTTTGGAAATCGAAGTGGATCCCAGTGGCATGTACAACATGGTGGTTAAGAGAAACATTCCCAGTGTCCATGACAGGAATCACTCCCAGGCCAACTGTGTCAGATTCTCGAGTCACACACACGAGAGCTTTGGGTACTCAGAAGAAGCACAGTGAAGTGATATACTGTTACTGAACTTGCCTGCATTGTATTATGTTTTTGTGTGGTAGGCTGTAATGACTATGGTACCTGAGGCATGGCAGAATGACAAGACAATGCCTGCGGATAAGAGGGATTTTTATCATTGGTCAGCCTGTGCAATGGAGCCATGGGATGGACCAGCACTTCTCACTTTCACAGATGGACGTTATATTGGTGCCATTTTGGACAGGTGAGGTGAATGTAAAGCGACCACACTCGGACATACATTATGAGTTAAGTGTAGGTCTGAGATGTTGCCAGTGTTTGTGCTGAGGAAAATAGTCATAAATGAAACAGAAAGGCTAAGATTGTTTATATGTTTTTGTTAGTGTCATTTTGCCATTTAAGAAGCAGTAACCTTTGTCTCTTTCTTTCACCTCTTAACACATAAAATGCCTATCACTTTTCCAAATCCAAGTGTTCCAGGTAAGTTAAAGTTGTACCCATTATTTTGGTACTAAAAGTGCTGCCATCTGTGCTTATAAGTATCCTTATCTGCTGATATTAGAAAATGTCTGCAGAAATTTCTACTTTCAATTGTCACAACCAAAACTCATTTTACTGATTTTCTTATATTTTTATAACTCTTCTGTCACCATTTAATGCATCACCTTTTTATTTCTTTATGTTACATGTTGGTACATTGTGATGTTAGTTATAATTCTTTTTGCCTGATGATGAAATGAATAATGTGGGAGCTGAATGTGACATAACCTAAACACTAAATTGTATCTTAGTGGTGTATTATGTGATGGGTATGAATGTAGTGGAAAGCACACTTAATCACCTTTCCGGTGTTTCAGAAATGGGTTGCGTCCTTCCCGTTTCTACATGTTGAAGGACAATGTGATGGTCATGGCTTCAGAGGTCGGAATCTATGACACAGATCCTGGCAATGTGCTGCTGAAGGTGTGTCAGCATTCAGTATTGTTCTAGAACTGAATATTGAAAATGTTGTTGGGCAGTGAAATAAGAATAAGAAATAAGATATCAGTACTTTAATCAAACTGTGTGTGGGGGGTGGGTGGGGGGGGGGGGCAAGTGCGCGCTCACACGTGCACACATAGGCAGCAAGGATATTTACTGTATTTTTAAGACATGCTTCATAATTTCTGTTTTATTTTCCACAAAATGTTGTTTTTTATAGTTTTATCTTTTTTCCTCCCTCCAAAAAGTATGTTTTCCATTAACCTTGAACTGAAATTTAAATACTCTCCTCATTGTTTAAAGGTTAATATACCAATTAATTTACTCTGCACATAAAGCCCAGCCCACACATTTAGTTCACTATCCATTTGTAAGAACACGTACATTTTTTATAGATATTTTGCACACATTTATATAGATGGAACTACAGTACTGTGTACAATGTGTATATAATGTGATTACATTCGTGTAAAATTTGTTACTAATATAAATTTGTCATTTAAGTGGGAATTGTCAGAATGAATTATTTCTGAATGTGCAGCCATCAGTCAGTTATAAATATTCACTGGTTTGTCCCCTTCACTTACCATAAATCATACACCGTGATGCATTTCTAGCACAGTATATGATTCCACATGAACTGCCACTTTGGATCAAGTTGCATGTACTTGTACAAGTCATAGAGCTCGTCAACTCACCAGAAGAAAACAATGGGTTATTGCTTGAAAGCACTGTAGAGTAAAACATTGACTTTCTTGTGAATTTTGTTTCTGTATGTTTTAATGTACCGTAATATTTTATATCTGCTCTTGCCAATTTTAGATTTGAAGCATCCACACTTTTTCAGCTTTGTGTATGTATGTTTGTGCATATGATTTTTTTTAATTTTTTATATCTGGTGGCAGAACTTGGTCACTCTTGCACCAGGTACTCTACATGGGTTGGTGGTAGGGCTGTAGTGACACCTGCATATTTCCATGTGCCATTGGTATTGGCAACTGATGTGTTTTTCAGGATTTAAACTCCTGTAATGGGCAGGAGACTGCTGTGTTTACATGTGTGTGTGTCAGTTTTTTCCTGATATCATTTGTTAACTTCTTATTTACATTTGTCTGTGGCTGAGAGGATGATAGGTTACAAAGTTTAACTTATCTTTTCTGTTTCAGAGCCGATTGAAACCAGGAAGAATGTTGCTTGTTGACACTAAAGAGAAGATGATGATCCAGGATGTAGAAATCAAGAAAAGCATTGCTGCCAGTCGCCCACACTCCCTCTGGCTCAAGGAACAGGTACTAAATTTGTATTAGTAATGCTAAACATTTTTGTAAACATAACTTAGACCACACTTTGAAGTGAAGATGCCGATTATGTTGTAGTGCTTTTGGATTTGAATGACCACATAGTTTGTTTGGTTAATTTGTATTCAGTCACCATTGCTATTATGTCACAAAGGAACAAAATTATTTTATATACATGACAATACAAATTTTATCTCATGGATATGTACAGAATGGTCAGTGTGCAATTCTATCACTAAAAGAAAGAAGAAAAAAAAAAAGCAAGGAAAACCAAGGTACAGTAACTTTAACCAGTGTTGTATGAACTCCAGGTTTCTTTGCGGTTCTTAGATTGTCCATTTCACCTGCAATAAGAAGAATGATGGTCACATTTTGGCCATTTAAGTCTGCTGTGTAAATGAGCAAGTATGGTTATTTCAGTGAGTTGAGCACTTATATGCCCTCTCCTTGTTTTATTTGGTGTGCAGAATGACTTGTTTTCTTGTTCACTGCAAGGAATAGTGGTACTGGTGTACAGAGCTGAGTTTTAACTTAGCAGTGTATGCACTGACCAGGATTGTTGTTAATCCACTTTTATGTATGCGCCTGGTTGCTGCTGCTACTACTGATTTTGTATACATTGACCTTAATTATGTGCATACTTCAAATTAAGAAGTATTTGAATTTTCTAAGTATTGGGTGTTGTAATAATGAAACTGCAGTTGCAGGTGTCCGTAGCATGCATATATATATATATTATATCTTGTATTTAATGTCATTGGGGACCACAGTGGCACAGTAGTTAAGGTGCTGTGCTACAAATTGGAAGGTCACTGGTTCAATCCCGGCTGGTGTCATTGGAATTTTTCATTGACGTAAAATCCTTCCAATCGCACTATGGCCCTGGGGTCGACTCAGCCTCTAACAGAAATGAGTACCAGGAGTATTTCCTGGGGGTAAAGGCGGTTGGTGCGTAAGGCCGACAACCTTACCACCATCCTGTGCCATTGTCATGAAATCTGGGAACCTTAATTTCCTGGAACCCTCTGGGCCACTCCAGGCCCATAACGGGACTGCTTTACCTTTTTTATTTAATGTCATTACCACTGGACATACACATACCATGTATGGGTATTTTAGGCCTCTATCCATGGGTTTTCTTATCCCCCCCCCAATGCATACTTTTCTTTCCTGTTATGTAGGGAAAAATTGTTTTCTTCTTACCATGTTGGTCTCCATTTTTATAAAATTCTCTATTGTGCCACTGGAACCCCAGCATATTTTTCTTTAGCCTTATATAATCACATTTGCTTTATCTTACAATAGAAAGTGTAAGTCTTGCACCTCAGGACCATATCAAGTAGAATTTCAATTCTAGCTGTGATATAAAACAAAGTAAAGGTCGTTGTCATTGTGTGTCAATTGACAATCTGATTATCTCATATGTATAGTATTAACCACAAATATGAATTTGTTTGTTCACATTTTAATGTTTTGATTATTTTTCACTTCTCATGTTGCTGGTCCTGGTTCGAATAGGGGGTGAGTGTAAATCAGTGTGTTGATATTTTCCAATTATAATTTGCTTGTAGTACCAGGTGTGGTATATGTTGCATACAGGGTCATTATTTGGTCTGACAAATGTCATTTTGTCACTTCTGTTGCCATGCCTAACACATTAACCCTTTAACACTGAACGACTTCTAAAGACGTCACAAACAGTGTGTCAAAGTTTGGAGGAATTTTGTTCACTCCTATTCGGTTAACTGCTGTGGCTTGCTATGCTTCAGGACCGTTGAAGGTCAGGCTTTCATTCAGCAGCCAGAATGTACCCCCTCCACCTCCTAAACCCCTCCACAAACACTGATATATATGTAGACCCTAGTAACTGCACATTTTTCCCAACTGACTAATACGGTTTTGACACTGCTTGCTTTGATTATCGCTTGTTCTGGGGTTCACTGTGGGTTGAAATATCAACACTGGCCTATGAAATGAACTCTAGTTGTTGACCAGAAAGGTTGTCAGTGGCGTACTGTACCCATATAATTCAGACAAAACGAATGCTAAAAAATCGGAGATATCCACAAAACTTGATGTTTACAGCTACAGAAGGGCCCACAGACATGCCTCTTGTAGTGCTGGGGTAATCTGTAGGGGTTGTGGGGTAGTAACATCCAACATACAGCCATTAATCTAGTAACAACATCTTAGGCACCCTCGAATAGCTGCAATATTTATACAGCTGTCACACCGTAGCTTTAGATCTGTTTTGCTGTCACTGTAGAAGACGTTTGTAACTCACTGGTATTACATTTCTGAAACCGTGCAGTCATACATAGTAGTCTAAACAAGGCAGACAATTGTGGGTCTTGAGCAATGGCCAGAAAAAAATAAAACTTGAGGAGGAAGCCATCAGTGAAATTCTGATTGCTGACACGGCCTCGGAATCAGGTGCAAAAGCTAGCGATGTTAGAAGGCTATTTTGAGGAGGAGGAGGAGGAGGAACAGCAGCCAGCCTCAGCAGAAGTAGCCATAACCAACAATGGCGAACGAAATCAATCCAACTGCTTTGCCGTCTGTGTTCTTCTCGCGGCCAAAGAAAGGGCACAATGCGCCAGATGTGATGTGGACCTATGCGTGGTGCCTTGTTTCGCAGAATATCACACAGAAGTAAATTTGTAATATATCACCCTCTTTGTGAATACTGTGTGTCGTGAAGAAACAGTGAAAATTAATAGAAGGTGCAGTTATAGTGAGATTCAACAAGGCACAAAGAATCAGATGGCTGGGGCATATTCAAAGAATGGACCAAACAAGACCAGCTAAGAAACTACTAGATTGGAAGCCCATGGGAATTAGACCAGCAGGAAGACCAAGGCAACGATGGCAAGAGGATGTTATGGAAGATCTAAAAAGGCTGAAAGTTAAAAACTGTAAGGAAATAGCTAAGGACAAATGAACTTGGAGAGAGTTGGCGGAGAGGGCGAAAACCCACAAACGGTTAGAGTGCCAAATGATGATGATGGTGGTGGTGGTGATGGTGATGATGATGATGATGATGACAACGACGACGACGATGATGATGATGATGATGATGATGATGAAAAACAGTGATCCAAGGTGTCACAGACCTTATGCAGCAACTAGAATTATGTGAATAATGAACTATTTACACCACATTTTATATAATACATGCGATTCACAGGCCTAGATTTATTATAAAAATAGATGAACATTTTGTCCTGGATTAACCAATTCATAAGCACAGCGCCAAACATTATTTCATTAAATTTTAAGGAGAAGTCTATGAGACATGCTTTCTTTTTTCTAAGAGTAAGCATTAAAATTTAAAATCTCCAGTAAAAAATTCCGGCAGGCAGCGTTGCTCAGAGGGATTTAATTCCAGCATCAGAGGGTGTACTTAGCACACTCAGCTGACTGCCTGCACACATAGCAGGATAGAGGTGGAAAGTGACAATGGTATTTGTCATATAAAGTAAGGCCCATTTTTGTAAGAGTAATTGTGACAGACAAGCATGTATTGGGTAGAAATATATGTGTGTAGGCAAAGTATTTGATCTGTGATGGTAATAGCCATAGATCATATAGTCTGTCTTGATAGTGCTTGATGTTTTTTGATTGCTTGTGGCAGTTACTGCACTATGTTGTGCTAAATTTCCAACTCCACATTGACATTCTAATTCCCTACAAATTTAAATATCCTATGCAGCCAACCTTTTAACTTACATGTTACAAAAAATGATAATATTAACAGAAATTTTTCCCTCTTGTTCTTTCATGCAATATCTTATTTTAACACAGTATTAATCTTGACTTTTAATTTTGAAATGATATAGTAGAAATGTTATTTCCTCTGTGTTGTGAAGGAATTTGTTACTTGTATGTCTGAGTTGTTTCTTTTGTCCTGTTTTTTACACCTGCATGTAGTGAAATATTCTCTGTGGTTTTTGTGTTTTATAAGAAACCATCTTGTATGCATTTGTAAAGATGTGAAATAGAATTTCTGAATTGTTTTTAAGAGTTCCTTGTGTCTACTTCCATGGATTTATTTACATATGAATTATTCAAAGACACTATCTATCTAATCCCATGTAATATTAACTGCTGAGATGAATATTGGAAAGTATGTTGCAAGACATGGTCATAGAATAATTTGAGGCACTTTCCAGCACTACTGTGGAAGGCCTAGGAAATATGTCATGAACCTCAGTCAGGATAGCCAACTTGCAGACTACGGATACTTTAACCCTGTAAAATCAGTGGTTACTATATGTAGCACAATAGTTGACATCGCCATTGCTTTTCAACTTTGCCTTGGAGTATGCCATTAGGAGGGTTCAGGTAAACCAGGATGGCTTGAAATTAAATGGTACACACCAGCTTCTGGCTTACGCCGATGATGTTAATATATTGGGAGGAAGTGTAGATACTGTAAAGAAAAATGCAGAAGCTTTAGTAGCTGCTACTAAGGAGACTGGACTAGAAGTAAATGCTCATAAAACTAAGTACATGGTCATTTCTCGAGATCAAAATGCAGTACGAATTCACAGTGTGAGGATTGATAATAGTACCTTCGAGAGGGTGGAA
>Ga0123357_10007559_pt1 | contig 13447 bp, 8 predicted proteins | sample TergutEmb28metaG_FD_89873 | JGI IMG/M metagenome (GOLD analysis project Ga0123357, IMG submission 89873) | Embiratermes neotenicus P4 segment gut microbial communities from Petit-Saut dam, French Guiana - Emb289 P4 | ecosystem: Host-associated > Arthropoda: Insects > Digestive system > Gut ...
ACCGTCTGGTCCCCGTCCTGCATCACATAGGGTACGGGGTCTTGTTGGATGCCGCCGGTATAGCCCGCCGGACACAGATAGCCAATCAGCCCGTTGGTAGTACCTGTACCCAGCGTGATCTCGGTACCATAGTCAGCGTCAATGGCAGCAGAGCTATCAATGAAGTTAGCCGGCGCTACCGAGTCTTTGTAGTAGTTAACCTTATAGCTGGAGTGCACCACCTTAAAGCCGGCATAACTGCTGACGTCGTTAAAACCACCCAAGGTCAACTGCGCTATCGAGCGCGCCGTTGTCCCACTAACAGCAGAAGACGAGACGTTATAGTTCAAAGTAATATTGAGACGATCCCCGGGGGCAGTAGAGATACCAGTAAGCCTGAAAGCTTTTACCCCTACGGGAAGAGTGATGGGATCAGCAAGATTTGCCGGCGTGAAAGCCACCCAGCTTGCAGAAGGTATCGTTGTTAAATCATCACCGGAACTCGGAGCAATCAGACTGTAATACCAGACAACTGATGCAGGATTCAAATTATGAGTTGCTCCATTAATCAGATCGGTACTGACACTTTGCAAACTTAAATATGACGCCAGTGTCCCAGCAGGCACCTTGACATAAGCCTCACCTGAATAAGTGCTAATCGAATTGTTGATGACCTGATAGCGCAAGATACCCGAATGGTTAACTTTAGCTAAGCTAGTGTCATCGGAGCCATCAATATCTTTTACCCAGACGCCCGGGAACAGGTCACCTGACGCATTAAGTGCTGCGGTCATGGTAACTGGAACGACAATGTTAACAGAACCATTTATGGCAGGAGCTGTCCCGCCAATATCTGGACTGGTCATGTTTACCTGCAAAGGTACTGCGGTAGCTGACGTTGCATCATCCACAACAGACACCACTCCAATTAAGACGAGATGATAGTCTCCAAAGTAGGTTAGAACGCCCGAATTACCACTTCCGGAGCCAACGTCACCTATATAAGTAAAAGCATAGTAGGTATAACCACCCGAAGAAGTCACACTGACTGTGTAATCTGCAGCCGGAAGCGCGCGACTGTTAGGACTTATACTAGTATTCGTTGGTCCGTAATCCAGTAAAAGCTGTACCTCGCTATAGTCAAAAGAAAGGGAACTTGGCAGTTTTAGCGTCAATGTCGGATTAGGAATACGAGCATTGTAGGCCGTAGCGGGTGAAGTAAACCCTGAACGCGCCGTGATTGCAAAACTGTCACCCGGATTTACTCCGCTCACAGGAATCCCTGTTATGGAAACTCCAGAATTGACGTAATCCCATGCACATGGCCGATCTACTTGCTTTTCATAAATGGGCACATCGACCGAACTCGCTGCTACCGTACGCTCCATCGGATCTGTCGTCATACCCAATGGAGCAGGCACTGTAACAGTGAAAGAATTTTTGCCCACATCGACACCTGGCACCACAGGGTCGCTATTGGGACGCACGCTGCGTAAGACTACTTCGATACCCAACAGACTCTGAATAGCCACCCCCGGAGCAAACGTGTAACCTGGCACTGCATGAAAAGATAATTGTTTGATAAATACCCCTGTACCTTTTCCTGCCATAAGCCAGCTCATTGAGTTAGTGCCTCGCATATTAGAAGCTGCCGCAGATCCCGGTACCGTATCGAACTTTGTAGTATCACCAACGGAGAAGACTGCTGTACTATCATCACTATAGGTTACGGTCATTGTGTCATAACGATCAGGAGTCACCCGAATGAAATGTGCAATATCCCATATATCACCTTGAAATGGGATCGTCACAGTGAAATTTGATAGAATGACCTCTGAAGGGTTGCTTCCCGTAAGATTATTGTTAATGGTATAAACAAAGTTTTCATGATCCCCTAAAGCAAGATACTTATTTGTCTGAGTCGTATAAAGAGCCGCAGATCCATCATTGACTTGCCCGCCTCCGCTAAATGAAGCGGTAATTTGATAGGCTGCCAGAGAAAAGTTAAGCGATGGGTCTTTGGGATTTGGATCAAAGATATGATTAATATTAGTATTTTCTGCAGAAAAATAAGTGCCGTCATACCAATTGCCAGTCACCTTAGCCGAATAGACGTATGATAATCCATTTGCTGGCGCTTCGGTATAGTAGACCTGTAGCGACCCTGCACTGACTAGCTGTTGTACGAGCGAAACTGATCCAAATCCGTCAAAAGAACCACCGGACCATGTTGAGGTCGTCAACACGATGTGCCCACCAACATCTTCACGTGTCCAACCACTTGGCGTGCTAACCAGCTGAGCTTCAGATGGAAGCGTCAGGGTAAAAGTAGCAGATTGAGGTATGTTCGCATTAACGTTTCCTGTATTTGCATAGGGCGCATTGGGTTGCTTGACCTGCACTTCGGGATACAGTTTATATGTATAGATTGAACCTGTTGTGTCAACTCGTGCAAGTTGATTTGTGGCTGGATTGAGATAGGAGTCAATGTTTGTATCAAAGTTTGTGTAGTTGTCCCCATTGTTTGAGCCATTGAGTTTACTAGGAGAAGTATTGACCGTAAGCCCTAGATAAGGAATCGTCTGGCAAGCAACAGTAATTCGCAAGTCATCGCCAGTCGACGTAGAGCTTCCAGGAATATTAAGGACAGGAGTAACATTCGTGATCATCCCATCATAGGAAGTCGTTACATTGTAGGTATAGTTATAATCAATATTGAACATGCCACTATAGATAAGGCCGCTCTTGAAAGTTAGTGTAATCTGTGTTGAATCCGTAATTTGCGCGGCTGTTGTACCCTGATCGCCACTAACCGCATCCACATAACCCTGGGTGCTTGAGTCACCACTCAAAGCAAAGGTAGCCCCTGCTGGTTTGGCGAAAGTCAAGGTTGGCACACCGGCGGGATTTGCAGGCTCCGTTGACCCCCAGGTAATCAGAGTCTGTAGATAGACGGTGTCCATCTTATTCTGTTTGGTGATCTTTCCCGGCTGGCACGCAAAGTCAACATTATTATCGTAAGTAGGAAGCTTATCGGCATCAACATATGCGGCGGCACTAGGAGGAAGGGGTATGCTCTTGTACATACTTAACGACTTGGTGCCCACGCGGGTCTGCAGGGTCGTCCCGTGCGAGTTGCCCGTGCCGACCGCGCTTGCCGGTTGCGGCGTGGACATCGGGGCCAGCATCTGCAGCAGCATCGCGGCGCTCAGCACCAGCAGCACCGCACGACGACGCAGACTGATGGGTTGCCGCGGACTGGTGGATTGCCGCGGTCGGCCTGCGGCCTCCCTCGCAATGACAAGAGGACGTTTGTCTTCTTGTGGCGCTCCAGATGGCACAGGTGTTGACGATGAATGTGTTCTCATTGCTTTCCTCCTCTGTAAAGGCGCACTTCCGGCGCCTTCCCCACTTTTATTGCCTCTGTTGTTTCCTTTCGGGGCTTTCCCCCACTTTTACTTCCTTATTGTTTCCTTTCGGGGCTTTCCCCAGTTTTATCGCCTTGTTGTTTCTTTCCGGGGCTTCCCCCACTTTTATTTCCCTGTTTTGTTGCATCGTCTGTCTAGTGCAAGACGATGGACAAAACCTTTGTTCTGGCGCTGAGGCCAGCGCTGTCGGTTGCTTGCAGATAGCACAGATAGCTGCCTGCCCGTGACCAGTCGATGCCCTCATAGCCCGCCAACTTCACCGGCGGCTTGTTGTTCCCGGTGACCTGGACAGTCGCGCCTGAATCGGCCAGTATGCGGGAGGCTGGTACCGGCGTGCCCACGCGGTAGGTCAGCGTCGAAAACGGGAGGGTGATCGCCGGACGCACTGATGTGGGAGCGGGTGTTGGCGCAGGAGCTGGAGCCGGAGCAGGCTTTTCCGTGGATGCGAGTTGTGGTGCGGGCTCGGGCTCGGGCGCAGGCACAGGCGTCACTGTCGCAGAGGCGTCCTGCGCTGCGGGCGCCGCAGACGCAGTTGATGTTTTTGCGCCGGAGGCGCGTGGATTGCCGCCTTTGGCCTGCGGATTTTCTTGCGCTGGTACTGCGGATTGGGCGCCGCGTGCCGTATAGCGACTGATGGCACAGACTGCGCCGCCGGCCAGAAGAACTGGCACGAGAGTGCCAGCGACAACTTTTACTACCGGAAAAGAAGCGCGCGCCCCTGAGGTAGTCACTGTTTTATACGACAGCTTCGTAAACGCACGGGCACGGGCGCGGGCCCGTGCTGCCATCGCCGCGGACCGGTCTGAGCCCGTCAGCATTATCGGCAAGGCAGAGGCGATGCCCATCGTCACTTGGGCGCCAATACCTGCGCGCGCCTCTATCCGCATGCTGGACTCGCTCTCATGCAGGGCGGTCGTCAGCGCGGGATCGTCGTCAGCGCTGGCCAGCGTCGCAACCGTCGTGGCCGACCGGCGCAGGTGGGCGCGCGCATCATGCAGGCGCTTGAGCGTGGCACTCTGGCTCAGGCCTACTGCCACCGCGATCTCGCTCACGGAAAGCCCCGCAAAGTAGCGCAGCAGGATAGCCTCTTTCTGCGCATCGGAGAGCGCGTCGATCGCGCTGATAAGCGCCAGGCGATCCTCCTTGGTTTCAAGCGCCTGCTCCGGCGCCGTGCTGGCGTCAGTGCTAGCCAGAGCCTCGAACAGGGGCGGCGGATCGACAGACTCAGCCTCAACGGTCTCCTGGATGCGATCGGTCAGGTCGTCGAGGCTTTGTTCATTGTTGAGCTTTGTGTTGGCGCGCCGTTGCGCGCCCGCCACATACGTGCCCGCAATGCTGTAAAGCCAGCTGTGAAACGCGTGGGGATTCCTGAGCCGGTCCAGCTTCATAAACGCCGCGAGGAAGGTGTCCTGAGCAACCTCAGTCGCCTCATCGTCGTCATGCAGACGCTTGCGCGCATAGAAGTAAATCTGAGGCAGATAGGCCTCATAAAGCTGAGCGAAAGCTTGTTGTGAGCCCTCGTTGGCTTGCACCACCAGGCGCTCTATCTGCTCATGCGTTAACCGATCATGTGACATCGTCTTACGTCGCCCGCGTTCCGTCATAGTCTTCCCCATTCCTCCCAACAGAAGATTTACCTTGCTCCAGAGTTTCCCTCCAGAGATCCTCTCTACTGTCTATGTTGAAATCATCGTCTGAATATTACCTGTTTTTTTGTTTTTTTTGAAAACTTTTTTTGAGCGCATCAGATGGTACTGACCGCACCCCTTGATCTCCCTGCTTTATCTCCCCGCTTTATCTCCCCGCTTTACGACATGAAAAAGGACAGCCACGGCGACTGTCCAGGTCAACAGCTTAGTATGCGTACACACCCACTGACGTGGCTGCCCTTCTTCAAGGGTGTGCCACACCAGAGAAAAATCCTCCCGGTGAACTGCTGAACTGGACGTAATCAGAATAACACTCCCGGGTCCCCGACGGGAGCAACAAGTCTATAATTTCCAGCCTGTTTGAAACTTCACCTATGTTACTATTTAAAGCATCACAACAATCTGCACGCGCAGAAATGAGATGAGAGACGGGCTAAGCGACCAATCCGAGCTCAATCAGTTGCGTGACGATTTCATCTACAAGGAGTGCAACAAAAAAAGATCAGTTTGCGTAGCGGGAGATGTACGCGTCGGTCATGAAGCTCTTGTCCTGCTTGCGGTCCGCGCGCTTGCTGTTGTCGGTCAGGCCAAAGTAGCGGTCGGAAATGCCGCCTTCATCGTTCCAGGCGCTGTCAACAATCAGCCACCGGCCGCCCAGATTGACCTTATTCCAGGCGTGGCTTTCTTTGGTTGTGTTCACGGTGCCCGTCACGTAGAGGCAAGGCAGCGCCGCGCGATCTGCCAGCGCCTTGAACGCCGCCGCGTAAGAGGCGCACACGCCCTTGCCCCGCAGCAGAATGCCCGTCGCGTTCTGGGCGTAAGAAAAGCGGTTGTAGTATACCGTGGCCACATCAATATCCCAGGCGCCGTTTTTCTGGTACCTGACCGAGGCGTTAAACGCGTCCCGATCATAGGAGCCGTGCCTGATAAGCCAGGCGTTGATAGCCTGGGCCTTGGCCTCGTTGCTCATGGTACTGCTGATGATCTGGGAGTCAACCGCACAGACTTTCTCCCAAAGCTGACGCCGTAGCGCCACGTGGTCTTTTATCAGATAAAACGAGGAGATATAGGTCACCTGCCGACCATCGCGGGTAGTGAGCTCGGCATAGAGGTTGTCGTACAGAATGTAGGGGTTCTGGGCCTGCGCCTCCTCAAGGGCGTCATCGAGCTTTGTGGTCCCGTCGCTGCCGCCGCCCAGATAGGCGGTCACATCCAGATAATAGTTGTCAGCCATCAGGTTGCTGGCAAGAAATTTTACCAGCTCGGTCGAGCCGTTGACCGGGTAGGGCACCTGGGCCATCGTGGTTTTGGGCTTCGGCTCCTTGTAGGTGTTCCAGTCAATGCTGCTTTTGGGATAGATATAGCGCTCCGGCTTACCGTCCTTGCCGTTGAGGTTTATAGTGCTCCCGTCGGCCATCGTCATCAGCCCCGCCGCCGCCGATGTCTTGTGCGCGTGGGCGACCTCGTTGGCCAGCTGCTGGGCGTATTGTGCGTCTTCAAGCGGTATCTGGTTCAGCAGCGCGGGCGTAAGCGGACGAAACTCCAGAGGGCTGCGCTTGCCTGCGCTGGTTGCAACGACCGCAAGCGAGAGGCGCCCATTGTCGCTGGTAGAAAACTGCCTGACGTCAAGCCCATACAGGTTGGCGCCTCCGTCCTCTTCAACCGACTTGCGATTTTGCGCGACTTCGTCTTCCGAGATATAGTAGACGCCGTTAAGCATACTGGTATCGGTGAGGTTAAGCGAAGTCCCGCCTTTCCGGTCAATGACGCTGAAGTACAGCTTCTGCTCGGGGCTGTCCGGGCTCTGCGCGTTTGCGTCTGCGTCCCCCGGGCTTGAGACTGCGCTTTCCGGAGGAGGGTCGGTCACCTGCGCCTCTACGACGAGCTGATAGTCACTCGCCCCTTTCACCGGAGTCCAGCTGATCTGGAGAATACCGCTCGCATTGACCGAAGTATGCACCGCCGCCGGCGCTTTGAGAGCAAAACCTGCGCCCCTGACCGTGAACATGGTCACGACCGGACGCGCCAGCTTTTTGCCATTGGCGCCGATATAGCGCGCCAGATAGTAGCGCGAAAACCCGTCCCACTCGCCGGGCGACGCCAGTTCGACCGCCGGCTGAGACTCCCCCGCTTTTACCGCCGGCTGAGACTCCCCCGCTTTTACCGCCGGCTGAGACTCCCCCGCTTTTACCGCAGCATTAGACGTATGACTATCAGCATAAATGCCCTCCGGCGCGGGCGCCACGATCACCTGATTGGCCCTGTTTTTTGCCTGACATATCCAGGCGGGGACCTGGTGCTGCAGCGCCGGATCAGAAAAGACTTGCGCCACATCGCCGAGGGCCGTGTTATCTTTTGGGCGCGGCGTGCCCGCAACAGTAGTCGTGGCGAAGTCGATGGCCTTGTTTAAGGTAAACGTGAACTCTTTGGTTGAACTGACGTTAAATTGGGGAATGGTCGCTGTGTAGGGTCGCTGCGCGTAATTTGCGCCATAGGCTGACTTCAGCAGGCTCACGCGACCGATGCTGATCCCGAAAATCAGTGCGGCAACAAGCACCACGGCGCCTGCCAGCACCACAAGAACGGTACGCCTGGATATGTTCCGGACAGATGTCATCTGGCTCCTATGCCCCCTTGATCACAGCAAAAACAGAATCTCCATTTTATCACCCGGGCCAAATAAGGCAAACGAATTGTTGTGTATAGGTTACTGACATAGGCGCATATAGCTGCCGGACACATTGGGTGCAAGCGCCGCCCAAGGGCAGACGGCGCTTACCTTCAGAAAAAGCTAGCCGAGCCGCCAGACGGCGTTTAGCCAAGCCGCCAGGCGAAGGATAAACGTTGTCTGGGTAGGCGCTGCAGAACGATACGGGCTTAAGCCCTTGAGTTCTGCAGCAACGCCGCCAGACAGCGTTTAGCCGAGCCTCCAGGCGAAGGATAAACGTCGTCTGGGTAGGCGCTGCAGAACGATACGGGCTTAAGCCCTTGAGTTTTATGGCAACGCCGCCAGACGGCGTTTAGCCGAGCCTGGATGCTGAGGCCTCGTCCAGGAATGCCGTAACCGCCGGATGCAGCTGCAGGACAGAGGCCGGGCACTGCGGGTCAACGGGGCCGTTAATCATGGCGCAGGCCGCGTCTGCCTTGTCTGCGCCGGTTGCCACGATCACGATCTCGCGCGCCTTCATGATGGTGCCGATGCCCATGGTCATAGCGCGCCGGGGCACGTCGTCTATGCTGTCAAAGAACCGCTTATTGGCTTCAATAGTGCTCTGCGTAAGGTCAACGATGTGCGTCCCAAAGGGAAACACGCTCGCAGGTTCGTTAAACGCAATGTGGCCGTTGTGGCCGATCCCGAGTATCTGCAGATCAACCCCACCAGCAGCATCGATTGCCGCGTCATAGGCCGCGCAGTCATCTTCAAGGTTTTCTGACGCGGGGAAGGGAACCTGCACGTTTTCAGGCTTGATGTTGATCTTCGAGAAAAGATTGTCAAACATGAAGCGATAGTAGCTCTGCTCGTGCGAGCGGCTGATCCCGACATATTCATCCAGATTAAAGCTGCGCACGGTAGAAAAATCCACCACGCCCTGCTCGTAAAGCTCGACCAGCGCGCCGTAGGTTGGCAGCGGAGTAGAACCCGTGGCCATTCCCAGTATGCAATCCGGATTCTTCACTACCTGCGCTGCAAAAAGTGTAGCGACTGCTTTTCCGATCTGCGCCGGATCCTTGTAGACTTGTACGTTCATGTTTCTTCCTTCTGACGATCGACTTATTTGAGACAAAGGGAGTCGCACATCTTGTCTGTGCCATTTCCGGAGGCCTCATCTTGCTCGGCCCATAACAGTTCACAGGACTGTTTCGCCCTGACGGGTCCGAGCTGCGTTACAGATTATACAACACAAAATTAAGAAGAAATCAAGAAAACAAACGCGGGGTGACGCCATGCGGACACCAGGCAACAAGGAGGCAGCCCCCCCGTCACCCGTCTCCCCTGTCACCCGGCTGGATCAGCGCTTTTTAAGATACTTCGTGCAACCCAGGCACCTGGATTCTGCGGCTACACGCAGAATGACAATCAACGCAGCAGAACTGCGGGGTATTAGACCCTGCGAAGAATAAAGATCAAATCAAATCACAAAATCAATGAAGTCGCTCTTGTTGATAATCTGAACCGGACGAGTCCCATACGTTTTCACGAAGTTGGCAGCAGAGGCGCTCATTCGCGTTTTTTTCCACTTGAATTCAAAAGGGAGCAACTCCCCGTCAGCGTCCTCTATCAAATCAAGCTCACCTGCGCCCCTCAGACGCCAGAAGTATTGTGACACATACCGGTGATGACGCTGATTATGCTTGCGTCGCTCGCTCATCATAAGGTTTTCCCAAAGATGACCAACGTCTCTTCCTGTTATGGGCAGACGAAAATCCCTCGTAAGCGCAGATATTATTCCGTTGTCATAAAAATAATACTTTTTACCCTGCTTGATCTCATTGCGCAGATTGCGACTGAATGAAGGAAGACGAAAAATGATGAAGGCCTGTTCAAGCAGACGAACATAACTGGCGACCGTTTTTTTATCCACCCCAACCAGATTTGCAATCTCATTAAGCGAGACCTCGTTGCCAACCTGATAAGCCAATGCTCGCAAAATATCTGCGAGAACCTCGGGGTTCCTGATATCGTTGAACTTGAATACGTCGCGATAGAGGTAACTGGTGGACAGGCTTTCCAATCTTGCGCGCGCGTCGTCTTGCGTTGTAGCAGAAACGATCTCCGGATAACTCCCATAGATCAAACGCGTTTCAAGATTCTCAAAAAGCACCCGGTTGCTTGCAGCTTCTGCAATCTCGTTGAAGCTGAGTGGATAGAGAAAATACTCATAGTGACGCCCTGTCAGGGGTTCGTTTATCTTGTTGGCCAAATCAAAGCTGGACGACCCGGTAGCGATTATGGGAAGTTCCGGATGCGCATCAATCAGTATCTTCAAGGCGCGTCCGATGTTTTTGACCGACTGCGCCTCATCAAGCACGATCACGGGATGACCTGCAAAAAACGCATACATCATGCCGGAATTATGCGAGGCAAGCACATCGGCTACCGGTTGCTCCTCACAGTTGAAATATCCTGAGCTGCTTTCATTATCAGACAGTATCTTTTTGACGAGTATCGTCTTGCCCACCTGACGCGGCCCGTACAGTACGCTCACTTTGCCGCTTTCAAACAGACGTGCCTTGATATCTGCTTCTATGTCACGTGCATATTCCATCATGTCCTTCATTTTGGGAGTATATTCCCCAAATGTCAAGCTATTTGGGGAATATACTCCCCAAATGTCATGCTAATCTCTGATTATGGGCACAGAGAGACGAAGCTTTTGTGCTTTACGCATTACAGCGTGCATTTTTGCGCGACTGTGCCAAAGAGGCTGGGCCTTAAGGATCGGCCTGGTTTTTGGCGAGTGCATGGGCGTTGCGGCGAAAGCCGATCACTTGGCAGCGAATCCCAGACGAAGGGATTTTTTCGTAGAAGCCCCGAAGGACGATCCGTAACGGCCTCAAGGCCTTAAGGATCGGCCTGAGCGGCTTATACGGAAAAAGACCGAGTCTGGTGGAGACGAAGGGGCTCGAACCCTCGACCTCAGGCTTGCAAAGCCCGCGCTCTCCCAACTGAGCTACGTCCCCACGGAAAAGACGTTTACAAGCATACCAGAGCTGCTTCATAGATTCTACAATTGAAAGGTGTAAAATGAAACTGGTCTATTATCATTAAGAAAGGAGGGGCCGCAAATGAGCACTATGCTCCCACTTGATATCGCTTCGCTGGCATTTGATCCCAGCACACAACGACCAGTACTGTTGCTTAAGCTTGCCGGTTCCCCCGACCCGGCGGAACGGCTTGTGCCCATCACGCTGGGACGTCCCGAAGCGCATGCGATTATTTCTGCCGCTCATGGCATCACTTTTTCCCGCCCGATGACTCACGACCTGCTCGTCAGTATCATGCAGGCGTCAGGCCTGATCTTAAGCCGTGTCGAGATCGGTTCGTTTTCCCAGGGGACTTTCCTGGCGACGCTTGATTTCCTGCGGGATGACAATCACATAACCCTTGACGCCCGGCCCAGCGACGCGATTGCTCTGGCGCTTCGCACTCATGCGCCGCTTTTCATCGCAGACAACGTCTATCAGGAGACCTCGGTAAAAACCCAGATCGCTAACGCTGGTATTACTCTTGGTATTGGCCTTGGCACTGGTATCGGCGGCAATGCTGGCAGCAATGCTGAAGCTGAAACTGATGTTGAAGCCGACGCTGAAAGCCCTGACAACGAAGAGCCGCCCGCGGCAGGGCCGCGCAAGCTCCTCGATGACTTCCACGAGTTCATCCAGCACGTTGAACCCGGCGACTTCGCCTAGCAAGAGGACGTCATTATCAACATGTGCCGGACTGCCGCGCTGCGCTACACACCCCTTGCGATGACAGGCGCCGCAGGTCCGCTTGCCGCGCTGCGACGACGCCGCTTCCCACAATGACCAGCGCTGTCTTCAGGCTGGGGGTCATCTCTGACACTCACGGGCTTCTTTCTTCACGCGCGCTTACTGCATTTAAGCAGGTCGATCTGATCATCCACGCCGGAGACATCGGCCCGTACTCGATCCTCCTGAAGCTTGAGAGTCTGGCGCCAGTGATCGCCGTGCGGGGCAACAACGACTTTGACGGCTCGCTTAAGCTGGTGGAAAAGACCTGGGCTGCGGGCCTGACGATCCTTGTCGCCCATACGCCGCAGCACCTGCGCCGCGCGCTGGCTGAGGAGAAGGCGGCGTCAACTGAGGGGCCGCTCCTGGTCATCCACGGGCACACACATATCCCGGAATTCATACAGCAGGACATGGTGACAATCGCCTGCCCGGGATCGGCCTCCTATCCTCGCAGCAAGGGAGGCCCCACCGTCATGCTCCTGGAGCTGAGCGAAGGCGCCATCCTCTCCCACCAACTCGTTAGCGTGTAGCAGCGCACTTGGGATTGCCGCGGTCGGCCTACGGCCTCCCTCGCAATGACAACGGGGGGACAGACACCCCTGGGGTGATTGTCACGAGCGCAGGCGTTCTGGCTTTCTTAGCAGAGGTAGGAGCGGACGGTGGTGGTCCAGGCATCTGGGGAGCTGTGGATTACGCGACCGGCCAGGCTCTCGCGGATGCTGCGCAGAGCGGCGTTTCGTTTCACGGCCATGCGATAGCTCGCGTTCTCTGCACTGGCCAGCTGGTCATCGGGCAGGCTGATTACCTCGCGGTGAAAGTCGATCGCCTCCATCACTCGGTTCAGACGCCGGATGAAGTCCGCGCGGTCGCTGCCCGTGTTGTAGACAAAAGTTGCCGCCGCCGTGTCCTCGTCTACGGCAAACTCGACTGCCGCCGTGGGTTTGGTCTTAGACGGCGCGATAAACCACAGGATGTTTTCTTCCTGTTCGCCCGCAAGATTTGTCTTCATGCCGATGCAGATCTCATCCGGCGCACAGATTTCTTTAAACGCGGCGTAGGTGTCTGCGGCGCGACTGGCCGCAATCTGGGCTTCGACCGCCGCCAGATACGACGGCGCGATTGCGGCCATCTGCCCCGCAGAAACGGCGACGCCCTGCGGCATCAGCGTGGCAAGCGCGGCCAGTTGCGTCTGGCTCAGGCTGCCGTCCAGCTTGTGCACCGCATCCAGGGCGTCCTCGCGCCAGGCGTGCAGCCTGGCCCGGATGCTGGCCTCAAAGGCGTCGGTGTTGGCGCCCAGACGGATGAAGCTATATTGCTCGCCGCCGTTCAGGGTCAGCGTCAGCTCGAAGTTCCCCTTTTGTAGCCCCGTCATGAACGCAAAGGGGATGCGGCGGGCCCGATTATCAGGCGGCAGCAGGCAAACGCAGTCATCGTAGACCTCGATGCGGGCCTGACCACGGGCTGTGGCCTGCTGCGCTCCGGCTGCGCCGGCTGCGGTCTGCTGCGCCCCGGCTGCTGTCTGCGCCCCAGCCGCGCTCTGTGGCTCCGCGTACTCAAACTCCCCTTCGGCCTCAAAGCAGGGATCGCCTGAGATGAACAGCGCCTTGCGCACCCGTGCGTTGAATGCCGTCTGCAGTTCAAGGCAGAAGGCGTCAAGCAGATTGCCCAGGCTGCTGAAGGTGAGGCGGTCAGTGCCGGTGACCACGACCGCACAGTAGCCCTGTTTCTCAAAGGACACGATGTCGGCAAAGTCGATGAACAGCGGATTAAACAGCGTGGTCACCGCCAGGCCATCTTCAGAGATCGACAGCTTGGCCTCGTCTTTCAGGCTCTGCGAATCAACCTGCGCGACGTAGTCCAGTTTGCTCCCCTCAAAGGCCATGAGAGATCACTCCATTCGCTTCGTTTGTTGGCGCG
>Ga0123357_10007560_pt1:0-7500 | contig 13446 bp, 3 predicted proteins | sample TergutEmb28metaG_FD_89873 | JGI IMG/M metagenome (GOLD analysis project Ga0123357, IMG submission 89873) | Embiratermes neotenicus P4 segment gut microbial communities from Petit-Saut dam, French Guiana - Emb289 P4 | ecosystem: Host-associated > Arthropoda: Insects > Digestive system >...
AAAAAAAAAAAAAGTTGGCACTAACTTCGCCTACCGGCGGCGGCCGCTCTGTCGGTATGGTTCGCTCGCGGACTAAAGCCACGGAGTTTAGTTTAGACCACATTAACCATTTGAGGGCTGAGATGGTGTGTGAGAGAGACGACAGTAAAAGTGGAAGGGTAAACAGAATGCAAAGATATTGAAGAAAAATGAGACACTTTATTCGGGAGAAGCAAGAACTTTCCATTTTTGGAAGCTTTCTAGACTTCTTGCCCGCTCGTCCTTTTGATGGCTGTAGCATGAAATCGAACCGTGGAATGTTTATACACTGGTTAACGCCGAAGTGCATAACTTGGCAAAATAATTTGGTTGTGTTTAAGGCCGGGGGTTAGTTTTGCAAAATGTAAATTTGGAGGGCTGCATGATAAGCATGCAGCAGCGACTTAGAACTTCAGTACCATCTCAGCATTTATTCGAAGACATTGGAAAATCAAGAAAACATTCGTCGACACGGTCGGTCTCAGGATCTTCCGCCGGATGGTTACTTTCAAACAGCAGCCCAGCAGACGAAGACACAAATTTAAATATGAAGTGAAATGTGTGACAATACTTTTCTATTACCCCCAATATCAGAAATAATATTGCTTTGTTTGATACCCAATTTATTCATTTGTTAAAAATCGAACAATTTTTAAATGATTTCACACTTAGGCCTACACATAATTCTTCGCCTTTCCGCAGTTCAACTGCAAACAAACTGGCCCTGCTTAGCACTGTAACTCCCGACTCGAACAAAAGACACAGCGTTTAACATTCCAGAAGACCTGAATCTTCAGCAGCACCGCTGTGAGAACCTAAAATCTCTCACTGTATCCGATCTGATTTCAACTGCAGTAGTCTATCCTGAGGACGTACACATTTTTCTCAGCCACTCCACCTTAATGCCGTCAAAAGAAACGTATTTTGAACAAATAAATGGATCGTTATGTTTGTAGTGTTTCCACTTCCGGTAAGAGCAGCAGGAGGGACCCCAAACTGCGTCGTCAATATATTTCGTGACTACATCTCGTAAAGTTTAAGCTGCCGAAGTCTCGTCACGCAGCATAGGGCAAGACGGAGTTCTGTCGACACGTGACCTTTTAAGCAGCAGTGTTGAAGGATGCTTTTAATACAGGCGCCATTCATAACACATCCAGTAAAGGAGGTACGTAGTAACTCCTGGGAGCAGCAGACAACACTGTCTTTGTTACGGGAGTGAGATAGAAATGTAATTGCGACGCATTGCTTGGCATGTCTGTGTTAAACTGTGTCGTTTGTCTGCTTCCATTTAATAGAAATATCAAAATAGTGATTAAAAGTGATGTTTATGAACTCCCCCTACCTTCACCTGTGAAACTAGGACTAGGAAACTACTGTGCTGTTGCTCATCGAATTAGTTTTGTACTCCCACGCCTTCTTTAAATATGTACCAAATTTTCCACCCGTAAAGTAATGCGTAAGTTTAGATAAGTCAGTAGATTTTAATCTCCGGACTTTGGTTCAAAGGCGGAGATGTGGAAGACTAGACCGAATTGTCAAGTAGTATTTGCGTGGCTAAACATATTTATAAAATAGCGCTAGCACACAAACAAAAGAGGCAATGTACTGTACGTATGAAAGCAACACTGAAGTGCTTTCGCGTAACCACTGTTGCAGTGGAAAAGCAATAAGTATTACATATTCTCAGTGTGTATGTGTAGCCTTATATCAGCATGCAAAGCGCATACGCCCTATCATATTGTTATCTGGGGCACGTCTCACGCTACCGGATTTTTTTTTTTACCTTATCTCTTCAACGGAACGATTTTCACAGTAAAGGGTGTTGAACACAAAATGTGCTTTTTGATTTTATCTACAACTTTTATCTGAAAAGTATTTCATTCTAAAAAGATTCGCGCGAGATACTATCACAAATGTATGTAAAGTACCGGTTATTCTTGTCAGATTTTAATGAAATTTGAATTTTTCTACAGAACTTCGTAAATTACTGAAACTTCAGATTTTTATGAAAATCCGTTCAGTGGGAGCCGAGTTGTTCCGTGTGGATGGGCGGACAGATAGACATTACGAAGCTGATAGTGCATTTTCGGAATTTTGCGAATCCACCTAGAAAAGCTATTATTTTCTACCGCCCACGTGGGACAGCTAAGCATCACAAGAGTGATCTATACTCTGATATCTGGTTTGAATCCTGACCGGTACTGAATATGCTGTCTGAAGATCCAGCGCTATCGTTTTTAGTTGATACAATGAATGCAAGAAAAACTGTCTAAAGAGTCGTTTAATCACTTTTCCCCGAATTTTCTTATTCAGTTGTATCCATTTTTTTTCCCCCCAGTATCAGTGTAGTAATAAATGTACTTGTTTGAAATGCCGCACAGATTGTAATGTATTTTATTATATATACGCCTATTTGTGAGATAATTGTACCAATATTGTTACAGCAGATTATAGTTCTCCGCAAGTGAACCAAATATACCATGAATTGAGAGCCAGAACAGAAATTCAGAACATATATTTTAATCGTATTATTAACAATACTTTTTAGGGACTTGCTTATCTGTTTGCGCATTCTGTAAACTGAATCAAGAAGCTATTACCTTGATCACATCACACCGCCTGCCAATTGCCACTAGTCACCCACTAAATATGCCCCTTGCCCTGCGCACGTTATTATAAAAGGTAAACGTTTATACAAAAAAAAACGTTAACAATTCATGCTGCTTGAAAGAGGAGCGCACCCTTCCCTTCCTCGACTGATGACACTCTTATAAACCTTAAGCTGTAGCAGAGGGTTCATCAGCTCCAGCAGCCGGAACCACGCGTTCCCCTAGTGTTTACAGAAAGCCATGCTTACATACAATGGATGCTCCTAATGATGTTTATTCTTTGGTTTGACAAGCCTTTTTATTTCTTTCATATCTGATATCTGACCACGATAATCATCAAGCTCCCCCCCCCCTTCAAAGTAACATTCAGTCCCAGTTTAATCAAATCTGAGTCAGGCCCTAAGCTAGTCCATTCGTACCCACATTAATAAGATACGCTGCTTCAGGCCTATTTCAACCTTATAAACTTACCGACTTTGCAGACATGCTTAGGATTTGTTTAGTAAGAAATAAATTTAAGACAGTCCACCAAACCGGAACGCCCAATGATGAGAATTAGTCTGCAGATTTCTGCGATACGTTTTTATGGATGTAGAAGTTAATTTAGTAAGCTATTAGACGTAAAACCGATCCCGGTGCCCGTGCCATCTACGGCGTGGATCTACCGCCGCTCGCTGTGATTGTGGGTTCGAATCCCGGCGGGGCCGTAGATGTCTGTCTCTTTTGAGTGTCGTTTGTTGTCACGTAGGGGTCTCTGCGAAGGGCCGATCACTCGCCCAGATGAGTCTTACCGAGTGTGGTGTGATCAAACCTCACACAGAAGGCCTAGGTCCACCAGCACTGTCCAGCCATGAGAAAAACATAAACGCAAACGAAGTTACGAAACCTTACGTACAGATATTAGTCCAAGCAGTTCTCAAATTGTATTCCATTACGATCAACACGACAGAATATTTTATGTAAAGATCGTAGATATGAAAATTGTTGCTCCAGTAACCATTTATTTTCTACAGGTTAGTTAAAATGCGCAGCTGCCACCCATCTTTAATTCTTGAAATTATTACGCCTTAAGTATTAAGCTCCTACTGTACCGCAAACACTGCGTTTCTACTACGAAGAAAAGGTGAAAAGCTGTTTAGGGAAATAATCGGCGCCTGCAGACATATAATTATATGGCTTGAGTCTTCTTACGTTCATGCAGACGGTACAGTACAGCAGCAACCGCGCTTCGAAGTTTGCCGGAACTCTATTGTGTATGATATCCCGACAACAAAAGCGGGGGTAAAAATAGTTTTGGTAAATCGTGTAAGCCAGCATTTTCCATTGTACGAAACCAAACAATTTTCCTATCTACGAACAAACCCCTTGAAGCAGAATCCTGCTGTTTCCACGTATTTCATTATTTAACAATCTGTTCATAATTCTACTTATCTCCATACGTCATACATGTGGTGTACTATTTTCCTCTACCCTTTCTCTATTTTATTTAAGTTCTTAACGTTTAGCTATATCATAATGTTATCACTACATACTCTGTCAGATATCAATATGTGTAATGGTTAAAAGCATAAAGTCTCCTAAATAACTGTAGTGTCTTTTTGAACAGGCTGTATTAGGTCATCCTTCAGGCATCCAGGAGGTAGTAAGCTAAAATGTCTTTGCACGATTAGTATACTTAAGTGGGTGGGTGTGCTTGATACTGCAAAAAAGTTTTAACGCTTAAAATCATCAGTATACGTATCATTCCAAACATATTAATCTGAAAATTCACACCACTTTCGATTAAAATTTAGGATGAGAGTGTCCAACTTTGGAGATTGTCAGACCTCACACAACTACAGTATTATTCACTTATAGTGTACCAAGGAACAATTAGCAAGTGCGTCTACAGGCCATGTGTAGCTCGTAGTCTGCTACGTTTTTGAAGTTTCGGGCGATGCCAGCCAGGCGTGTTATGTCACTCGTCTTTCTGCTCAGTTTGTTCGGTGCAGCATACGATCCCTCGCGCTGAGATGTCTTCCCAGAATGTTAACAGAAGGTTGCACTCCTGTTGGCTTTGTTAATCACATCGTGCCTCTTTATTTCCTTGCAGTGTTACAATGTTTTATTGTGTTATGTCAGTTTTACATGCTCTTAATTCGTCTTATCACTTTTACGATATCTCGCAATCCGTTGTAAAATTTTAAAAGTGTCTATTTCGTTGTAATACTATGACACTGTCTCTTATTTCGCTGCAACCCATTTACAATGTCTCTTATTCCATTGCATTGCTCTGACAGTGCTTCTAGATTGTCGCGCCAACCGACGGCGTCTTTCATCAGGCGTTTCTTGATTCATTATGGCTGATAAAGTCATTAGAGTAACAGTTAGTAGATATTTATTTTCTCGTAATCGTAGCTGAAAGCTCTCAATATACCCGAAATATTAGGTTTTACCTTCTGATTTATGTTTGCAATCAGTCTGATTAGGGGAATCTGTTAATGTCATGCCAACTATCGGACGCTAATAAAAAGTAACCTTGCGTGACTCACTCAGTCATAAGAGGGTATTATAAAAGGAATATACTATTTAGCTTGGAACTGCAAAACGCGGCGTCTCCAACACAGAATGTGATTTTTAAGTGCATTTTTTATAAATGTAATGCATTGACAGCACGTTAGACAATGTACAGTACGTATAAAATTCAACATGAGGCGCTTCCGCGTAATCATTTTTGCCAGTAAAAGCAATAATGCATTGTTGTTGATCTACATGTAACAGTCAAAAATATAAAATCGCTGGATGTTGGGTCGTGGAAACGCGAGAATGGGTTGCCTTTGCACTGTTGTCGAGCCGCAAAACATATTTTACTGCTGTCAATATAAACGTACTCAGATCTCCACGTAAAGTGCCCCATATTTCCGTTCGATTTTAACCAAATATGGAGTTTCTCGACAAATTTTCATAATACTGAATATCAAATTTCACTAAACTCCGTCCAGAGGGAGCCGCGCTGATACGTGCGGACAGACAGACGGACAGACATGACGTTGCTCATTGAAGCCTTTTGCTTATTTTATAAAGGTGTCTAAAAATGGACCTAACTTTAGAGTTCTCACGGTAGTAACTGTGAAGACTGCCGTGTTACGGGACATACAGCCATGAAGTGTGGTAAAAATTTACCACCGTTTCAGAGGAACCTGTTGCCTCCATTCTCAGTGGAGTTACTCTAAACAGAACAGGCAATGTACGTATAAAGTAGCATTGAGGCGCGTTCGTGCAACCATTGTTGCCGTGGAAAAGCAATCAGTATTGCATATCCTGAGTGTGTGTTTGTAGTCTTAGGTATCAGCATGCAATGCGCATGCGCCATATCGTCATCTATGGCCAGTCCGGCTCTACAAAATGTTTCCACGTTATCTCATAAACGGCAATATTTTCTAAACAATTTATTGAACTAAATGTGTGTATTTTGATCTTGTCTACAAATTTTGTCTGAAACATTTCTCATTCTAAGAGGAATCGAGCGAGATATGATCAAAAAATGTATATTGGCCTTCAAGCAAAGTACCCGTTATTCTTGTAATACTTTAAAGAAACTCGAAATTTTCTCAACAAATTTTCGAAAAATATTCAAATATCAATTATCATGAAAATACGTCCAGTGGGAGCCGAGTTGTTCCATGCGGACGGACAGACAGGCATGAGGTAGCTAATAGTCGCTTTTCGCAATTTTGTGAACGCGCCTAACAATATTGCAGCAGCTCTCTCAGGAACACCTGTACGTTTACACCAGAATATACGTCACACACGAAAACACGAATCTTCTAACCTCTTACATTTAACAGCATTCTACGTAGCTGTTTATTTCAAGAGGTATTCCTACTAAAATTTACAGTTATAGTAAAGGATCAAGTATTCGCGGCTATTTTGTTACAATGATAAAGATAATATACGGAGATTTATGCTTTAGAAAACCGACGAGATATGTTACACTTACAATTTCCCGCATAACAAAAATTACGGGTCCCAGCCACAACGTTGACAAACACACATCATCCATTTCTACACAACCTGTACATTAAATCCGCGGCGTTGCCTACGAAGAGACAGACAATCTCGTGATATTCATGTCAGTTTCAGTTATTGTGCACAAAATTGGAGAGAGGCGCTCTTCAAACTTGGAACTGAAACAATATTGATTGCACCGTAAACAGACATCTCTAGGCGCCAGTACTAAAAGAAACAAATTTTGTCTTCACATCCAAACTACATTAATAATAGAATTTAAATTTAAAGCCGTACCCGAACACGCCAGAAGATTGTGCTTGGCTTCAAATGGACACCAATAGGTGAAATGGACACAGCCGTGGGTAATAGGTCCGCTATCAGTTTCTATGGGAACACTTCACATTAGACCATCGAGCAGTGACGAAGTTTACCGAGGTAATGTCTCCAAATAGTCTACTAGAAGAAAAGGTGTAAATAATTGTAACCGAACTGTGGGCTGTCCAGGGACTTGGAATGCAGTACATTTAAAACAATTCTCGTTTTTTTCAATAAAGTTTGCCGAAATTATTATTTTATTAATTACTGAAATAAAATTCATTAAGTTTAATTACCCTATTTTAACCAGTACACAGTATACACGAGTCAGTCAAGTAGTTCCTCTCTTCCTCCAGCACCAAATTAAGATACATATGGGGCAGTGTAAATAAACCACTTTCTTAAGCTCAACACTATAAAGAGAGGATTTATTAGCTTCACACTCCGTCTGCTTTTCTTCCAAGCAAAGAGTAGGACATGGAAATGCCCCAAGGCGGGTCTGAATGTGGTGTCAAAGAGCAAAATCCCTTCCCCAACAAACAGTCAAATTTTGGTCAACCAGCCCTCA
>Ga0123357_10007560_pt1:10000-13446 | contig 13446 bp, 3 predicted proteins | sample TergutEmb28metaG_FD_89873 | JGI IMG/M metagenome (GOLD analysis project Ga0123357, IMG submission 89873) | Embiratermes neotenicus P4 segment gut microbial communities from Petit-Saut dam, French Guiana - Emb289 P4 | ecosystem: Host-associated > Arthropoda: Insects > Digestive system...
CAGTCAAATATACAGACGATTGTAAACTTTTAACGTATTCGTGGTAATTTAATATCAACAAACACGTATGTCTTACCTTGTACAGGCTTTCGAAGTTTTCATGACTCCATACATAATAACAGCACTGATGATGAACACCCTTACGCTCTTACCCCACTCAGACTGTCAGTTTCGTGGCCGAAATTTTTCCATCTACACGAGGTTCAGCCTTTTGGAGTCTATTTTCATGTAGTGTAGGCCCTAAGGGAAATTTTCTATATTCACAATAAGTACCACGAGAGTTTCTAAGGCGCACACTGTCTTCGATGTTCGAACACTGCGACTCGAATGTCACTCGCTTTTGTGCGCTTCTGGTTGCCCTGTGTAGGTAAAGGCAAAGCAGTGGACCTATCTCCTGCGAAAGAAACCTGTCTAAAAAAAATTCACAGTTCCAGAAGTTAATTCTAAATTGAAACAGGCCAGAGAAAATACTGTAATCCCGTAAAAGGTTAAGAGAAAGAACCAAACAGAGAAACTTACACAGTACAGCAGACGCAAGCCGATATGAATGTTGTTAAATGAACTGGAAGAGGCACGGCAATGTGACGTAGACCAGTGAGGACTGTAACTCTGAAACACCTGCCACTCATACACAACGGGTATTCGAGCTGCTGTACAGTGCGCACTGTCAGAATATAGGCTATTGTCTCATGACAGTAATTAAAAACATGCACAAATGGCATCAAATGGGGCACTCCAACGGAGTTATACTGTTTGTTGAACAGCAAAGTTCAGGACACAGGGAACACAAACGCCCGGACTTAACACAGTGAGAGGAGCGGAGACACAACAGGAGAGTAAAGGACATAAAATCACATGTTTTTTCATCTTTCCCTAGAACAAATAAACAAACTTAAGCCGTGCGAATGTTTGTTTCGTTAGTATGTGATTCACCTTTGAGTCTTGATAATTTTTAGGCATAAGGCCTTATCCGTCGTCTAGTATTATTATTATAATGCATGATAAGAATAAACCGATGCGGTGAATACGGTCCAAGATATTACAACTATCCAATTAAGGTAAGCTAGATTTAGATAATTTCAGAACTCTAGACACTAACAGTTTTTTACGGTCAATGAAAAATATTAGTTTCCCCCCTCATTTCTTAATGGCACGTCCAAATTACAATTCAACGTTTTGTGAAGGCCATAATGAAGCACTCCGAACACATCTGCAGCATTTCGGTGGCTTATTGCCTGTGGCTATGAAAGTTTTTAACCATTCACAGCCATAAGCATTTCATTTTCGGTCCACGAAGACTGCGCCTTCCTAATATACATTTTCGCGACCAAATATAAAGATGTGTGACCAAAAGCAGTGAGTTGTATGTGTACAACATATTTATCCTCTGTGGCCAAAACTTGTAAACATATTCGACCAAAATTCTTTATAGCAAAAGTTCGGTTTTTTTTTTTTTTGAACGCGCCTTATATTCATCTCAACACACATCCTCTCGCAGCAAGTTTATGAAATAGGCTATAGAGCTACAGCGAAAACATCTAGTTTCAGCTGCTGCCTACGCAGACAATCTAATTACAGACGATGCCTACTTAATAACATGTGATTATAACTACCGCCTGCTCAGACAACATCTAATTACAGCTGTTGCCTGTTTATACATTTTATTACATTTGTTGCCTGCTTAAACGAAGTATAACTGCAGCTGTTACGTGTTTACAAACATCTAATTGCAGTTGTTGCCTGATTAGACAACGTCCAATTACAGCTGTTGAATACCTGTTAATTACATCTTATATACCTAAACTGTTTTTCGTTCAAACGAAAAGGGGTTAAGATAACAACCATTGACATTAGGAACACTCTTCCTACTATGAATCACAAGGCCTACTTTTTATTACTTCAGGCCTCATAAATGGCTGTGTCGTCGTTTTTTAATTAGTCGTTTTTTAATTAACAACTGGAGTAGTTATTCACCCTAATGCTTAGTCATCCCGTCCTTAGAAATGTCACACCAGTGCTTTGACTGTTGAAACTGTTACTTATGATAATGTATCAGATGTAGACCCCTAAGATTCTCCTCTTTTGTGGGAGAGAGAGAGAGAAAAAAAAATTTAAATCAATTTTTATATATACAGACGTGCACAGATCTTCCACTCAAAATTCTAGGCGCCTGAAGAGTAATATAAAGCAAGTTCCATAATGAGAACACAAAAATTTTAGGTGTCACCTACATGGTGTAGTCGCCCTTGCAACCTTGCGCCTTATATGTATGTATGTATGTATATATATATATATATATATATATATATATATATATATATATAAGAAAACTGAATTAGTTTTGGGATGCAAGTCTTATTCCGACGTGTCGGAGAAACCTACTGTCTCAACTATCAGATTAGAGTCAGGTTATCTTAGTCACTACAGTGACCAGTCCACGGGCTAGATGATCGGGGTTCGAATCTCGGCATAAGCAGGAAGATTCTGGCCAGGCTCTGGGGCCCACCCAGCCTCCTACTCAATGGATAAATGCAGCTCTTCCCCCAGGGGCGGGGGCCGCATCAGCGGGGCAGGGCGTGAAAGTTACCGCTCACCTACGCCTAGTGCCGCCGTTAAGAATGTTTGGAACTATACCTCCGCTCCCCCTATACGCCTTGATGGTTTGTATAGTGACTACAACTTTGCATCACGACACGGACAAATGGCAAATATTAGTATAATTGCACCCGGTCCCATGAGTAGAATATCCACAAGTGACGTAAGTTTGTCAAACATACCAGTCGTGGGAAAATGGCTTAAGAAGCAATGAGTATAGGTTTAACAACAAACACTAACCCACCGTATTACTGAACATCAAAACTGCATGGTACTTCCAACCTCCAAACCCAATCAGTTATTTCATACGTTGTCACAGGGAACACGTTTAATGACGGAAATAATGAAGACTTTGCTTGCGTTGTGGTAATAAAATTGGCTATAATTTTTCGACGTCGATTCTGAGACCCCGTCAAATGCGAGACACACCCCGATTCAGACATTTTAAGACATGGAGAAGTACGTCTTAAGATTCGATGAAATGAGGTAACTGTGGTACACACAAAAAAAATCGCTAAACAAGCCTACGCTTATAATTGAATCCATTAGCAAATCACTATTTTCCATTCACCAAGATATTATATTACAATGGCATTATTTTGATTCATAACAAATTCGATATTAGCTCTATTTGTGTATATGCTACTCTCACTCTAAATAAAATCATAATGTTGTGTGTCTACACTATTGCCGAAATTCTGTAATTGAATAAAAATATTTGATAACGTCGACATCCAACTCCCGTCCATACAGACACACAGAAGTAAGTTGTGTGACATTGTAAACATCCTAACATGAACGAGTGTTCCTTTCAACACCCGGCCCCAGCTACCCTAACGATGGGATCAGCA
>Ga0123357_10007561_pt1 | contig 13444 bp, 10 predicted proteins | sample TergutEmb28metaG_FD_89873 | JGI IMG/M metagenome (GOLD analysis project Ga0123357, IMG submission 89873) | Embiratermes neotenicus P4 segment gut microbial communities from Petit-Saut dam, French Guiana - Emb289 P4 | ecosystem: Host-associated > Arthropoda: Insects > Digestive system > Gut ...
GAACTGTACATTAACTATCCATGGAAAAGTATTGATGTTATAGAAATAATTGATATGACAGGACATGTAATTTATCGTCAGGATAATTTTTCGAAAACATCAATAAAAGTTTCGAGCTTAACGACAGGTATGTATATACTCAAGATTATCAATAATGAAAATTCAATTGAGAAGAAGTTTATAAAAGAATAACAGAATAATAGAATAACAGAATAACAGGGATTTTCACTAAAAAATAATCTGAATATTTTTAAATTTATTGTAGAGACGCGATGTGTTGCGTCTCTACAATTTTTTAGAATAGTCCATTCAAACAAAAAAATAGCGCCACATTTGCATTACTTATTGAAAATTGTGTTACCTTTGCAGCAAAATATTAATCAATAAAAAATAGATTTATGAAAAAGTTAGCTTTTTTTTCTTCATTATTAGTCGTGACAATGTTTGTTTTGGGGTCTTGTTCAAAAAAAGATTCAACGCCAACGCCCGGTAAAGTAACGGCGTCATTTTCCATGCCGTTTGACGTTTTTGGGTCAGCAGGTACTATAGGGAACAGTAAGTGTACTGTTAATTTAAGTGATGTCTTAACTGCTTCTTCAAATCAAGATAAAGTTAAATATGTTAACGGATGTGCAATTACGACCGATCAAAATTCAAACATTACTTTTAAAGGAATTCCTGCCGGAGTTACTCTAAGTAATATTACATTTTCTACTTCCGATAACGCTATCAAAAATGTGGTGCTTACCGATATTGATGGAAAGCCTTTGGTAGTATCCGGCAATATGACTATTGATACAGGATATGACAGTTGTTTCAATTTACTGAAACAAATAGGCGCTAATTTGACATCAAAGAAAAGTATTACATTAAATATCGCGTTTACATCCAATCAAAATGTTTCAATAACAAGTGGAATTACAGTGAATGTAAAAGCAACATTCAGTTGGAATTAACAGAAATTGTATCCGGAAAGGCTATCTTTCCGGATACAATGCTTCCCACCATTCGGGTTGATTTTTCAGCCATCTGGCAAACCATGCGTAAATCGTTTTATTCCAATCAATTCTTTTTTGATAAGTGGCGATAGCGTGGTTTTCTCCATCAACGGTGACGAATTCGACTGTTTTTCCCAGAATCCGCAGTGCATTAAACATTTGGATGCTTTCTCCTATCGGTACATTGGTATCGGAGCCTCCATGCAACAGCAACAGCGGCGTGTTGATTTTGTCGGCGTGAAACAAAGGACTTTGTTCGGTATATAAGCGCGGATTATTCCATGGATAGCTGCCGGCGCTCGCACTACCGCTGTAGGAGTACCCCCAATAGCCTTCGCCCCAATAGCTTGTGATATTACTGATTCCGCCATGAGAGACGGCTGCCGCAAAAATATTGGTCTTCGTTTGCAGGAATTGAGTCATAAATCCCCCGTAAGATGCGCCGATACACCCGATTTTCGTACTATCGACAAAATTGTGTTCGCGATAAAACAGTTGCGTTCCGAGAATAATTTCGTCGGCTGTTTTTTCTCCCCAAGCATTCACATGGCGGGCTGCAAATTCCTGTCCAAATCCGGTAGTTCCGGAAGGTTGCAGGGTATAAACCACATATCCCAAAGCGGCATAAACCTGCAAAGGATAGGTCGATTCAAAAACACGTGGGGTTGGCGACGTTCCGCCGTAATAATAAACAATCATGGGATATTTCTTTTTCGGGTCAAATCCGGGAGGAAGATAATAGCGTCCTTCAATCGTTGTTCCGTCCGAGGAAGTAAAATTCCAATCCGTCACCTTGCTCAAATCCATCTCGCTCAACTGATTCTGGAACGGATCGGCAAGCAAAGTCGATTTTTCTGTTTTCAAATCATATTTATACAGGCGATAAGCATTATTGGTTCCTTCTCCCTGATAAAGAGCGACCGGCGCTTTTTCTGCCGGCTGAAACCGGCGAATCATATCTTCCGGCAAATTTAATTTTTTGAAAGTCGTTGTATTTGTATCATATACGTAAACTGCGGTACGATCTTTATCTTCTACCGAAAAATAAATCAGTTTGTCGTAAATCGACCAGTAAGCGCCGGTAATATTCGGGTTAAAATTTTTCGTTATCGCTTGAACGGCTTTTGATTTTCGATCTACAATAAACGCCAGATTATCGTAGGTATTAGAAGTTTGTCCTTCTTTGATATTCAATCCGATACCTCCGAACGCTTCTCCGCTTCCTGAGACCAGCAGTTGTTTTGCGTCCGGCGAATATTGCGCTCCCGACAGAAAAGGATCCGCAAAAAGCGTATCTATATTTAACGTAAGTAAATCCAACTCATAAAACGTCCGCTTAGAAAAAGGACGTTCGGTAATATTATCTTCTTGAGTTGACAATAAGGCTTTTTGACTGTCGAAGCTAATATCTTCAACGAATGTGTTGGTACGTCCGAAAGTAATGCGTTGCGAGGTTTTTGTAGCCAAATCATAAAAATAGATCGAACTTCTTCCACGGAATGCGCCTGAACGGTCGCTGGGCGAGAGCGTCCGTTTCAAATCGCCTTTATCCGCCGGAATTTCTTCCCTGATTTGAATTAATAAAAACCGTCCGTCAGGCGAAACCAAATAAGAATCGAACTTAATATCTTCCGCTATTTTTTTTTCTACTAAGGTAGCTGCATCGAATAAATATAAATCTTTATTGGTCAATCCGGGGCGCGAATATGTCAATTGGTCTTTTCCGGGAGACCAACGCGGAAAAACATCGGAAGCGAAACGGTAAAGCGTTTTGTTGGAAACCATGTCGCATAATTCCGTAACAGAAACAGATTTTCCTCCCTGCAAGGTATTCGTTGCGCCTGTTAAAAAATAATTTCCACTCGGAGAAATAGAACTTGACGACAAACGGTTTCCTTCCAGAATATCATAAATCGTAACCCTGCGTAAAGCGCCATTTGAAATGGAAAACTGCGTCAACGAATCTTTTTTCGACGGAGTGAGCAAGATTTTCATTTTCGATTCATCCAAATTTTTCACGCTTGCCAATCGTTTGATAACAACATCATAACGGCGCGGTTCTAACGTAAGATCCACCTGAATCGTATTTGCTTTGGATAAACTGTCCTCTCTCGTCTCTTTATTTTTTTCCATCTTGTTGTTGACATAGATTTCCATCATATTGTTTGAAGTAACCGACAGTGTCGCTTTGCAATACCGGTCTGCATCAATCGAAAAAGACAGCAACTGGATAGCTTTGTCGCGGTAAGGAATTTTAGGATCGTAAGGAGCGAAAGGCAAAACAAATACTCCTGCGGTATCAGCTTTTAAAAAGTCTTTACTTTGAATCGCTTCATCAAAATTAACGGTTGTTTTTAACAAATCTTTGTGTTCAAAAGTCTTTTTTTCGACATTTGTACTGTCAATCAGCGCCGGCATATAAACCGGAATCAAAGGTGAAGCTTTCAGTTTTTCTATTCGAACTTCCTTTTGCGCGAAAGTGTTGAAACAGAATAAAAAGCATAGTGTAGAAATTGTTAATCGAAGCATAATATGTTAATTAATAAATTGAAACAAAGGTAGTGAAAAAAAATGATAAACCGGCAATGGATTTTCATCCCGATAAATTAAATCTAAACTATATATACGATTTATATTTTTTTTGCGTTTATGTATAAAAAACAGTTTTTATTTACATATAATAGTTTTTAGAATGAAATTAAAAATTTTACTTATTTTAATTTTTCCCGCTTTCTTTTTTTCTTGCATGAGTGTTCCTAAAAATATTCTTTATTTTCAGGATTTGGATAAATACTCGCAAAATATACAGGTAGAAGGTGATTTGAAAGCTAACGATCCAATAATTAAAAGGAATGACGAACTTTCGATTACGGTCGCAGCGCCTGTTTTAAATCAGGAAAAAGTAATGCAATTCAATCTTCCGCCCGTTTCTTCCATGACTTCAGGAGATAGAACAGTCGAAAGACAGGCAAACGTTCAAACATACATTGTTGATCAGGACGGAAATATTAATTTTCCGGTAATAGGAAATATAGCCTTAGCAGGGTTGACTAAGTCGCAGGCTGTTGAACGAATAAAACAATCAATTTCAAATTATGTTGATAATCCTATAATCACTTTGAAGATTTTTTCATTCAAAGTCATCATTTTAGGTGAAGTTAGAATTCCTGGATCTATTTACGCCTCCCAAGAGAAAATGTCTATTTTGGACGCTATTGGAGCTGCCGGAGATTTAACTGTTTACGGTAATCGGAAAAATATTTTATTAATCAGGGAAAACGACAATGGCACCATTGACCATGTCCGATTTGATTTGACCTCATCCGATTTATTTAAATCCCCTTATTTTTATTTGCAGCAAAATGATAAAATAATTGTTGAGCCTAATCGGGCAAGACAATTAGATGGTAAATTTGGCGCTGCCGACGGTTATAGATTATCCATCATTTCTATGATTTTTGGCGCAATTTCAGTCTTTACTTCAACGGCAATCGCTATTATTTCTTTAAAAAAATAAATAATAAATTTTAAGAAAAAATATTATGAGCATACAAGACAATAAAAGTGAATTTGAGCAAGTAAAAGATACCGTTTTGCTGTGGTTAAAATATTGGTACTATTTTGTTATCAGTATGATAATCTGTGTAATTCTCGCTGCCGTATATTTAAAAGTAAAAACTCCTGTAATGAAAATAGAGGCGCTGGTTAGCCTTCGCCACGATGAATCGTTGAGCAGCGGAGCTTCCATGTCAAAAAATGAGTCCATATTAAGCGCCTTTGGGTTTGGAGGAGGTTCGCAAAACATTGAAGACGAAACGCTTAAAATGGGTTCTCAAGGTTATGTAAAAAAAATAGTGCGAAAATACGCACTTAACTTTGATTACAAGCAATCCAACTTTTTTGGATTGGTAAAAAAAGAACTGTATGATCGTCCCCCGCTTATTTTGAGCGCTGACGAGGCTGTTTCAGATACTATTGCCCCTGTGCTTTTTACCTTAAATTTAACAAAAGATCAAACAACAATAAAAATAAAATACGCAAAAAAAGTAATTGGCAAATATGAAGTAAGTGCTTTCCCTTCCGTTTTAGAAACGCCGATAGGCGCATTTACCATTTCCAAATCGGCTTATTACGATTATTACGAAAAACCGGTCACTATCAAAGTTTTATATACCAATTTCGATTATATGTCCCAAATTTACATAGATGAAATTCTGGTAGATTTTGAGAAAAAAAATTCTGATTTGCTTCATTTAAGCATGAACACGGAAAATGTTGCGATAGGTAAAAAAATCCTGAATGAAATAATTGCTACTTACAATACGGAATGGGAAACGGATAAAAATTTAGTAACCGAAAAAACCATGTATTTTATTACTGACCGCTTGCAACAAACCGGTGCTGAATTATTAAATGCAGATCAAGCCATTAAGAATTTCAAAGACAAATATGCTCTAACGGATATTGAAGCCGATGTAAAATATTATCTTACGCTTAGCGGAGAATTGCAGCCAGCCATACTGGAAGCCGAAACGCAATTAAAAATGATTGATTTGATTGTTGATTTCGTAAACGATGATAAGAATAAATACGCATTGTTTCCGCTCAGTTTGAATACGACATCACCGGCGGTTGCGGAAGTTATCGGCAAATATAATGAATTGCTAACCAAAAGAAACGATATGTATAAATCCGAATTTCAAAGCCCTGCTGCAAAAGAATTAGACAGGAATTTGGATTTGCAGCGGGAAGCGCTTCTTAAAACAGTGGACAATGTCAGAAAAGGCTTATTGATTTCCGTACAAAATTTAAAGAAAAAAGAATCGGAAATAAAGGGAAAAATAGGAGAAATCCCGACAGTAGAAAAAGATTACCTTAAATTGAAAAGAGATCAAGAGCTACAACAAAATATTTACATTTTCTTATTGGAAATGCGGGAACAAACAGGCGTAAAGGGTATTTCGCTATTGCCTAAACTGAAAGTGATTGACGAACCGTATGTCGTTAACAAACCGGTCGAACCCAGCCTCATGAAAGTGGCTATAATGGCTTTGTTTTTTGGGGGAATTGTGTTTCCATTGTCTGCGATTTATGGTTTTCCATTGATTGGTAATTATATACGGAAAAGGAAAGAGAAATGATTTGTTCCATCAAAAAAAAAATATTCAATTTCTTTAATGAAGGGCATGAACGAACAATTCTGACCAAAAAAAATGTTGCCGCATCTTTTGCAATTAAAGGGATAACTGTTCTTATCTCTTTGATTTTAGTGCCATTAACAATTGGCTATGTTAACTCGGAACGGAATGGTATTTGGTTGACCTTGTACCAAACGGTATTTTGGCTGAATCTTTTCGAGATTGGTTTTGGAAATGGAATGAAGAATAAGCTGGCAGAGGCAAAAGCTATGGGAAACACGGAATTGGCACGAAAATATGTTAGCTCAACTTATGCTATCATGGGAATTATTTGTGCTTTCATTTTTATTCTGTTTTGCATAATGAATCCATTTATAAAATGGGAATGGGCGTTTGAAAAACTAAATATTTCACCGGCTTATTTCCGGGAAGTTTCAGGCTTGGTTTGGATATTAATAATATCATTTTGTTTTACTTTTGTTTTCAATTTATTGAAAAACGTCGTTACGGCGGATCAAAAGCCGGCAATTGGATCTTTTATAGATATGTTGGGGCAGTTATTTACTTTGATGGGAATTTTTATTCTATCAAAAACCGTTGCTCCATCTTTAATTTCCTTGGGGTTGATAACAGGATTTGCTCCTGTTGTCGTTCTTATTATTTTCAGCATTGTCCTGTTCAATAAACAATATAAGGCTTGGCGCCCGACTTTTAAGTACGTTGACTTTAGTTTGGCAAAGTCAATGTTGAATTTGGGTATAAAGTTTTTTATTATGACTTTTGCTGCGTTCATGGTTACTCAGACAATACAAGTTTTGATTCAAGTAATAACTAATCCGATTGAAGTAACTAATTTTAATACGGCATTTCGATTATTTTCGTTAGCGCTAAGCGTGATGGGAATTATTGTTTTACCATATTGGAGTTCCTTTACGGACGCTTATACAAAAAAAGATTTTGCATGGATGCAAAAATCTATTTCCGCATTATACAAATTTTATATATTTTTACTGATTTTTCAATTGGCAATTCTCATTTTTTCACCGGTCATTTATTATGTTTGGGTTAATCACTGGATGAAAGAAACGCACAATATTTTGAATATTTCATTCTTCCTGTCTTTTGCCGTTTGTTTATATACTTCTGCTATTTGTTGGTTAAACATCTGTATTTATCCAATCAATGGAATTGGAAAAGTTAAACTGCAAATGTATAGTTCGATTGCGGAAATGCTTTTGATAATTCCCCTTGCTTTGTGGATGGGACATATATGGAAAGCGCCCGGAATTATACTTGCGCCAGTAATTATATATCTCCCTCGTATGGTTTGGGCGCCGATACAATTAAATAAATTAATTAAAAATAAAGCAACCGGAATTTGGAATAAATAGTAAGTTATGGCTTTTCTTGGAATCGTATTAGTTGCAATTTTTCTATATATTCGGGGTTATAAAATTTCGGCTTTACTGTTGTTTTTTTTCTTCATTACTTCAGGATTCAATTTGCTTCCTGAAGAAATAACCAAATTTGCATTTATATCCAAAGGAAGCGACTATGCTTTTTTAATATTAATTGGAATTATCATCATTGACAGCCTGTTCAATCGAGGATATTTTAATCGGGATAATTTTACCAAATACCTTATCATATTTGCCGCATTTCTGATTATATGTATTTTTTACAGTAAATTTGTAATAAGATTAGAGTGGGGTAATATTTTTCGCACATGCCGGTATCAATTTTTTTGGATAGCATATTTTTTATTTCGTTCTTTAAAAAAGGAAACATTGGAGGCGCTATTAAAATGCTTGTTTTATGTTTCTTTGTTTACAGCTTTTCTCTTTCTTCTGCAGATTGTTTTTGATGCAAATATTTTGTTGAAAGGGCAAAAAGTTTATATTCATCTGTTCGATTATAAAATTCCTCGCTTTTATAACCAGCCCGATATGCTCTTTTTCTTTACTTTCATGGCTTTGTATCATAATCCCCTGAAAGGTATTCTCAAATACATATCCATGATTATATTAACAGTAGCTTTATTGGGCGCTTTCCATCGAAGTTTGATAATTGCGTTTATTGCTGCTGTTTCTATCGGATATGTGATTCGTTTACCACGCGTTAAAAGAACAGTCATATTGACGTCAACTGCGATAATCGGTTTAATCTTTGTTGTCTTTTGGGGATACGAATTTGCAAATTCCCGAACAATTAAAGATATTGCAATTGTTACTTCAGGAAATGTTGCAGATATTGAAGCAAAAAATTTAGATATTGAAGAGTTACAAAAATCCACATTTACATTTCGTATAGCTCACCTTTTAGAGAGAAATCAGTATTTGCTTGATCACCCCAAAGCCATGATTTTTGGAGCGGGATTGATACCTGAGGATTCCAAGTTGGTGAATAAAATGTTTGATTTTAAAATCGGCTTAATAGAAGAATTAACCGGAAATACTGCACAATTGGATACCGGCGATATTTCCTATTCTATTTTAATCCTTCGATTGGGCTATACAGGAACACTTTTGTATCTTTTGTTAATTGTTTATTTTATGGTTTTTTTCTATAAAAAAAGAGATAACCGCTTCGGATTTTTATCTTTCCTGTATTTGTTACTGACAATAGGCGTTTCATTTTTTTCGGCAAATCTTCTTAATCCCGTTACGTTCCTTTTACCTTTAATTAGTTATAATATAATTAGAAAAAGTGATTCTGAAAAAATAGAAAAAGAAAGTTAACAAATGGGCGAAAACAAAAAAATATCAGTTTTAACATCGCTATATAACTGTGAACCTTTTTTGCAGGATTATTTTCAAGCGCTTGCGAAAATTGAAGGTAAAGAACAAATCGAAGTGATTCTTTTACATAATGCTCCGCAGGAAAAAGAATTAGCAATTATATCCGCACATCTTCCTTCGTTTGATTTCGTCCGTCATATAATTATTCCGGAAAGGGAAACTTTGTATCGCACATGGAATAGGGGGATTCAATTATCTGAAGGAGAATATATTACAGTGTGGAATGTAGATGATGTGCGATTCCCTAAAAGCATTATTCAACAAGCGGAAACGCTGGATAAAAATCCGGAGGCAGCCATTGCCTACGGCGATATTTGGGTTTCCCTGCAATATGGCGTTTGTGGCGCTAAAAAAACCAATGCCCCTGTTTACAACCAATGCACACGTAAAAAATTTTTGTCGGAATATCATATTTCCTGTTTTCAAATGTGGCGAAAATCTATTCATTCGACCATTGGATATTATGATGAACAATTCAAATGTATTGCTGATTTTGATTTTCAGATAAGAACTGCCATCCATTTTCCTTTTGTGAAAACAGAATATCCTTTAGGAATTTATTTGGAAGGACAGCCAAATAAATTGAGCGCTAATGGTTTACAGATGATAGAATATAATATTTTATCCTTAAGATATTCTAACTGTTTTTTAATGAACTTTTTTTTATTATCTGAAACAAAAAAGAAATATCAACCCAATCGAATGTTAATTTTCGATGAATGGAAAGATTTCACTGAAAAATCGCCATTTGGGTGGTTATACAAGTTACAAGGGATTATTTATGCGAGTTATAATTCTATTTACCGGTTGTGCCGGCAAACAGTAAAAAAAATAGTTTCTCATTTTTAAAATCATCAAAATGTTGACTACCATTTTCACAGCCACTTATAAAGGAGAACATTTACTGCCTGCATTGTATAACAGTCTTATGAGACAATCCAATAAAAATTTTGAATGGATTTTGGTGAATGATGGTTCGCCTGACAACACGGATGAAGTAGTAAAAGAAATGCAGGTAAAAGCTAATTTTCCTTTCTATTATTATAAAAAAGAGACCAATGGCGGAAAAACTACAGCTATAAATTTAGGGATACAGTTTGCTAAAGGCGAAATGTGGCTGATAGTTGATCACGACGATTTTTTAAGTGATGACGCAGTAGAAGTCATTAATCAATATTATCCTCAAATAAAAGATGATCCAAAGTTATGCGCTGTCACTTTTCTAAGACATAACTATAATGGAAAACCAATTGGAACTCAAAAAAATCCTGATAATATTATCTCTGATTTCTGCTCTTATCGAACGGTTTTAAAAATAATCGGAGATAGAGCCGAAGCAGTCAAAACTGGTCATTTTCGAAAAATCTGCCCTATGCCCACTTTTGAAAATGAAAATAATTGTTTAGATGGATATATTTGGTTAATGTTAGCAAAAGAGTACAATGCATTATTCATTGCAAATAAGGAACCTGTTTACTATTGTGAATACCTTTCTTCCGGAAGATCTTTAAATCAAGAATATAAATCTCCGCTTGGAGATATGTTATGTTGGAATTTACTTGCTTCTATGAAGCAAACGAATAAATGGCAAAAATTGGGTGCTTATATTCATTATTGGCAGCATTTTCTCTTTACAAAAAATGTAAGTTTTAGCAAAGCATATAGCGATCTATCTTATAAATGGGGTATAATAGCTTTCCCTATTTCTTGGATTAAGATTATTATCAAAAAAATATTAAAATACTAATTATCAACTAAAATAATATTTACGACTAAAATATTCCAGTACTTATATTAAATAATTCGCTGAAAAACACTATTTTTGTGCTCAGTTATAAAAACACTATTTTTCGTTAGATGAAGATTATTCATGCGATTTTTTCTTTCAATGTAGGCGGTTCGGAGACCATGCTGGTCGATATTCTTAATCAGCAATGCAAAGAAGCATCCGTAAGTTTGATTATCGTAAATGAAAAATTAAATATTGACTTGCTGAATACAATAGATAAACGTGTAAATATCCACTTGCTTCGTCGAAAAGAAGGTAATAAAATTCAATTGCTATCTGCTTTCTTTAAAATAAATCAAATACTTAAGAGAATAAATCCGGATGTAATCCATTGTCACGACAACAAACTTTTCCCTTTTTTTGTTAATTTTGGAAAAAAAAGTTGTTTAACGGTTCATAATGTACAATTATCCGCCTTGTTTCTAAAATCATATAAAAAGATTTTCGCCATTTCAACAGCCGTTCAGGATGACGTGAAAAAACGAACGGGGATTCTTGCGTCAGTTGTTTATAATGGAATTGAAATCGAGCAGTACAAGCGACGCACTGTTTATGAATTTGACAGAGAAAATGAAACATTTACTATTGCTCTACTAAGTCGTTTATTCCCTGAACAGAAAGGACAACACATTGCCATGCAATCAATTCGTATATTAAAAGAACAGGATATAAATGTTAAATTGTATTTAATTGGTGCCGGAGATACGGATAAGAAAATTAGGCTGAAAGAATTGGCAGTAAGGTATGATATAGAAAGGCAAGTTGAATTTTTAGGATTAGTAGATAGGCAATGGATAAAAAACAATTTAAAAAATTATCACTTGTTAATACAACCTTCACTTTATGAAGGATTCGGCATCACAATTATCGAAGGTTTTGCCTGCGGATTGCCAGTCGTTGCAAGTGATTTGGACGGACCGGAAGAAATCTTTCGACTTCTAAATGCAGGTTTGTTAGTCCAAGCCAATGATCCAGTGGATTTGGCAGAAAAAATCTTCACGGTTTACCAATCTTATGTTTCGAATACCTTAAAGTGTCATAACTATATCCTGAAAGATAAGAATCATTTGAGAATCTTCGATATTCGAAATACATCACGGGAATATTTTAATAATTACAGCTTGGCAATTTTGAACCAAAACGTTAGAAAAGATATGTACAATCAAACAACAAAATTTAGAAATGAAAATACTGATTGCCAATAAATTTTATTACCCGCGAGGCGGCGATTGCATCTATACGCTTCAACTGGAGTTATTACTTAAAAATAAAGGACATGAAGTATCTGTATTTGCAATACAACATCCACAAAATCAACCCACTGTATTTGACTGTTATTTCCCTTCGGAAGTTTCTTATTCATCCAGTAGCGTAAAAAACATTATGAAGTCGGTTCTGCGTCCACTGGGGGTAAGGGAAGTAAAACAAAAATTCACAGCGCTTTTAGATAAATTTCAACCGGATATAGTACATTTAAATAATATTCATACCCACCTCTCGCCTGTTTTGGCTGAAATTGCTCATAAAAAACAAATTCGAGTGGTGTGGACAATACACGATTTTAAATTATTGTGTCCTCGCTACGACTGTATGAGGGCTGGCTCGTTTTGCCAGCTTTGCTTTTCAAATAAAATCAATGTATTGAAATACAAATGTATGAAAAACAGCTTGTTTGCAAGTGTTTTAGCGTATTTGGAAGCTATAAAGTGGAACAAAGAAAAATTGGAAAAATACACAAATGCTTTCATCTGTCCCAGTGAATTTATAAAATCTCAAATGCTTGCCGGTGGATTCAATGAAAAAAAACTGATAGTTTTACATAATTTTGTATCCATTCTTAAAAATGACTTAACAAATTGTAAACGTGAAGATTACTATTGTTATGTTGGTAGAATGTCTGTGGAAAAAGGAATTGAAACATTGCTCAAAGCCGCACAACAATTGCCTTATCTTTTAAAAATAGTTGGAAGCGGTCCTTTGTTCGACGATTTACAATCTCGTTATGCAAGCGATAAAATTGAATTTTTAGGTTATCTTAATAAAGAAAAAGTCAAATTAGTGCTTGAAAAAGCACGTTTTTCAGTCGTACCTTCGGAATGTTATGAAAATAATCCTTTAAGCGGAATCGAATCTTTGTGTTTTGGCACTCCGGTCTTAGGGGCAAATATTGGAGGAATCCCTGAATTGATAAAAGAGAATCGGAATGGATTATTGTTTGAATCAGGAAATAAGGAGGATTTGAAAAACAAAATTGAAAAAATGTATAACTCCGCTTTTGATTATGTAGCTATAACTCAAAAAGCGAAAGCGGATTATTCGTCTGACAACTATTATGCTTCCCTCATGAATATTTATTGCCTCCGATGACTATCTTACATTAATTGTTGATAAATTTCAGATATTTGTTTAGCAATATGTACCCAATTATATTTTGACAAATCATATTTTATATGCTCGTTCCGAGTTAACTTCTTTTCTATTTTATTTCTCAGATCATCCCAATTTCCACACTCAAAGTAATAATCGTCAGGTAGATTTACTTCTAAATTTGCCTGAATATCACTTATTAAAACATCAATATCATAACTCATTGCCTCAAGTAATGAAATAGGTAATCCTTCGTGAAAAGAAGGCAAAACAAACAATTTCGCATTAGAAAAAAGTTCGTTTAATTTCTCTCCTTTTACAAATCCGGTTAAAACTGCTTCATTTTCTTTTGCC
>Ga0123357_10007562_pt1 | contig 13444 bp, 10 predicted proteins | sample TergutEmb28metaG_FD_89873 | JGI IMG/M metagenome (GOLD analysis project Ga0123357, IMG submission 89873) | Embiratermes neotenicus P4 segment gut microbial communities from Petit-Saut dam, French Guiana - Emb289 P4 | ecosystem: Host-associated > Arthropoda: Insects > Digestive system > Gut ...
CTTACAAGGGGGACATTTCTATTGAACGCAGGGGGACATTTCTACTGAACGGAAACAGGGGACATTTCTATTGCATGGCGACAGAGCAATTGCGATCCCTTGACACAACAGTAAAAAAAAAATATTCTCTGGTGTTACATAATAAAAAGGATTTACAGTTATGGATTTAGCTGCCTTTAAAATTTCCGGAGGTGTTTTTATGAAAAAACTTCTTGTGCTTTTGGCTGCTCTGACTCTGGTCACGGGCTTTGCATTCTCCCAGGACCTTGGCCTTACAGCCGGTTTGGAATTCGGTATTAACGCTGTCAACAAACCAAATGATGCTTCTGATATGTATCCATATATAATGCCGAACATTGCCTATGAAAACTCATTCGGAGGCGTGGATCTCTATACCGAAGTCGATTATACACTCGGTTTTACTAAAGACAGCGATGATACTTACCCCATGGATCTTTATTGGGACCTCGCTCTGGGTTATGACATCAGCCTGGCTTCAGCGTCCACCTTATCAATCCTTGCCGAAAATGAGCTCGGTTTCAATTTCGTAACCGATCTTGGTGATACCCTTTGGGGAACTTTCCGGCCCGGATTAAAATTTGATCAGGGCATTGACGGCGTTGGCGATCTTTATGCACAGTTTGACCTACCCATAGGTTACGGTAAAGGCTGGGGCGATGATACCATAATCTGCCTCGACGGAACTATTGGTTGGGATAGCACGTTCGGTCTTGGACTCAAGGCAAAGGCGCACTTCTTATTCGCACCCGATTCCCTTGATACCGGTTTCACCGGCATTGATATAAAGGCGACTTATAGTAATGGGCCTGCTTACGGTGAAATTGAAGCCCGTATTGCAAAAGATTCGGGTGATATTTCAAGCTTTATTGATGGTTCCGGATACAAGCCCAGTGTTGCAATCATTCCGAAGGTCCAGTACGAAATCATCACCGGCCTCAATGCTTATATTAAATGCGCGTTCGGTAATATCGGCGGCACAGGTGATATCATTATTAGTCCCGTGATCGGAGTAACCTACTCCTTCTAGGCGATATAACTTGCTTTGTATTATACCCGGCGCCGGCGCGTTTGCCGCTGACGCCGGATTTTTATTCGTGGGTGCTGCTCCGCGCCGGGCTGTGTTTAAATGAATGCTTTGATTCGTCCGCATCATTTTGGCGGGACTGTACGTATTCCCGCTTCCAAATCCCATACGGTCAGACGGCTGATTATGGCCTCCCTGACTGACGGTGTTTCCCAAATTTTACACCCCCTTGATTCCCTTGATACCCAATCCTGTGTTACGGTCTGCAAAGCAATGAGCGCCCAAATTATTGAGCACATCATTGAACCTGATACTGCGCCCGGCGGCAAACAAATAAAATTGACAGTCAGCGGCAAAAAACCTGTGGTATCGGTTCAGCCGGCGGTACTGGGTCAGGCAGCTGTCAAGGACTATGCAGCCGCGCCGGATTCCGCGAAAACACAGCCGCGATCTGTAATACATTGCGATGTGGGAAATTCTGGCACTACATTGTACCTGGCTCTGGCGGCCGCTGCCCTTGGAACAGCCGCTTATGAATTCTACGGCGATGAGCAGATTCGCCGCCGCACCGCCGGTCCTCTGCTGGAGGCGCTTGTCGGCCTCGGCGTTACTGTAAAATCCGCGGCAAACGGCTGTGCGCCCATAAGCATTTGCGGGCCGTGGAAAGGTGGCAGGGTAAAGGTTCCGTGTCCGACCAGCCAGTACCTTTCGGCGCTGCTGCTGGCCGCGCCTCTTGCTCCGGCCGGTGTTGTTACCGAAATTGATATTCCCCTTTTAAACGAAAGACCTTACATCGAAATGACCCTTTCTTACCTTAAAGCTCAAAATATTCAGTTTGATATGAACGATGATTTTTCGTACTTCCGAATTCCCGGCGGCGCTTCCTATAAACCGGTTAATGGGCCGGTTCCCGCTGATTTTTCATCAGCAGCCTTCCCGGCCTGCGCGGCCATGGTTTGCGCCGGCGGACAAAAGCAGATTACGCTGGAAGGCCTGGACCCAACGGACTGTCAGGGCGACAAGGCATTTTTTGGAATGCTGGAAAAAATGGGCTGCAATGTTAAATGGGAAAAAATTACCGGCCGGACCGGAGCCGGGCAGACAGGCGGTGCGCAAAGAGGGGCTTCCAATACGGCTGGTTCGGGTGCGGTTCCCGAATGGCTTTTAAGAATTTCCCGGGAGGGACCGTTAAAGGGCGGGGTATTCGACCTGAATGATACTCCGGATTTATTGCCGGTCATGGCGGTTATGGGTGCGTTCGCGCAGGGAGAAACAGCCCTGGTCAATGTCGCACACGCCCGTTTAAAAGAGACCGATCGTATCGCGGTTATGGCCGCGGAGCTTTCAAAACTGGGAGTTAATATCAGCGAAAGACCTGACGGCCTTGTTATTAAGAATAACAGCAATTTAATTAATAATGCCGGTTTAATTAACACCGGTTCTGTTAACGCCGGTTTAGTTAAAGCTGCTGGCCCAATCAAACTCGGCGGTCATAAAGACCACCGTATTGTAATGGCCCTTGCCTGTGCCGCACTTGGAACGCAGGCCGCAGCAGAAATCACCGGAGCAGAAAGCGCCGCAGTAACATATCCCGGTTTCCTTGAATCCCTGCAGGCTGAATTTATTTAATGGATTTTTTATCGGATTTTTTTTACGGATATGGAAAAAATAAACAGTAAATGATAATGTTAAACGATAATGGAAAATAAATTCCGTAAGTGGTTCGGGGAAAAACGCGGCAGGGCAGCCCTGGAAGTTTTTAAAAACAAGGGCTGGGTCACTTATTACGCCGGAGACCTTGAAGAAGCAAAAAAGACTTTGTTTGAAACCTGTCTGCCCAAAGGTGTTTCCGTCGGTCTTGGCGGCAGCGAAACTTTGGCGGCTTTGGATATTCTGCCGGTTTTAAGGAACGGCGAATATAAACTTTTTGACAGGTATAACTGCCCCGATCATTTTGAAGTCTGCCGCGACAGTCTTTTGGCCGAATATTTTTTGACCGGCGCCAACGCGCTTACCATGAACGGCGAAATGGTAAACCTTGATTGCTCCGGCAGCAGGGTCGCGGCCATGGCTTACGGCCCGCGCCATGTCATTGTCGTTGCCGGCGTTAACAAGCTTGTTAACAGTATTGACCAGGCGATTGCCAGAGCCAAATCCATCGCGCCCATGAACTGCAAACGCAACAACCATAAAACCCAATGCGCCCAGACCGGCCTGTGTGACGAAGCTTGCTTCGAAGCCTGCAACGATCTTTCCAGAATGTGCAATCATCTCCTTATTACATACAACGCCAAAAAATTCGCCGGCAGGTTTACATTGATCCTTGTAAATGAGGACCTCGGGTTTTAAGTTATTAAGCGCTTTGCGTGTCTTTATAACGCAGGATAATCAGGCATTTCGGCAGGGCCTTTCTATTTTTTGTATTTTTCTGCTATTATAAATCCAGCTATTTTAATCCATTTCCATCCAAGGAGCTTGCAAAATGAAAATTCCCGTAGGTATATTGGGCGCCGGCATGGTTGGCCAGCAGTATATGGCCCTGCTCAAAAATCATCCCTGGTTTGAGGTGCGTTACATCGCGGCTTCTCCCAGGAGCGCGGGAAAAAAATTCAGCGAGGCGGTTGCCGGCAGATGCCACTTTGGCGGTATTGCCGAAGTCTTTGGCAATATTATCGTAGCCGACGCCAACGATGTATCAAAAGCCGCCGCTGCCTCCAAAGCCGGTGACTGCGCCTTTGTTTTTTGCGGCCTGGAAATGCCCAATGATGAGTTGAAAATTCTTGAAGCTTCTTACGCGGCCGCAGGAATTCCGGTAATCTCAAACGCCTCGGCGCACCGCTGGACCGCGGATGTTCCAGTAGTCGTCGCGGAGGTTAATCACAGTCATCTGGATATTATTCCGGCACAGCGCAAAGCCCACGGCTGGGACAAGGGTTTTATTACTGTAAAACCAAATTGTTCTATTCAGAGTTATACCACTCCGGTTTATGCCCTAATGCAGGCAGGTTACGAAGTCAAACGTTTGATCGTCACCACCCTTCAGGCTGTATCCGGCGCCGGTTACCCGGGCGTACCCAGTCTGGATATTATAGACAATATTGTTCCGTACATCGGCGGCGAGGAAGAAAAGTCGGAGACCGAACCGCTCAAGATTCTTGGTTCAATTGAAAACGGTGTATTTAAAAAAGCTGATCAACCCAAAATTTCCGCGCACTGCAACAGGGTGCCTGTGACCGACGGCCATACAGCCTGTGTAAGTATTGAGTTCGGCGCCCAAAAACCTTCAATAGCGGAGATCAAAAAAATTTGGACTGAATTCAGGAGCCTGCCGCAGGAGCTTGAACTCCCGATGGCTCCCGTTAGGCCCATTATTGTCAGGGATGAAACGGACCGGCCCCAGCCCCGCAAGGACAGGGATGCGGACAAAGGAATGGCGGTAACTGTCGGACGTATCCGGCCGTGCAATGTTTTTGACATCCGTTTTACCGGTCTCTCCCATAATACCATCAGGGGGGCGGCAGGCGGCGGTGTACTGAACGCGGAACTTCTTAAACACAAGGGGTATCTGGGCTGACCTTTAATTTATTAACCTTAAATTTCAGGATTGGTTTTTCACGCTTTCAGCATGGAAGTATCAGTCTTGTAATTATAAATTTTAGGGTTTAGACTATATTTTATATAAAACATGAACGGATTATTAATATTAATAATTACTGTAATAGCGCTCATCGTGGCTTATTTGCTGTACGGCCGCTTTTTGTCCCGTTCATGGAAAATTGATATTTCGAGGCCGACTCCTGCCCATGAGTTTGAGGACGGCAAGGAATATGTTCCCACATCGCCGGCCGTGGTTTTTGGTTATGAATTCGCGTCAATAGCGGGCGCCGGACCCATAAACGGACCGATTATCGCGGCGATGTACGGCTGGCTGCCTGCACTGCTTTGGCTGATCCTGGGTTCGGCGTTTTTCGGCGCGGTGCATGACTTTGCGGCCCTTTTTACTTCGGTAAAAAACAAGGGCAAATCCATAGGTTATGTAATTGAAATTTATGTCGGGAAGACCGGCAAGCGCCTGTTCCTGATCTTCGTGTGGCTTTTTTCGGTTCTTATTGCCGGCGCTTTTGCAGATATCGTTGCCGGTACTTTCGCGGGTTTTTCCGATGCCGGGGAGCTCATTAAAACAAACGCTTCTGTCGCTTCGACCTCGGCGTTTTTTATACCCGCGGCTTTGGGGCTTGGTTTCCTTATACGCAAACGCAAAGCAACCGATCCCGCAAGCGCCATTATCGCAATAGACCTTTTGGTGCTCTGCATAGTTCTGGGAATTTTCGTGCCGATTTATCTGGCAAAACCAATTTGGCTTTACCTTATCTTTGGTTATATTCTTGTCTCGTCGGTTATTCCGATCTGGGCAATGGGGCAGCCCAGGAATTATTTAAACTCCTTCCTGCTCATTGCCATGATACTTGCGGCTTTTGTCGGCGTGGTTTTTACCAGGCCGGAAATTACCCTTCCTGCCTTTACTTCTTTTAACGTTAACGGGAGCTACCTGTTCCCCGGCCTGTTTATCACTATAGCCTGCGGGGCTATTTCAGGTTTCCATTCCCTTGTCGCCACAGGCGCGGCTTCCAAACAGATTAACAGCGAAAAATATATTCTGCCCATTTCGTACGGCGCCATGCTGGTAGAGACCCTGGTCGCGGTCCTGGCCCTTATTGCCGTAGGTTCCCTGGCTCACGGCGGAGTCCTGCCCGGTGAAACTCCTCCTGTAGTTTTTGCAACTGCGGTTTCCGGTTTTTTACAGCAGCTCGGCCTGCCTGTTGAAATTTCATTTACCATTGTATCACTGGCTGTCTCGTCTTTTGTGCTGACAACTCTGGACGCTGTGGCCCGTCTTGGGCGTCTTTCTTTCCAGGAATTGTTTACCTACGAGAGTGATGACGCTCATAATAAAAACCCGGTATTCGAGATTTTGAGGAGTAAAACCGCGGCTTCCATATTTACCCTTGTGCCGGCTTTCCTTTTGGCCATCATGGGTTACCAGACAATATGGGCCCTGTTCGGCGCGTCCAACCAGCTTCTGGCGGCGCTTACATTAATTGCCTGCACCATGTTCTTCAGAAAAACACACCGCCGTATTTTGGTACTCATAATTCCTGCCGCCATCATGCTGATCGTTACATTCACATCCCTTGTTTTTTCCATCAGGGACAGGGTTGAGCTTTTGCTTGACGGCAATACCAATTACGCAACTCTGGGACTGCAGATAGGTATTGCCCTGCTGCTTCTGATTCTTGGAATTCTGGTAGCGGTTTTTTGTACAAAAAAACTGATGGAAAAACCCGATCACGAAATTTCAGATCAAATAAACAACATTCCGTCAGAAAAAACAGCCGGTTAACATGGCGTCGATAAAAGACTTTTGGTTTTTATTGCTGACCAGCGGAAAATATACCGAAGTACGCGATGAGAAAAATGTTGACGCCATAATCAGGCTTATAGTCCTTAATATTACCTATTTTATAACATCGATAATAATCACCGGCATCGGCGTTACAAACATGCGCAGCGGTTTTGTAAATCAGGGCCTAATCGACGTCATTCTTGGTGTATTGATTTTCCTCAACCTGATGCTCCTGCGCACCGAACTTCCCTTTACCGTGGGAGGTTTTATAATTATCGGTCTGTACGGTATTTTCTGCGGAATTTCAATATTCACAAAATATGAACTGTACGACATATCGTTTCTCTGGATTTATTCTTATCCGTTAATGTCTATTTTTACACTCGGTATGCCGGCCGGACTTGTGCCTGCTCTTTTACTTTTCCTTGTGTCCGTGATCGGGACTTTTGTGCCAGGACTGGCGGTGTTAAGTTATTCCACACCGTCCGCCCTGTTAATATGCGGTGTTTATCTTTTTGTACTTATTCTGACCGTCGTTTATGAATATGTCCGTTCCATCAAAGATAACTGGCTTTCCAGACAGGACAGTTACATGAAGATGGTATTTATAAACAGCCCCGATATTATAATGCTGTTTGACAAAGACGGCCTGCTTTTGTATTGCGCCGATATTTTCCTGCGCAAAACCAATATCCGGAACATGGACAATATCCGCAAGACACACTACACCCAAATTTTTTCACTCTTTACCAATTCCCATCAGCTTGATGAAATTGTAGGATTTTTTAAAATATCAAACGAAAAAAAGCAGCCTGTGGTTTTTGAAAGGTTTATGGATATAGGCAGCGACAGCAATCTGCGGTATTACGAAATTCATCTTACGCCCATGTATGACGAATCACAGAATTTTCAGGGTATCTTTATCCTGTTCCATGATATGACAGTGATATTTGAAGCAAAGGAAAAAACCGAACAGGCCAGCCAGGCAAAAACAAATTTCCTTGCAAACATGAGCCATGAAATCCGGACTCCGCTTAACGCCATTATGGGCATGACAACAATTGCGGAGAACGCGCTCGAGATTGACCGCAAGAATTATTGCCTGTCAAAAATTTCGGAAGCTTCCGCGCATTTGCTGGGTATTATTAACGATGTACTGGATATGTCCAAAATCGAGCAGAACAAACTGGAATTATCGCCTACTGAATTTGATATTATGGGTATGGTAGCCAGGATTGCAAACATGTTTGAATTCCGCTTCAGCGAAAAGAAACAGGTTTTTTTAATAAACGCCGATCCTGAACTTCCAAAACACATCATCGCCGACGAGCAGCGGCTTACCCAGGTGATTACAAATCTTGTGGGCAACGCTTTTAAGTTTACGCCCAATAACGGCAAGATCAGCCTTGAAATAAAACTTTTAAAAAAGACCGAAGACAACAAAGCCTGCGAACTGGAGTTCCGTATTGCGGACAACGGAATAGGCATATCTCCTGAACAGCAAAAAAAATTGTTCCAGTCATTTGTCCAGGTAGACTCAAGCATATCCCGCAAATACGGCGGAACCGGCCTTGGTCTTGTTATCTGTAAAAAAATTGTTGACCTGATGCAGGGCAGTATCCGCATAGAATCCGATCTCGGCAAAGGGTCAGAATTTATTTTTACAATAATGGCGGATCTTCCCGAACATCAAAACGAAGAAATCGGGGAACCTGCCGCGGACGCCGAAAGCGCCAATAACATAAATACTATTGTCAATTACAAAGACAAATGTATACTTCTTGCGGAAGACATTGATATCAACAGGGAGATAGTCATTTCGTTATTGAGCGAATACGAAATGGAAATCATAGAAGCCGAAGACGGCCAGAAAGCCTACGACATCTTTGCCGCAAACCCGCAAAAATTCAATTTAATTTTTATGGACATTCACATGCCCGGAGTAAACGGCTACGAATCCACCAAACTGATACGCGCAATAGACAATCCATACGCAAAAACCGTTCCTATAATCGCGATGACCGCGAACGTCTTCCGCGAAGACATCGAGCGCTGCCTTGCCGCCGGAATGAACGGCCACATAGGCAAGCCGCTGGACTTTTCCGAAATAGCCGCTGTCCTGCGCAAATATTTAGCATAGAAAGGAGAAAGTAGAAAGTAGAAATGAGAAAGGAAAATCCACTCCCTACTCCCTACTCCCCACTTACTACTTACCACTCCCCACTAACCACTAACTACTCAACTACTAACTACTCAACTACTCAACTACATACTACTTCCAATATCTATTCTTAAGCCCTGTCTTTGTTTATAATTATTTAATGAGCATAAAGTCTTTCCCGCTTTCAAATGATGAACTTGAGAAGCTTTGTATTAAATTCAGTACTCCGTTTTATCTTTATGATGAAGCTGCAATCCGTAAAAATATTAAACGCTTATTGGCGGCGTTTTCGGTTTTTCCCGGGTACAAAGAACACTTTGCTGTAAAAGCGCTGCCCAATCCGTATATCTTAAAAATACTGGCGGGAGAAGGACTGGGCGCCGATTGTTCAAGCCTGCCTGAACTGCTCCTTGCCGATATGGCCGGCATAAAGGGCGAAGACATTATGCTTACAGCCAACAACACTCCTGCCGGTGAATACATCAAAGCCAGGCAGTTGGGCGCTGTCATCAACCTTGATGATTTTACCCATATCGCGTTTCTGGAAAAAGTTCTGGAAAAAAACGGCGGCCTTGCGGGCCTGATTTCGTTTCGTTACAATCCCGGCCCGCTCAAGGAAGGCAACGCCATCATCGGTAAACCGGAAGAAGCCAAATACGGTTTTACACGCGAGCAGCTTTTTGACGGATATAAAATATTAAAAGCCAAAGGCGTAAAACGTTTTGGGCTCCATACCATGGTTGCATCAAATGAATTAAGTCTTGATTACCATCTTGAAACCGGCAGACTCCTTTTTGATCTCGCCGCTGAGATTAAAAAGGAGTGTTCGATCAATCTCGAGTTTGTTAACCTTGGCGGCGGTCTGGGAATTCCTTACAGGCCCGGGGAGCAAGCCGTAAATTGGGAAGAACTGGCCAAAGGACTAAGGATACATTATGATGCGATAATCGTCAAACACGGCCTGGACGGAATGGCAATACATACTGAATACGGGCGGCCAATCACCGGCCCCTACGGCTGGCTTGTGACCCGGGCAATTCATAAAAAAGAAATTTACCGCGACTATATAGGCGTTGACGCCTGCATGGCTGATTTAATGCGGCCTGGTCTTTACGGAGCGTATCATCATATAACCGTCAGCGGCAAAGAAAATGCGGCTTACGATCATGTTTATGATATTGTCGGCAGCCTCTGCGAGAACAACGATAAATTTGCCATTCAGCGCAAGCTTCCAAATATTGAAACTGCCGCTGCCGCCCTGACCGGAACATCTGCAGAAACCGCCGGCGCGGGCAAAAGCCGCGGGGACTTAATCATTATACACGACGCGGGCGCGCACGGCCGCGCTATGGGCTTTAACTACAACGGTAAACTCCGCTGCGGCGAACTGCTGCTGCGCCCCGACGGCTCGGTAATGCAGATACGGCGCGCCGAAACAACCGAAGACTACTTTGCCACGCTTGACTTCAAGGGACTGCAGGATTTTTAATCGGAAGATTTTTAACCGGAGGATTTTAAATGAACAGAAATAAATGCATTGCAAATATCAAGGCCGGATATTTATTTCCGGAAGTCGCCAAACGCCGGCGGGAATACGCTCAGGCTCATCCTGACGCCAAAATAATAAGTCTGGGAATCGGCAATACTACCGAGCCGATACTGCCCCATATTGACAGGGGGCTTACAGAAGGCGCAGCCAAACTGGCCACTTTCGAAGGCTACTCCGGTTACCAGGATGAAGGCATTGCCGAACTGCGTGAAAGAATTTCCAAAGTTTTTTACAAAGGCCAGTTTGGCATTGATGAGATTTTTATTTCAGACGGTGCCAAATGCGATATAGGCAGGCTGCAATTAATGTTTGGGGCGCAGACTCCTGCGGCGGTGCAGGATCCTTCTTACCCTGTTTACGTTGACGGTTCCGTATTAATCGGAGCCGGCGGCGGCTGGGAAGATTCAGGCTACAAAGGTATAACCTATCTTCCGTGCACAGCGGAGAACGATTATTTCCCGGACCTTTCCGCGCTTAAACCCAATTGCCTAATATACTTCTGCTCACCCAACAATCCAACCGGCGCTGTAGCCGGCAGGGAACAATTGGCCGTTCTGGTGCGCGCTGCGCAAAAAAACGGTTCGTTTATTATTTTTGACGCCGCATATTCAGAGTACATCAGGGACTCTGGCCTTCCCAAATCCATTTTTGAAATTGACGAGGCCAAAACCTGCGCAATCGAAGTTAATTCATTCAGCAAGCCGGCCGGATTTACCGGTGTACGCCTGGGCTGGACTGTTGTTTCAAAGGAATTAAAATACAGCGGCGGCGAGAGCGTTAACGCCGACTGGTCAAGGATCGCGAGCACTGTTTTTAACGGCGCCTCAAATATTTCGCAGGCAGGCGGCATGGCAGCTCTCGACAGCGAAGGCCTTGCCGAGATACGGAAGCTAAGCGACTTTTATCTGGGAAACGCCAGGTTAATAAGGAATGTTCTGGTGAAAGCCGGAATCGTCTGCACCGGCGGCGATAATTCACCTTATATTTGGGCCCGTTTCCCCGGGAGGGACAGCTGGGAAGTTTTTACCGAGATTCTTGAAAAGTGCCAGGTAATAACCACTCCCGGCTCCGGCTTTGGTCCTTCTGGGCAGTCATTTATCCGTTTCTCCGCGTTCGGCCACCGCGCCGATGTGGAAGAAGCCTGCGAGAGATTAAAAAAACTGTAATAAAAAAAAGCCGGAACCGCCAAACGGTGATTCCGGCTGATTATCTCAAAAAGTAAACTTAATTACTGGAAAAACTGTAATTAGCTTCCAGGAAGACATTACTGCCCGGTGTATAATCATCAAATGTAATGGTATTGTTCGTTACTTCGATGAATTCATTGAAATCCGCGTCTCTGTCTTCGCTTAAACAGGCACATGAAATTGCCGGGACCAGCGTAATATCGTCGTTTATAACAAAAGTAACTGTCAGGGTACTTTCACTGTCATATTCAACGTTCCATTCACCAATTTCTTCTGCGTCAATGTAAAGTGTGTGAGAAATAAAGGTAATGTCATTGATGATCTCTTTATCCTGTTCTTCGGTAACTTCCTGTGTTTTATTTCTGACCGCTGTCGGTACAGGATCTCCGCCGACAGGTTCCATATATTTCTGTACAGTATAGGGGGTGTATATAGGTTCATTTTTAGGAACTGCGTATACTGGAATATCGCCTTTAACATCCTCCAAATCATAATCTGGAAATAGTTCGATCGGTTCTGTTAACTCATCGTATTTTTCGCTTACAAAGACTTTTACAGGAGTGTCAATCTTTACAGGGTCAACATCAATACGTAAATTAATTGTAGCTTTGATGGAAATAGGTGTATCATTTAAACCATTTATATCTGGTAAGGGTAAGTAATTTATTCCATCAATTGAATATTGCGGATCTGTGACATAGTCTGTAATGTAAGTTAATTTAACACTGCTTCCAGTTGTGGCAGTAAAAGTTAAATTATAATTAGGATTATTATCCCCGTATAGGCCTTGAGTAATAGAAGGAGCACTACTATTTTTTGGCACAGTGATATTGAATGACGCGCTAGTTATTTTTGTTAATTCATTTCCCGAACTCATGTAATAATAATCACCGTTTTCGTCTTTTTCAACATCAATAGTGGGATCGATTAATTCATCGTTTACTTTATATTCACCGTTAGGTACTTGTTCGTAACCGGTAATATAATATGGGTCAGTATCTTTATCAAAAACCGCTATCTCAGAATCAATCAGATTTTTATCTTCGTCTTCTGAATCATAGTATCCTAAGAATTTTAACTCACCCGTTCCATATTCGAAATAAAAACCGTCCGCCTCATTGCCTTTGGGAGGACCATTTTGTTCAATATCATATGGAACATCGTTAATGTCGTGATAACCACCAGTTAATATTTTATTATGACCAATAACGACGTCTTCCAAGTAATAACCGCCGCTGCCGTCTGGGAGAACCGCCTCGGCTTCTGCCGGTTCCAATTTGGTTTCGTTATCTGTTTTATCATATAAATAATAAGCCGGACTTTTATCTATTCCTGTCTGCACTTCAACAGTTAGATTTTCTTTATCGAAAATCCCCAAATTTACAGTTTTATCTCCATCTTTTATAGTTTTATCACTATCTTCAACAATTTTACCAATATAAGGTTCTTGTGTAAATTCATACCGGCCCAGCCATTTTTCTGTGGAATCTGTAGGCCACATGACATATTTACTACCATCCGCATCATCAACAAATACCTTGTTCTGCGGATAGATCAAAGGATAGTTCAAATAAAGGTTCAAAAAGGCATCCAGCAGACTATTATTTTTCTCATTATTCATCTCCGGCTCAACAAATTCGTACTCGTCCGGTATCTCTTTGGTGACAGTTACTGGTTTTTTTTCGGTTGTTTTTTCAATACTGTTAAAAACAATCCGATCCGAACCAGACTTGCCGTTAAAATTAAATGATGGCCCATTGGGATTGTTGGGATTGTTGAGATTTATCGGGTTATCGCACCCGGCAACGATTAATCCAAGCGCCGTTAGAATAACTAACGCCGCAACCGCAGTAAACCTTGACTTTTTCATAAAAATTCCTCCAATTTGAATTTTTATATTTAAACTTTTGTACAATTTTTAAAATTATAAAAAGCAGTTAACAAACAATATAACACATTTTTGATTGGAATTCCAGTTATTATATAAAAAATTTCACGGTAATACCTTGATATTGCGCAAATAATGCTTTACTACCATTTTTTCTCCGGAGATTACAAGCTGTTCGTATTCCGGTTTTCCCCTGACTTTTACTTCGCA
>Ga0123357_10007563_pt1 | contig 13443 bp, 8 predicted proteins | sample TergutEmb28metaG_FD_89873 | JGI IMG/M metagenome (GOLD analysis project Ga0123357, IMG submission 89873) | Embiratermes neotenicus P4 segment gut microbial communities from Petit-Saut dam, French Guiana - Emb289 P4 | ecosystem: Host-associated > Arthropoda: Insects > Digestive system > Gut ...
AAGGAGGCGATACGACAGGAAGTTGCTGCCATTACACCTGAAATGGTTCTCAAGGTCATGGACAACTACCGAGAGGCTACATCAGTGTATCAATATTCAAGGCCGCCACTTGAGTGATGATTTATTCAAAACATGTTGATATAAAACGGCATTCTGTGTGCTTTCCATAAATAGAAAAATATTTGCCGTATCTTCTTTGGTTTTGAATTTATTCGCTTCTCAAATAGGGGAGTTCTTTCTGCCGCACTCTGTATAATTCACTCATTTTCAACCTGATGATGGAGGAAGCATTTTTCACCAAAACGTCGGTATCCAAAGATGAAGACTGAATGGTTTCACAACGCCAAAAAAAGTAACCAGGACCGTCCCAGACCTTTACCGAACCGACCGACTAAAGGCTTATTCGTGAAGTTTAAGGTTCGGCTTAGTGGATAACGTGTCAACCGCCGAAACTGTATAGCTGTGACTGAGAAATATCAGGATAATTACGAGCAGCAGTAGCATCCGAGAATTCTAATTAAGAACAGGAGTAGCCGAGACAGTTAACGCGTGATAGCAATACTGTTCGGAAACGCACTGCGTTAGTTCGAGTCCCACTCTCAGCACTACCCTGACTGAAGTTTTTCCGTACTTTTTCCTCAGTTGTAAAAAAAATTCCAGGGTATAACTACCAAAGACGGGGCACGGCCCGCACATTTCCCATTAGGTGATAATTTTTACGCAGTTAGTTCATCGTTAATCTTAGTTTGACCATTCTGGGTTCGAATCCCAGAAAGCCTTCCAACCAAAGTTGTTAATTATGTTGTTCTATGTATTGTTTGTGTGTAAATGTGTATTGTACTACTGCCACCGGGTGTCAACCCAATTGTATTTAACAAGTATATCAATATCAATATCAACATGGGGGCAAAACACCTGACGTTCTGGGAAAAATCAAAACTTTGTCCATAGAAGGACCGAATTTTTCAAAACAATGCAATGTTTTACACTGTAATTAAATGGCGTATTGAGGTAAGAACTGAAATCGTAGTTTTTGTTATCAGTGGAGTTATTTCAGAAGCGGAATTGAAAAACTGAAGCATGAAGAATTATACATTTCAGTAAACAAAGTTTATAAAAATTCACGAAAATTCTGTACAGCAAACCTACAGCGAAAGTGCAGTTTATGATTTATTATTTTCGTCTCATCTCTAGCGATTTGAAACACGCACAGAATCGTAGTTCATGGCTGGTTTGCTGAAAACAAGAACAAAGGACGTAAAATAAACAAATGAACAACAGAGGAAGCGAGTTCTGTGCAACCAATATTATTTATTTTTCAATTGTATCCATTGTACGCCGTTGATTGTTTCTAGCAGTGATACCACCCGTCACTGCCAAAAGCAGCATCGAATTAAAGTTCTTCACGTTGGTTCATGTACGGCATTTTTAGAGGATTCAATCCATAAATGCATATTTTTGTGAATCAAGGCAAGAGCAGAATTCAAGAACTGATATAAACGAGGGACAGTGAAAAAGCTACGTGCACAGTTGTTCCTAACAACAAGAAACAGTAAGGTGTTAAAGGTCAGACACACAATTAACTCTAATGAACTTACAGTGTTCAAAAGAACGCATGAGTCAGTGTTGAAAGAACAGACAGGCTTATAGAAAGTTCTCAGTCAGTCTGTGGATCGAGCGGATTACTGCAGCAGTAAAGTTGCAGACATTTGTTGTGGAGGTATTTGGTTAGAAAACCGGACAGGCTTTCGGAAAATTCGTGATTTTTCATGAGTTTTCACAGTTACCGGAACTACGTAACATTGTTTTGGAAGGGGCGAAGACCACCTAATTCAAAATCCTTCGCTTTCCGCCATTCATGATCATATTTAAATCGCGTTAGAAGATAAATAACATATGCAGTTGGGTAAACATTTTTAAATAATACACGAGTCTGTAATATTCTTAAGCTAGGGACAGACGACTTTCGAAAACACTCACCCCCCTCCACCCTCCTCATAAGGCCGAAGATTTTGGAATTAGTGGAGTGCTGACTGTTTCTTGCGTACTTAAAATTGTTCGCGGTGCGTCAGTTCCGTCTCAAGGGCCGTAGTCTACTCGCAGGCCACAGTTTGCAATTCATTCATCTTAAAACATTCTGGAAAAGTGCTCTCAAGTAGTCAATCAATGCTTCTTTCTAGGCGTACCCATTCACAGCTATGAGGTATGGTGAGTGAATACGTACAGCACAAGGTGCGAAGCAGAAGATAAAGTTACCACCGTCCGCACCACGAAGGCGCACAAAGGGAGTAGAGGTACAAACCTACTCATTCTTAACCTCCATGAATGAATGTGTAAACGAATAATTTTATGTTCTTACCGTGCATATTGATAATAAATGTTTATTACATACCAACATGTGCAAATATAAGTAGCGTAAATTTATTTTAAAATTACTCCGACATGTTTCGGTGTTAATACACCATCTTCAGGGAGTTTACAAGTTGGATTAGCTAGAATGATTAATTATTAATATGATAAAATACAATATAGTGGTGTGTTGTTATGATAAAATCTCCGCACCACACACACACACACACACACACACACACCTAATCAGGAATTACATATGCAGTCACATTTACCAATATTTTATCACAACAACACACTACTATCTGATGTTTATTGGACCGTGCATCATTGTGATAACTGAAGAATAAAAAACCAACTAGATGCCACTTATTATTTTATTGTACTTGTAATAGGCTCAACATGTTTCGGGCATTACTATGCCCATCATCAGGAGCTCGCGACTATAATGTTGATTACCACATTGGTCGTTTCGTTCTTGGTTTGCTGTAGGTTGGAGGTTAGGTGCGGTTAGGCTGCAGTAGTGTCCGGGCTGCAGGCTGCAGCCCGGACGCTATTCCAGCCTAACCTTACCTCCAACACACAGCAAACTAAGAACGAAACGACCAATATGGTAATCAACAACATAGTCGCGAGCTCCTGATGATAGGCATAGTAATGCCCGAAACATGTTGAGCCTATAAGAAGTACAATAAAATAATAAGTGGCATCTAGTTGGTTTTTTATTCTTCAGTTAACACACTATTATATTGCAATTTGTCAATTCAATAATTCATAACTTTAGCTAACACAACTTTTAAACTCCCCGAAGATTATGTATTAACACCGAAACATGTCGGAGTAGTTTTAATAAAAATTTATACTACTTATTTGTGCATATGTTGATATATAATAAACCTTTAGTTTAAACGAATATTTACAAAGAAACTATGCTTAACAAACAAGTTTTGGGTTCTTGCCCGATAAACTGGATACAAACAGACAGCATTCTGCACTGGTCACAAAACGATAAAAGTAGGCCCTGGTACACAAAATAGAATTTTAGGAATAGATAATTCGCTTGGGAGGGTGGAAGGGGGATAGACCTTATCAGAATGATCGAACATGGATTAAGTATGAAATTTCAAATCACAGTTCCTTCACGGACAGTTATAATCAAATGAAACTGACGCTCTCTCATTGTGAAACGTCAAAACTCTCATTTCAGCAGCCACTGTTGTAAGGTTCCTCAGCGATAAGTGTAACATGAAAACAAGCTCACAAATTCATCACAGCTGTGTACACAAATCTGCAGTGACATATACCACATCGTACTTCAACATGTGCTCCCTTTGGGGAGGAGGTGGGAATGCTTAGGAGCGAGGAAGAGCTTGGGTTTGAATTCGCATATTGGCAGTACAAGACTAAAAATCTTTGTGACTTTCTTCATTGTCTGCAGTTAACCGATTGTGGTAGCATCTTCAGGTGCGTTACGCTCCCTTGCGTTTTGATTCCAACTTTCCAAACGGAGAAACGGAACAGTGTAAGGCTGCTCCCGCCAAGCGAGCCCTAGAGTTCACGGTTGCGCTTTCTGTAAAACTCAACTGTGTAGCAACAGGGGGTCTTTGCCCATTCACTCAGATCCAGAAGGAACACAGTGAAGACTTCTCAAACGTTGGCAATACAGAATACAACTACACGGTATCGCCACAGCACTATTGAATGCAGAATGAATATCTCACCCGTGTAGACTCGTGTGCGAGTACCTACGTTTTGAAAGAGTTTTCTGCTTCCATTTCAGGGTAGCTACTTAGAATCGGTGATACCTATACACATATATAGAACATCAGCACCGTTGTGAGAACCTCAACCGTCACAAAGGATCCACGTTAGTGCAACAATTAATTGAAGAGACGTTTTTTCATGGTACGACAGCCCCTAGTTGTCCAGGGTCTCCTTAGTGTCGAGGCTTCATGATCACACTCAGAAACACCACACTTGGTAGGACTCATCTGGACGAGTCATCGGCCCAACGCACAGACCTCTACCTGACAACACACAACACTCACAACAGAGAGACATCAATGCCCCCGGTGGGATTCGAACCCGCAATCCCAGCAAGCGAGCGGCAACTGGGATCGGCTGCAATGCATTTAGCATACTTATTTATGTGTGTTTAACGATGCTGCTAGTAGCTGAGTTTATACAGAGCTGAATAACAGAATGAGTAGTGCGCAGTGAATTGGAAAGGATATAGTAGGAAGCGGTCGGATTATAATTTAAAAACGAGCGGACAGACTGTCACAAACCTCAGAAAATATCAGTCAGAATCGCCGGTTTTCGGCTCGAGTCATGAATATGGGACCCCAGAATATGAGGGAAGAGTGTCAGCCACTAGACGGGGAAGGTTGATAAATTCACATTACATTCATATCGTTACAAGCCCGCAATTCGTCATTATCATTGTCATCCAAACAATGCTGCTTAGGTTTAGACTACTTCAAGACCGGATGTGAGGATTTAGTGATTATTTTCAATTCATCTTGTTTCTCTCCTCAAAACTTGCAGTAATTTATCATCCTGGTAACAGTCGTAGCCTTCACAAGTCTTACGTAAAAGAAATAATATAACGTAAATCCCTTATCGAGTTCAGAATGTCTTACTAACATAACATACGGAATTTCTGTAGACGCTTGTAACGAAACACCTAAATATTTCATTCGTATCCTGCCCCTACACTGAAGCCTTGCTTTGCTCTTTGTTTTTGAAGTCGCCATCCGCTAAGCTCCTGTATTTGCATCTCTTTTATGCTTTTTTTTATCTTGTTACTTTTTTGCCTCCATTATGTGTAGCAAAGCACAAAATAATTGTCCTGTGATTCTGTTGCTCCATTGCAAAAAAAACCGGAGCACCTAGCGACGCTACAAAATTGTTTCAGGGAACGAGATCTTTGTGCGGAAAGTATACGAGCTGGGCAGTTCCAAGATTCTCTCTTGACTCACATAAAAACAACACAAAGGCGCATTTATTTAATTAATACACCAACAAATGCACATATATTCATTTAATGATCTAAAATTCACACTAAAACACTTAAAACTCTCCTACATGTTTCGATCATACGATCATCCTCAGGGAGCATACATTGTTCCTTGCTGAAGTTATAGTTTTAAAAACACTCAGTGATTTACTTCGTGTTTTTAAACTATAACTTTAGCAAGGAACAATGTACGCTCCCTGAGGATGATCGTATGATCGAAACACGCAGGAGCGTTTTAATTGTTTTAATGTGAATTTTAGATCATTAAATGAATATATGTGCATTTGTTAGTGTATTAATTAAATAAACTGTGGGCCGGTGGCTCAGTCGGTATAGCGACTGAGCTACAGACTGGACGGTCCGGGATCGAATCCCGGTGGGGACGAGATTTACCGCCCGGCCAGGCCGGCCCTGGGGCCCACCCAACCTCCTGTACAATGAGTACCGGGTCTTTCCCGGGGGTAAAGTGCGGCCGGGGTATGCTGCTGACCACCCTTCTAGTGCCGCGGTCATGGAAGAGTAGAGCTATACCTCTACCCACCCTCTGGGCCACACCGGGCCTGTAACGGGATCACTTTACCTTTCACTTTATTAGTTAAATAAATTACAGAATGTACGGTGCAACGATAAAGACAAGCTAGCATGTCTTACCACGATCTGTTCCGTATGTGACACTAACAACCCACCACGGACACTAGGAGTTATTTTATTTTCTTTGACTTTTCGGCAGCACGCATAATAGTGAATGGAAATTCATACGTCAGTCCAATCGGAGGGCCTCGAGGGAAGAAGAAGCCGTCTGGTAGATCTAGACGTAGATGGGAAGTAATACTGAAACACATATCAAAGTATCGAACACGGATGTACACACCGGCTTAACGTGGGTTTGAACACAGACCGGTGGCCGAATCTTGTGAACGTGGCTGCGAATTTTCGAGCGGAGAATATTTTTGAGGAGCTGATGGAGTATGCTACAGGGACTTATTGATTGCCAACTGCAAAGGTAGTGCAGGGTCATTTAAACACGAGGATGAAATGTGAAATTTGGGTTTAGTCATGCGTCCAGTTGAATTCCGATTGATATTTTTCACTGACCGCAGTTTCTCTCTTTCCATTATCCGTCAGGACAGTCACCGTTATCCATCATAAAGAAATGAAGGAACAGGATAATTTCGTATAAAATAATTATGCACTTGTGTGTGCGCCTTACAGTTGTTACAATTGAATTACACACTCATGACACATGTAACAAACATCAGTCGAAAATGCATATAGCCTTATTACATTCTTATTGGAAACTCTTTAGGGAAAGAACCACCCATTATACATAATCGTAAACGGAAGGAAAATCTTGATATCCATCGTACCCGAAGACTATGTGAAGACATAAAGCGTCGTTTCCTAATCTTTGTTCCGTGGAAGAACGCCTACAATAATTTTTCTTATCCCGAGAAATCCCTACATATGAAAACGTTAATAGGCCAGAAAACAAGAGCCAGTTGTTAGCGCACAAACGATTATTCCAGAATTGCCAACAGCCGGACGAAAATACCCTTGATATTTAGAGGGATCTTGGGAATTTTTTCGCCATTTTTCAGAAATTTTTATATATTTTCCTATTTATCGCGAAAACCTTGTTAAAGAACACTTCCTTAGAGCATGGTAGTGAACATTCAGTTCCAGTGAAACGAGGCAATTTCGTAACCAATTGAAAATCAACTTGTTGGATCAAAAACCTTCTTCTGCGATATATCATGGTAAACAAGCATTAACAGGAGAGTGTAGAAGCTTATCGTTACGCACAAGTGAAGAAATCCTTCAGATTGAGATTTTCGTAAAGTCAAAGAAGATACTTAGACGTTTATTAACCCTAGAGAACAAACCCACGTGTAAATATTCCATATAAATGCTGATTAAATTTTTCAGAATAAGAATGAACCTATTCCTTAAACAGTAGCAATTAGGAGTTCCGATATAATATATGTATATTTCGTTACAATGCAGGAGTACAGGAAGTTCAGATACTGAGTTTGATATAGGCTGATAAAACTCCAAAGCAATTTGTCTTTAGAAACCTATTGTAAAATATCTCAGTCAATTATCTGTAAACTTTGTTTATGGACATATTTTGTGAAGGGTGGAACAGCGTGAACAGTTTCGTACCGATAAGAACTTTCAAATTACCGCGTAGCGACGGAAACCCAACACAAATCGAGTTACTCCTTCATGAATAGCTTAGACTCAACCACATCCTCTTTCTCAACGACTTCAGCTGGTTCCATCTGTAACATATCGAGCTCAAAACACCCATCTATACTCTTTGGAAGCCCAGAAGCAACCGCAAAGTTACTGCCGATAATGCGCACACACACAAAAAGGTCAACGTGAAGTGTTGTTCCCAATTCGTCCCTCTTCACACTGCTTTGCAGATGCAAGCAAGAGAGTTCTAAGATACACCACGAGACAGCAGATGCTATGGCACAGTTTAGTATCTCTGGACTTGCTACACTTCACGGCAGAAGACACACAGCCTGGGATATTCCCAATGGATTTCGGACTGTTCCTGATGCTTTGTCTTTATCGAGACAAATCGCGTGAATTTAAGGTTCTCATGCCGTTTATTATCATGATAACGGCCTTGATGCCGTTGCAGTTGGATGCCTTAACCCAGACGACAGTAACAAAGATATGGCATAAACTTACTCGCACTTTTCACTTACACAGAAACAAGTGAAATATATCTGGACCCACAGATTATTAAGTCCAGCGAAGTTTTCCCGTAATATCTTACGTGTTTACAAACAAGGCCACAATGTACGAATATTTGCATTAAGTCTTAGCTTGTATTGCATCGTGATGCCATTGGAATATTTGTAATTTATAAAATTCGTGTACAATGGGGGTACGATGGACTGGATGATGTGGCAGTGATGAGGAAAACAAGTTAAGACAGATTGAATTTTGGTGGGTGAACCAAAAACGGAGAAAAAATGGAAGGATACAGTATTAAATTTTACAGTAACGAGGTATGTGGTAAGGATGGGCGGTAGATGGAATATTTCAGGAGCTTTTCAGATAGTAGCTCTGGTAGTAGAGGTGTTCAGCCGTCGGATTCTGTTACCGTAGGATTAGTTACTTTAGTTGGTTAACCTCAGCAGGATTGCCTTAACATCGAAGTTCACGATGATTGCTTAACTGTATTAAAAGTTGTTACCGACAAGCGTGTTTACTTTCTTGTGCGCAAATAACGTGCAAACGCTCCACACCAAACCCAATCGTTTCCTTTCCATTTCCGATTAGCTACCTCACAGGCCTCCGGCAGCTTCTGCAGGTCTTTTGCCTCTTTCTCATTAAACTTCCTTCGTATATAATAAACTTTTCTAATATTCTTTCGCCGTCGATATTAACTGTCTCAGAAATTTATACAGCGACATGACCTATGACTGAAACAGCCATGTCGGTATAGCAACTGGTCTACGAGGTGGACTACCTAGTTACGTTTTGCCAGGAGCAGAAGATTCTTTTCTGTACAGCTCTCAGCCCGACTTACCGTCTAATGGATACCGTCGGTAATCTGACCCATTACCTCGATCTAGTAATGAGATTAAGAATGCGTAGAGCTATACTTTCATTTCCTCATACATCTTCATGGGGTTACGTTGAATTAAGTACGGAAAGAAATTTTAATCTATAACTTGACCACTTAATGCCCTCTGGAACACGTTACAAGTGATATGAAACAGAGATAATTGAATTCCATGTCTTAAACTTTTTTCTTTCTGTCTGCATCCAAATACATGTTCAAACACCCATCTAAAAATATTAGACTACACATTTTTGCCTTATTATTTCTTTAAAAATGTATCTATGGTATTTCTTCTTAACAAGTTTCCATAGTTGTCTTAACGGAGCACAGCAATTTACTTGTTATGAGTGAGTGTAACATGACTCAGAAAATGAAATTTCGTCTGACTTCCAATTATATTTGGATCGACTTAGCATGCCGGTTATATTATGTAATGACTCTTACCATGTAGCAAGAAAATTCCAGCGATCGGAAAATTATAATGATGGAATACGAAATACGAGCGATAAAGTAACCTAGCAGCGGGTCCTTAGAAGCGACAGCAGTCGGTTCTGAGCATAGCGATAGACAGGGCAGGGCAGGGCAGGGCAGGGAAGGGCAGTGGAGGGGGGCATACAAGTGTCGGGTCACGGCATGAGCCGTTACATATTGACAACCCAAACTCCAGAAATGCAAAACATAATCACACACCAGTTGTACATGCACTCGACAAAGACTTGAACCCTGCTAATCTGAATTTACCCACAACAGACTCAACTGTAAACTACATCTTCAGATATGGAATTGAAATGTAACGGAACTGACCGAACTATTTCATTTCTCGCCATCTGAATACCAAATAGTTCTGTCGTGAAGTGCTTCATGAACTGATTCTAGATTTCAAAGAAAATTCGCAGAACCTGAAAAGTAGTCACTCAAGATAAATCACTGTTTTGACCACGGTTGAACGCGCCAGCCTGCAGAAACTGCTTTACACATTATTTCGTCCAGTCCTGCAGCGTTCTTCGGCTAACACCGTGTGGATTTGACTACGTGTCGCGCCTAACAAGCACGGAACAAAGACAGGTACAAGGGGGCCAGTCACTACTAGTTTCACAGATAGAAGTGGCAATGGCGGCGGTGGTGGAAGTGATATTAACAGAAATATGAGTCGTAACAACATACCTTGTAGTAGCAAAGGGAACGCCAGAGTTGTTACCGTCAGCAGCAGAAGCAGCAACAACCACTACCGGTAGCACCACTTAGCCGGCTAATTCCTCGGTAGCATGGGATTTTTCAGGCGCCATGTAATTTTAGCTGATTTTTTTATATCGCCTTGGTTTTTTTTTTGTAAATTTTAGTTGATTAATTGATACCAAATTGGTTTTTAACAATCACACAACTCAGTCTTGGCACTGCTTATTTCTATATCCGTTAAACACCACATTCCTTCTCCCAAAATCGTCCCCTCTGCACTTCAACCCCTCACTTTCCAGGGCGACGCCTTCAACACTTTCCCTCTAGTGACTGATCAGACAGTCAAAGGGTTTTTCTTTCGTTGGCTGACCATTTTAAAATTCCATAAATAAGCTTAAATTTCCGTGGGAGAAAAACGCCCACAACATAATCGAAAGTCGGTAATCTCTCCACCGAAATGAACCATACATTTTACGAACACATTGCCAAACAGAATATCCAATTATCGAGTCCTCGCACAGCTTTGAAGTTGTCACGTCCGGAGGGACATGGGTAAAAGCGAGAGGGTTGAAGGACAAGAATCCCTTCACAAACCGGATGGTCCGACAGGCTACTAATGTTCGGTTACAACCATCACAGGCGATTGAGCAGTAGCAGTAGCAGTAACAGCATTTCCTATACCACTTTATTAAAACTGCACACAACAAGCACTCGCTGCAGTTTGAGCAATTACAAATAATCACATACATTACATACATACATGTATACACACATATATGCATACACGCACACACACCCACGTACATGAACCCTCGTCCTCTTGCTCGTTCAAGTGACTTTCCCGCCATGTGAATTACGCACGTCATTAAAACTTTTTACAAGCGAGCGATTCGTTGTCAATCCTATGCTGCAATGTGTGTGGAGAAACAGAAAATTCCCTCAATTTCAGTATTTTCCATAGTTCAGCGAAAGAGCGTATGTGCTAGGAAGAGATAGGCCTCTTGCTGGTGTGACAAATACAGATATATTTTCAGCTTGTATTTTTGCAAGTCAAAATCTTTCAATTTACAGAGGAGTTTTAACGCGGTATTGTACAGTAATGAGCACTGCACAGCCGACGTCACAATTTGGTCGCTACGCAGCAACGATGTCGCCCGTTCTGCGGCACGCAGTCACGTGATAAGGAAAAGAACGCCCTGTATTTGACTGGTAAACCCTGCATTTGATACAGTGCGCGTTCGTATGAGTAGCTCAACAGTATAAATAAACACGAGACTACAGCAATGGTACAATTCACAACCATCTGAAGTGCATGGATAATAAGCAGAAACACGCCGACAACACCTCACCTAAAAGTGAAACAGGCCTCCAATACGCAATGTTTTTAAACCATGGCAAGAGAAAACAAGAGAAAATACTTTTTTTTTAGTTTAAAGCAAAATACGATTACGCTAAACCGGATACGCATGTTTAGGTTATGGAGCAATAAACACAGAACTGCTTGTACAGTGCAGTTGACCGAGTACGGCAGGCATGCAGCTTTCCACAGTGCTGTAGAATTGCCTCTGAAATACCAAAGTCACCATCTCTACACGGCAGGCAGGCAGGCAGGCAGGCAGGCAGGCAACGTTAAGAGCTTAATACAGCAGGCAGTAATACCGCCCTGCATGAAAGTCTCGGCTCAGTAACGATAGTGTTGTTGTTGTAGTAGTTTATGAAGAAGAGAAGAGCAAGCTTACGAATACAGCGAGATTAGAAAAGGAAGCCGACAGGAGGGCTGGTAACTGTGCACTTCGAAAAACAATGTAACTCGGGTTATGACATACTGAATATGAAGCGTGTCTGAGCCTTGCGCCTAGTTCTATTCAAGTCTGCTTCTCTTATGAGGAATTTCGTTTATTCTAGTATATTATATCAAGTGTCATTGTTATGTAACGGTGAACCAGATGCGACAGGCTGTGAATAACGAACGCGCCCAAATATAGGTGGTGTATCGTGCGTTTATTGCACTACCGCCCTTTGTTAAGGAGGCTGCGATGAACCCTCAAAAATCTCGATTAGCATAGTCGATTCCGGTGCAAAAATTAAAAAAAAAAAAAAGGGTGCCAGAAGAACGAGAGTCTGATGCGACTGACTCTGTACCACTGGAGCGAAATTTAATGTTGCACTTCGCCGCATCAAAAGCCCACGGCTGCTTCTTCCTGTGGACGTCAATAAAGGTTTTCGGGATCAGATTACGGACTTCTGGCATTTCACGACACGTAAGGATATTGTGGACAACGGCGCTTCGAGTGAACGTTTTACCCCCATCTGTACAGTCCACGTGGAAATAATTCCGTCATCCTGAAGACAGAGGCAGCACGTTCCTCCGAAACGTCTGTGCCTACACACATTTCTTCACTGAGTCAAAATACTGAGGGCTATTATCTAATTGTTTGTCTTCCTCCGTTCAAGGGAGGCCACCTTGAGCTCTTCACGGCGATGGAGCTCAAGAAAAGGACTAAGTGTACATGGTGGTCATGTATTTGGGCCTTTTGAGCCTTCTGTTATATGCCTGTACCTGTACCTGTATCTTACAACCACATTTCTCGTAAAAATTGTTTTATTTGTTATTACTGGAGCCAACACAAATACAAAGTAGACCTAAATTAATTTTAATTGCCTCAAACTAACATTACCCAAAACGCTAGTGAAGTTAGACTTGTTGAAAAAAAAAGTGTAAACATGTGTTCGAAAATGAGAAACAATTTTTTGTTTTCAATGTGCCAGTTAAAACGCCAGGCGTCTGCTGGTAAATAGTGTGCGTGAGAAAGCATGCATGGAAGAGGACAGGTCACCGCTCTATGAAGGCATACCCCAGAAATTCTCTGCTGTGGAGAGCCACAAAACTCGTCATTCCAACCTGTCCTTAATACTTTCAATCCACTTCTCGTCTTTTCACTATTTACTTAATATCAATTGTAATATCAGTCTAAAAGTCTGTGACTGAGGCAAGAGCCTGCCAGCTTCCAAAAAAACTTTTTCTGTAGTAAAACCAACTAGATGCACCAATGTATCAAATTTATTTTATTTTGGAATGACAATTTACATGTTTCGGACGGTCTTTCCATCCATCATCAGGAGTTCCAGACTGTACATACGGGAACAGGCATATGCCAGACAGATACTGCTGTCTGCTTGCTAGCAATGTCTGTCTGACATATGCCTGTTGCTGTATGTACAGTCTTGAACTCCTAATGATGGACGGGAAGACCGTCCGAAACATGTAGAGTGTCATTCCAAAATAAAATAAATTTGAAACATTGGTGCATCT
>Ga0123357_10007564_pt1 | contig 13443 bp, 10 predicted proteins | sample TergutEmb28metaG_FD_89873 | JGI IMG/M metagenome (GOLD analysis project Ga0123357, IMG submission 89873) | Embiratermes neotenicus P4 segment gut microbial communities from Petit-Saut dam, French Guiana - Emb289 P4 | ecosystem: Host-associated > Arthropoda: Insects > Digestive system > Gut ...
CATCAAGTTGGTTAATTACTAAGATAAATATACTGAGATGCACAGTCAGCAAAACATATATATAAAATACAGGGGGGGGGGCATTAAGTAGAGGAACTGTAAATGAGGAGTCTGTTATAAGATGTACTTTGCCTACAGACATGACATTACATTAGCTTATTTGTGCTGGCACTGGCACATCAATTACAGTAGAATTCCTTCTACCTGGCTGCTGATACTCCAGAAATCCTGATAGTTCATTAGTTGAGGAAAATGTTCCCAAGGTCAGATATGTATGATTGGCGACCACAAGTTTCACCATCGATGACATCCATTGACTTCATGACTTTATCTTGTGTTAACCTGGACTTCATTGAGCCCTTTGAACTACTATAATGGCTTCAGAAGATCCCACAATGAGTAAACAAGGTACTCCTGGTAAGAAGAAATGTGTAACTTTAATAATTCTTCCGAAACTTTAAATAACTGGGAGGCTTGAAAGTGTGAAAGCCAACAACATCAGAACATGAAATATCTGTGATAGAAAGAAATCCAATTTCCAGTTACGATTGTTTATGGCATCACGTGAATGTTTGAAGGGCCTTTATAAACAGCAGACATTGATACATCTGAAATTAGTGCAGTTGTACAAGGTATTGTATCAAGGGTTTACAACAATGAATTCTGAAGGAAAACTGAAGACTGGGCCTAAGAAAATTGAAAAAGCTAGGCTTTTTGTGATGAAATGAAAATAAATGACAAACACATGTTCTCTGAGAGCTGACGGCAAAATTTTAAACAACATCATGGCATTAGAAAGCTGGATATTAGCAGTGCAGTGGTGTCTGTTGATGCTGAAGCTGCGCAACAGTATAGTGTAGGTCAGTATAGGTACTATATGATACTCTGGAATATTTGATAATCTGGAACTGTCTGATCCCAGTTGTTTAACAAACTGCAAGCAAAAGGAGACACTTGAGCTGGAGATACATTTATTTTTGTTCTCAGGGAAGTTCACAAACGCCGATATCTGCTACAGCCAATGGCATTGGAAGTCTTTTCTGGTGATGGACGTAATTACTTGCTAGCATTTCCCAGGAAAGTTCGCAACAAAGTATATCAGCGATTCATGGCATTTGCTACTGCTATAGCTGACAGCGCACAGCAGTCAGTTGCTGGGCAGAAGAGGACAGCCAATGTAGAGCAAGGGGCAGGCCTGCTGTCCAGTCTGATAGGTACTGAAGTTTGGTTCTGTTTATCGTGTTGTTGATAAGTAGAGGCATCCACAGGATTTCTAGTGCATTTTGTGATTCTGCATTCTCATTTGTCATGATGTTCATCATCGTCATATGTTCATGATCATCATTTTCATCATCATCATCATCATCATCATCATCTTGAGTTGTGAAGGATTAGGCATAGTGCCTGTTCCTTAACCCTCAAGGTGAAATTGGCCCCTCCATCATTTCCTTGGGCATCCTATATTTCTCCTCCCTTTAGGTTTATACTGCAGTGCCTGCTTGGGTATCCTGTTTGTGTCCATTTTCTTGAAGTGTTGTAGCCACTTTTGTTGAAACTGTTCTATTTCCCAAACAATATGAAGAAAGCTGTTTGAAATTTCATTAAAAAAAAATTGACAGTTCTGTTCTCTAGCTACAGTTTCTAGAGCATTTGATTAGGCAGTCTCTCATGTTTTTGATCGTAAGCTGTTGTTAAGTCAATGTGAACAGCTTCAAGGGAATTCTGAATCTGTATGTTACTGCTGCACCCTTTTTTTTTACATTGTATTTTGTTAAATATGTGTACTAAATTTAAAAATGTTTTGAACAAAATTTGCAGATGTTAATGTGAGATATATTTTTTTTTCTTCAAATTATGCACATATTTGTCTCTAATGAGACTTTTTCAGAACTCTGATAAAATTTGATTGTAACATGCAAGGTCTACTGACTTTTTTTTTAATACATGGGTCTGTGCAGCATGAATCGAATTTAATAATTGTCCAACAAGATGCGACTTATTCAGTTTATTACATTTCTGTAGGCAGCTCTACATGTTTCAGGTGTTGACACCCATCATCAGGAGCGCACACAACTGCAAAGACAGTTTCTGGTATTGATTAACTGCAATGAGTAAAATACGCTGCTGTTAATACTAATGTAGAATTTAAAATTCTAGATTGGTCATGTTGAATGTTACTAGCCTTGACGAATATGTACATAAAATATTGGTATTAAAAAAAGTTATGTACATAGAAGAAATTATGTACATAATTTAAAAATACTGCTTTTAACCATCCACTAATGTTTTATATACATATTTGTCGAGGCTAGTAACATTCAATATGACCAATCTAGAATTTTAAATTATATATTAGTATTAATAGCAGCATATTTTACTCATTGCAGTTAATAAATACCAGAAGCTGTATTTACAGTTGTACTAGCTCCTGATGATGGGTGTCAACACTTGAAACATGTAGAGCTGCCTACAGAAATGTAAGAAACTGAATAAGTCACATCTTGTTGGAAAATGATTAAGTTAAAAGTCTACTGACTTCTTTGAGCAATTGTGTTTGCACCATTATTGTGTTACTGTAGCAGTATCTGTATAGAAGCTGATACATGTTGTTTTTGTACAACTGTAAGGCTTCTTAAGAACTCGCAGCTCCTCGTGTATCCTGTCCTGAACCACATGAATGCAGTTTCACACTTTGTTTCTTCAATATACACTATTATATTTTTTTGCCATCTGTGGTTTGATCACATAATTAATAGTGATAGGCGAAGAATACAAATCCTGGAGCTCCTTATTATACTGTTCTCATATTTCTTCTTCCTTTGGTCTACATTTTATTCTCTATTTAAGGTGAAAGACCAAGTTTTACTTGCTGTATACAGCATGTAAAACTGTAGGTTTGTGTACTTTAGTCTTTAAATTCCTGGTTGTTTTTAATGTAATTTCTTTCAAAAGTGAAGGTTTGGACAATGTATGCATAGAAGCTTCTTGTGTCTGAGTAGGTGAAACATCAGTGACGCAGCGCTGGGTTCGTGGTGAGATCTCCAATTTCCAGTACCTGATGCACCTCAACACCTTGGCAGGCCGTTCATACAATGATCTGATGCAGTACCCAGTTTTCCCATGGATTTTGGCTGATTATGAATCAGAAGAACTGGACCTTTCGCACCCTGCTACATTCAGGGATTTCTGTCGTCCCATGGGTGCCCAGAGTCCAGAAAGGCTTGAGCAGTTCAAGAAAAGGTATTTTGTACAAGCAGGGAGGTGCATGTGTGCGTGCGTGCGTGTGCATGTGTGCGCGCGCACGTGTGTGCATGCGTTGTGCAGGTGAGCGCGTGCGTGCGTGTGTGCGTGTGTGTGCGTGTGTGTACAAATATTCATGTGCATGTGTGAATCCTGTTGCAGCTGTTGCTATTTATTGCTTCTTTATCTCCATTGGATTTTGTTTTCCCAGTCTGTGTTCTTAAATCCCCGTGTTTCCATTACTTCTTATGTCACTGTGTCATACATGTGACACAGTAAGATTCTATTGAGTGATTAATGTGTTCATTACTCTTTTTATGGTAGAAGGTTGCTCAGTTACAAAGGCTAGTTGGTTGACCAATTTAATGCTATTTATGTACCAGATACTTCTTACTGATTATAATAATTTTAATGGTGTCACTTTTGTGAATGTTTCATTTGTTACAGGTACAAAGAATGGGATGACCCTCACGGTGAAACTCCACCGTACCACTATGGCACACATTACTCATCTGCCATGATTGTGTGCTCATATTTGGTCCGCATGGAACCATTTACACAACATTTCCTACGTCTTCAAGGCGGTCACTTTGACCTTGCTGACCGAATGTTTAACTCTATACGAGAAGCATGGCTGTCGGCCTCCAAACATAACATGGCTGATGTTAAAGAACTAATTCCAGAGTTCTTCTATCTTCCAGAATTCCTATGCAATTCCAACAATTTTGATCTTGGTATGTTTCAGAAAGATTGGTATTATCTTTCATCCATGCCTTTTCTTGTAAGAATTTTTTTTATAAAGACATTGCTTAAATTGCATGAAATGGAGTTTGGTTTCAGATGTAGGGGGGCTGGTTAGTTCAGCATGTTTCTGCATGTTTCATAACTGTATATCAACAGCTGGCAAAAATAAGTTGTGAGAAAGGCAACATACGGAATTTTTAATATATATATATTTTGTATTCTATGTGCTGAGAAAATAAAATCTTGAGAAACATTTTTGCTTATCCCACGTGTGCCACACAGGGCATACTCAGCTTCTGTATTGTAACCAGTATATTGGATTACTAAATGTGGGAAGTATTTTTATTGTTGCAGGCTGTAAACAGAATGGTGTTCAACTTGGTGATGTAGTGCTGCCACCTTGGGCTAAAGAAGATCCTCGTGAGTTCATCCGTATGCATCGGCTGGCTTTGGAATGTGACTATGTGTCACAGCATCTGCATGAATGGATAGATCTCATCTTCGGTTACAAACAGTATGGCCAAGCAGCTGTTGAGGCTATCAATGTTTTCCATCATCTCTTTTATGAAGGCAATGTGGATATTTACAGGTAATGTGTATTAAGAAAATGTTTAATTCAGAATGTTTTATTTTCCCCTCTTGCTGTTGTAAGTATATAATGAAATGTAATTTGTAACTGTTGTGACACATGGCTCTGAATATTTATCTCTTTCTGTGAGGAAAGAATAGAGAACAAGTAATCTTAGATTTCAGACTTTTGGCATGTTCTGAATTTTGTATGCTTTCTTCTGGGTAATTCCCAAGCGTTTGAATTTTATATTCCAACATTTCAGAACACTGTGTCTATTCCATCTTCATAGGCGCCTATGAAGATGGAACAGACAGAGTGTTCCGAAATGTCGGTATATAAAATTCAGACGCCGGGGAATTACCCGGAAGAAAGCGTGCAGGTAATCTTAGAGTTCAGCTAGAGTTAAAATGGCTGTGTGCTGCCAAAGGACTTGAGTTTCTGATTTTATATCAGTTAGTTTTGTAATCAGGAAAGTAATGATTACATTCAGATTACAATCTCTCGTTAGTTAACTCTTGTTCTGGAGGAATATGCTGTCTCCATCTTCAGTATTTAAGGAATTACATCCAAGTAGAGATGGAAGTGATCAGGGTGAGGATGTGTTTTATTTATGTAGCGTGGTTGTAAGGGATGTTGCCAGGTAGAACCATGGGGAAGGGTTGTATCCCCCATCTCCTTCTGTGGTTCTGATTGACCATATTCCATATAGCCCACCAGTATACTTGAACAACATCCTCACCCTAATCACTTGCAGCATTTGCTTGGACAAAAATGCTTGCAACCCTGAAAATGGAGGCAACATTTTCCACTGAACTGCTGGTGTCAAGCTGCAGCACTGTGCAGCGCCACAGTCTGAACAATTATTGTTATAAAAACCTGAACACTTATGATTTATAAATCCTACTGATATATTGTAAAGTATATTACAAAGGTTTAAATTTGCTCTTTGATCAGCATTGATGATCCTCTAAAGAAGAATGCTACCATTGGTTTCATCAACAACTTTGGACAAATCCCCAAGCAGTTATTTAAGAAACCTCATCCAGCAAAGAAGATAAGCCACCGCACATCTGTAATTGACCCAGGGCCAATCACTCCAGGTCTCAGTTTTACAACTGGAGACAGACTCTTTTTTCACAATCTTGACAACCTTCGACCTTCATTGCAACCTATCAAAGGTATGGTTTTCTGAATTACAGTGAGAATCTGCACATTAATTAGCCCAAACAGAATGTGAGTTTGAGTAACAATAATGCAATGGGAAGAAGGTATACACACTTTGTTATTTCTGTGTGTAGGACTGTAGAGAAACACAGAGAACAAGATAGGCAATGTCTGTGCAACATAACATTGTGACGTGTTTCATAACCATCATTATCATGGAAATGCAACAGTGTGTTCCCATTGTACTATGTATGTACATATGTTGCTGTCAGGGATGTAATATATATATTGAAAGCATTGCCAGGGAGACAACAATGCATTCTATTTATTGTTGTGCTACTATGTCTCTGCCAACAACATGAAACATATTGGGTCTTCATGTAAAGTTCTCGATATTTTTTTTTATTTTAACCAAGTTTGGATTTCTCAGCAGATTTTTGTAATAGTGACCAATACCAGATTTCACAGAAATTTTTCCAGCAGGAGCCATGCTGATACACGCGTACAGGTGGACACGATGAAGCTAGCAGACACTCTTTGCGATTATGCAAATGCGCCTAATGATTGGTTCAGCACACAAATGTGCCTGTGACTTAAGTATTCAGTATTATGAGCATCTGTCTGTATTCTTGCCTTAGTTGTCTGGAATGCAAATCAAACCCTTTCTGTGCTGTTTTATATTGTTATCTGTGGCCTGTCTGGCTCTACCATAGTTTTCCATATTATGTTATAAACATCACAATTTTGGAATTGATTTTCACTACAAATTTTGTCTGAAACATTTCTCATTCTAAGAGGAATTCAGCAAGATAATATTGTAAATTTACACAGGTTTTTATGTAAATTGCCTCTGATTCTTGTTAGATTTTAATGAAACTTGAATTTTCTCAGCAGATATTCGAAAAATCGTCAAATATTAAATTTCTTGAAAATCCGTCCAGTGGAAGCTGAGTTGTTCCATGCAGACTGATGGACAGATGGATGGATAGACAGACATGATGAAACTGATAGTTGCTTTTCACAATTTTGCAACACATGCCAAAAAATCAAACTGACAGAATTGCATCTTGTCCGCCTGAGATGCAATATAGGTGTCTCCTGAACCAAAGTCTTAATACAGCTCAGTTAGCCTGCTTTATGTGTCCTCCTTAATGATAAGTGTAAAAGGTAAAGCAGTCCCATTACAGACCTGGAGTGGCCCAGAGGATTCCAGGAAGTTAAGGTTCCCAGATTACATGACAACGGCACAGGGTGGTGGTAAGTTTGTCAGCCTTACGCACCAGCCGCCTTTACTCCAAGGAAATGCTCTTGGTACTCATTTCTGTTAGAGACTGATTCGACCCCAGGGCCATAGTGCGATTGGAAGGATTATGTCAATGAAAAATTCCAATGACACCATCTGGAATCGAACCATCGACCTTCCGATTTGTACCACAGAGCCTTAACCACTGTGCTACTGCGGTTCCTAATTATAAGTGTATTGTATGAAATGTAAAAGAATGTGATCATAAATATTTATCTTATATAGGTATGCGCCACATAACAATGTTTGAGTTGATGGTCCGCATATACATCGGTGGTCCCATAAGATTATAATATTATAATATAGTATTATAATACTTACCACTGTGTTACAGTTGCCCACAGTATTCAGTACAGTAACATGCTGTACAGGTATGTAGCCTGGGAGCAGTAGGTTATACCTTGTAGCCTAGGTTTGTAGTAGGCTATACTATCTAGGTTTGTGTAAATACACGCTATGATATTTGCATAATGATGAAATCACATAACAACGCATTTCTCAGAACTTATCCCCGTCATTAAGTGACTCATATCCATACTTCTGTGACCTCTCTAATGTTTGATTTAATATGGGGCTTACATATGAGCCTGAATCCGAAGTATAACACTCTTAGGTCAGAAATGTGCATACTCTCTTTGTTATGATGACTACTCCATGAAGCAGTCTTTCTTGAGAACCTAATAAGAGTTTATCAGCTAGTCAAATTTCCTGCATTGTACAGAGAGTGATGTTTCATTTTCATGTTTATAAGATTGTGTTGCTGGTCCCCATCTTCAACTAGTTGAATTCATACCAGACCTTTCCATCCTCTTTCTTTTAAAATCAGTTTTCACATAATCCTGTCTGTGTATAGATCTGTTATGTTACCTCTTTCCTTTAGGTTTACATAGCTGTGCTGCTGTTCCAACATTGTTTGGATTCTTTCACTTGCAGAGTTGAAGGGACCGGTTGGTCAAATTCTGCACTCGGACAAGAACGTACTTGCTGTGGAGCAGAACAAAGTCCTGGTTCCTTCATCATACAATAAGTATGTAGCATGGGGATTTGCTGACCACAGTCTGCGAGTTGGCAACTATGACAGTGATAAAGCCGTATTTGTCTGTGAGGCCATGATGCAGAGTAATGGCGAAATTGTAGCGTGTGTGTGTCCTTCATCAAAACTCATTGTGACAGCTGGGACAAGCTCGGTAAGGCTCGATATCGATGTTATATGGCTCAGCTCTTGCATGAAGTTTGTCATCCCCCACATCCAACTTTCATACCTCTTCATGGGACTTTTCCATTTTCACACATTTCCCTTTCCCATATTCCATATGTGTTAATGATTCTAGCACTCTTCCTCTTTATTTCTTCCATATTGCTTCCATATTCTTATACATTGGGACACAATTCATATTTCAGTTTTATGTTTCTAGAGGCCTGTTATGTGACACTTTGTGCCTTACAGTGGGCATGTCCACCTTCTGTTGTATGAAAAGTACACCTGCCAGTGATGTACAGGTGTGGGGTACTGACTTCCCAGTGTGAAGAGGGTATCTTTTTCACCTGCACCTTACTGCCGTTACTTACAACAGGTCATGTTCTCTGGAGTGTAGAGTTGCCAGTTGCTCAGCTGCTCAGGAATTGTACTTATGTTGAGGAACATAAAGGGTCATTACTGTATTAACAAATGTCTGCAAACAAATCCGGTTCTGAGGCAGCTGGATCCAGTCCACACCTCCACTACCCATTTCTCTAAATCCCATTTAGTATTTTCTCCTATCTGTACTTAGGTCTATCAAAATGGCCTTTACCCACAAGGTTTTTGGACAAAACTTTTTACCCGTTTCTTGTATCCCTCTGTGTGTTATGTTGCCTGTCCATCTTATAATTCTTGCTTCAGTCTCAGTAATGTTATCTGACAAGTACAAATTATAAAGTGCCTCATTATGTAATTTTTTCCATTTGACTGTTGCTTTGTCTTCTTGATGTGTGGATATTCTTCACACAACTTTTTTCCTCAAACATTATCACTCTTTGTTTTTCTCTTAGGTTGAGGGATGAAGTGTGACATAGGTATAAAATAAGAAGTAAATTATCATTGTATAAAGATATTACAACCAGCCTTTCCTGCCCATACAAAAACCTAACTAGCTCGCGCCGGTTTGCATGTTCTATCTCAGGGAATATTTACGTGTAGGCTGTATCAGATGGACTTCACAGTGTCAGCACTAGCAATTGATAGTAGATCATTTATTTTATTTACCACTTATTTTAAATTTAACACCAACTTTTAGCAGCCAGCAATCTGAAGTAATCACGGTGGTTGTTTTTAGTTACAAGACTATCACACGACATTTACCTCCCTTGGATGCTACCGCTAGCATTGAACTCTTGTCCCTCACTGACTTAACCTTCTCTAGTGATTTTCTTATTCCCACGCTCGAAAATATGATACAAATAAGTCTTCTAGCAGTCAGCTATGTTCGGACCATACTAAAACAGAACAAAAGTCAAGTGTCTCGTCGTCCATCCTGTTGTAAGACTACAAAAGGTTCCTTACAAAATGTCAGTTGGACACGCTTCCTTCACTCCAGAAAACCCTGAGTGTTATTTATGACCCTGCTGTTAGAAAGTCAAACTAGCCTTCAACATGACCAATTCCCCCCCAGTTATAGTAAAGCCCTGGAGGAATCATAAATCTATGCGACGACCAATGTGTAACGTTACGTCAAGAACATAGAACCTAACTGAATGGCTACAATGTTTTAATGTTAGATTTGTAATGAGAGTGAGGAGTGTAGAAGATTATGAACAGAATAGATGTAGCAGAAGAAATAAAAATGTGATGTGTATATTATTGTGTTTAATATTCCTGCAGGTTGTGACTGTATGGGAATATGCTCGGAAGCAATTAAGCATCAAACAAAGCCTATATGGCCACACAGATGCAGTGACTTGCCTTGCAGTGAGCCCTGCTTATAATGTGATAGTGTCAGGATCTCGTGATGCAACAGCCATCATCTGGGATCTCTCTCGACGAATTTTTGTGCGACAGTTTCAAGGACATGCAGCCCCAGTAGCTGCTGTTGCAATCAATGAGCTCACTGTAAGTTTTGTTCATGCCAGGGATGCACAAACATTTTTTTGATTTGAATTTATTTGCTTTATGGTATTTTATCTTTGTATGTGTTAAAATTTAGCACTGTAGTATGTTTTTGGGACAGGATCAGTCCCTGTCTTTAGGCTTCCTTCTTCTGAAACAAATGATAGTAAATAATAATTATAATTGTAATTGAAAATGGGTTAGAATCAAATTGGTCCCCAAAATGTAGTAGAAGTTTCAATACATATGATGGAAAAGTCTGTAAAGCCAAAGAAGTCATTTGTTATACACCATCATCAGAACCCCGTAGAATTATGTGTGTGTTTGTGTGTGTATAGATATTTTTTTTTTAAGTCGCACCTACAGTGAACAGATTTTCCTATTAATTCATGAAATTTGTAGATGACAATACAATTTTGCTCTGACATGACACCATGGACTACTATGAAGATGAAAACTGCAAGCTTGTCTACAATGTTGATAACTGTGGACATGACATTGTAACCCATTAGACTTGTATATTTATCAGCATTGCTATGAGATCCTCAAATCACAGACCTTCTAATGGTGACCCATACTGAACATAGTTGATGTACCTCAACTTTTGTGGATTTTTGACATGGTGTACTATGAATCCCCAGTTTAGTGTTCCCGTTTTAGTGAATTCCGGTATATAGGAAATATTTTTTCAGGCACCATATGACACTAATGGGCTGGGATAATGCAGTTGGTATAGTGACAATTTTTGATCTATGGGAAATAATTACTGCACAGCCATTGTGTTTGATGTGTGTGTCATGAAATGTTTTAGAAATGCATTTGATATTATTGCTTATTTACTTATATATATTTTTTTAAAGTGCATTCTTTGCTGGTATCAAAATTTTAACGCTTGACCAAGTAGTCTGACCATCCTTAAGAATCAAAAGGCAAAATTTAAAGTAGCAGTACAGAAATACTTAAATACACACTCCTTTTACTCTGTAGATAAATATTTTGTGTGTAAAGATGATCAATAATACTGTTTTATAAATTTTTTGTAGTATTTTACACTGTAAGAATTGTGTATATTTGTGTATTTATGGTATGTTCCAAATCCTTTTATCTTTGTGATGCACTAATGGATCCATGGAATGTATGTATGTGTGTGTGTGTGTGTGTGTGTGTGTGTGTGTTTGTGTGTGTATGTATGTATGTATGTATATATGCATGCATGTGTTTGACCAGTTTGTTGTAGTAATTGTGCATAACCCCTATTTAGTGAACACTGGTTAAATAGAAGAAACGCAATTTGTCCATAGATTTGTTGAATGGGGCTTTCACTCTTACCATTTATGTGGCAGTCAAAATTTGAACTCTGGAGAAATCTTACATGTTAAATTATGTTCAGTTGCATTTACAATTAGGACTGTTCCACCCTTTTACTATCATGGTTATCACCAAAAGCATTAGCCTCCTATGTCATTTTTGCAATATATTGAAGTGAAAATAATTTTTATCTTAATTTAAAGGAGTCCATCCCATTGTGTTTGTGGAACATTAAAACACAAATTGTTTACGACAGTCATGGGGTCATCAATACAGTATCGTAAAGTCTGGTAAAATGCAATAGAAGTGTATTCACTGTGTGGAATCCCATGAGTTTACAATAATTATTACAACAAAAAATTGTATAAATTTGTAAAAACTGGTTTTTAATGAGCTGGCGGTTGTAAAATCATAATTCTTCCTAATACGTGCTGTGGTGGAATTAAAATATTAAATTACAAGATAAAATTATTAAAATAGAACTTATATATATCCATATACACATATGAGGGAGTGCTGATAAGTTCTTAGCCTGACCAGGAAGGAAACAGGCTACAGCGACCAAACTCGGGATTTATTCAGCATACTCCCCATGAAGCTCAATACACTTCTTAGCCCGTTGCACTAACTTTTGCAAGCAACTCAATAAAAAATTCAGAAGGTTGTCCGTCCAACCAGGTCTCCGCAGCAGCGGTGACCTCCATGTTGGACGAAAAATGGCGACCTTTCAATTGTTTTTTCAGTTCAGAGAACAGATGGTAGTCCAATGGGGCCAGATCCAGAGAATAGGATGGGTGGTCAAGACATTGGAAACCCAGGTAGGCCAGTTTCTTGTTGGTTGCAAGTGCCCGGTGAGCCGGGGCATTGTCGTGCAAGAACAAGACCCCCTTGGTGACCTTCCCGCGGCGTTTTTCCTTCAAAATATCCGTCAATTACACCAGCAGAGATGAGTAACACTCTGCGTTGATAATTTGGCCCTTTGGAACATAATAAATGAGGAGGATGCCATCTTGATCTCAAAAAATTGAGGCAAGAACTTTTCCAGCAGATTTTAGCATTTGGATTTTTTGGTGTGGGGTGAGCCGCTATGCTGCCACTTCATTGATTGTTGCTTTGTGTCCGGGTCATAGTGATATAACCAGGTTTCATCCATGGTCACCAATCACGACAGGAAATCATTTGGATCGCACTGAAAAAATTCCAAAAGTTGTTCAGATGACTGGCACTGTTGACGTTTTTGATTGGTGTTCAGGCATTTCGGGACCCACTTCTCAGAGAGCCTCCCCATGTTCAAATCTTCATGAATGATGGACCCAACCCTCTCATGTAAGATGCTCGGTTACTCAGCTATTGATTTAGCTGAAATCCGGCAGTCTTCCAAAATTAATTTGTGAAATTGATCGATAATCTCTGGGGTGGTCACTGTTTTGGGTCGTCCAGGATGAGGCACATCACAGGTGGAAAAATCAACGTGTTTAAACCGGGCTACCCGGTTCTTGATGGTGGCATATGATGGTTCATGTTCCCCTAATGTTTCTATCAGAATGGTGTAAATTTCCTTCGGCGCCTTGCCTTGCAGGAAAAAAAACTTGATGACAACTTGCGTCTCCATGTTGTTGAAATCACACACGTCGCCTGACATGCTTCCTTTCAGTCTCTGAAACAAGAAAAGACTTGCAATTCAGCACATGAAAAGACCCCTCTTTCCAACGACACTATTGATTCCGTCCTATGACATCGGGATTAGGTCGGGCTAAGGACTTATCAGCACCCCCTCATATAAAAATTAGAGTCGAATCATCGGCTACATGATGTACCAATGAACTGATGGTTGCCCTGAAATTGTGAATGTTCAAATGAGATATAAGCTAATATTGCTTATATTACGTATTCATTGATGAATATTATATATTATTATTATTCCCTTTTACGGCCTCATTGGACCACTTCAGTCAATCATTTTCTGGTCATCTTCATCTTCAACGTGTTTTCTTTCCGAATGGCCCAATAGCTCCTCATTCTTTCCGA
>Ga0123357_10007565_pt1 | contig 13443 bp, 12 predicted proteins | sample TergutEmb28metaG_FD_89873 | JGI IMG/M metagenome (GOLD analysis project Ga0123357, IMG submission 89873) | Embiratermes neotenicus P4 segment gut microbial communities from Petit-Saut dam, French Guiana - Emb289 P4 | ecosystem: Host-associated > Arthropoda: Insects > Digestive system > Gut ...
AAGATCTCAGATTTCATATTTCATAACATGACTCATGGACACCCAGTTTTTATCAAAAAAAGAAAGTTGAAAATAGGGTCAAACTGAAAGGAAAAGGTCCAAAAACCCCCCCCCCCCCAAATAGCAGATTTTCAGAAATGGTAAGAGGGAACACCACAACACTGACAGAAATACACAGGAATATGGATATTCCACAGAGCTGCTGAGTTAGTGATGATCAGCAAGTTACGGTAAAGTGGCCAGTATTATGAGGGGGTGCTGATAAGTCCTTAGCCCGACCTACTTCCCGATGGAATCGATAGTGTCATTGGAAAGAGGGGTCTGTTCATATGCCGAATTGCAAGTCTTTTCTTGTCGGACTACCACCTGTACCCTGGACTGAAAAAACAATTGAAAGGTCGCCATTTTTCATCCGACACGGAGGTCATTGCTGTCGTGGAGACCTGGTTGGACAGGCAACCTTCTCAGTTTTTTTTTGAGTGCCTTGCAAAAGTTACAGCAACGGGCTAAGAATTGTATTGAGTTTCGTGGGGGAGTACATTGAATAAATCCTGAGTTTGGTCACTGTAGCTTGTTTCTTTCCTGGTCGGGCTAAGGACCTATCAGCAACCCCTCACATTTAACATGCTTTTACTCAAAACAGCACAGATGCAGACACATACCTCACCATGCTCAAACACAATGAGTACTACCATATAAAGCAAATGGCTGCATTTACAAACAAAACAAAAAGCTAAAAGCCTTCAAAACCCTGAACACAGGAAAGCTGCTGTTTAAAATTCAATTGTCACAGTGCCACTTGGTCTGCCACAGATGTCACATTGACAGCCCTGGCATTTAACTTACGCGTCCATGGTGAAGGCCAGTAACTGCCTAAGCTGATAGATCAGAAAGGGGAAGTAAGAGCATATCCTATATGAAGAACAAGGTGAGCAGGTGAGTGGCAGGGTCCAGGAGAAGAGGAAGAGCAGAGAAAAAGGACCACTTTAATGAATGTCCAAAAAGATAGTAACGAACAGAAAACATAAGGTATTATAGCAAAGCAAACCTCTTCAGATGGCTGAAAACACTCTATAGTTAAGAGGGCCAATGAGTTTTCTATCACTGACAAATAATAAAACACGTCCTGAAAAGTGAAAGAAAGTGTACAGTGGTCTCCTGCAATTATCTCACAAAGATTCTTGGCAAGCCAAAAAGACCTTCCTCCCCCAACTAATTAAACTCACACACATTTACTTATGATTCACTAACCACAAACTGTGTTTCAGTCACTCAAAGCAATATGAAACAATGTGCTTACACTTTGATAGAATCCACCATGGTGACTCCCTCAGGATCATGTGAAGGCCCAAATGTAATAATCAGTTTCTTGTCAGCTTGAAGACTTTCTTCTCTTGTAAATGGCATATCAAACCAACGGTTTCGTGCAACATTTGTCTGAATGCTACGACCAAATACCTGAAAACAAATATGTAACTCAAATTATAATAATCTGTTATGGTTTAATCACTTTCATCTTCATCAGCTTTCGTGGACTTGGCCCTATGGACTGTCCTCAGACCTAACGCTATCATGTATATACATCAATGTGGTCAAATTATTCCTGAAAACCAACAAGACAAGGTCTTTGAATATCAATCAAATAAGACCAACTGTAGCAAGACAAGTTCAGAGCTGTGTCTTTAAATAACTTTGAGGTGTGACCCAGTAATTATCACACAGGCTGCAAGGGCAGGTCTTTGCTGTTCTTCACCACCATCTCCAACGACAACTCCAGTAGAAAAAATGATGTACACTATAATGTCACAGCTGGAATATAACATCATATAGATCTACCAAATACAACATCTTCAGCACACAAGCCCTCGATATCTTTGCAAAAGAGATCTTGTCCCCCACTTACACCACTCTAATATTTGTACTGTACCATGTTATATTATGTAGTTTTTTCATCTGATACTGTATCCAACCTGACGATGGCCATAAAGGCCGAAACACGCAGTTGAGATACTATATGTATCTGACAATATAGTTGTGTTAAGATGGTAATAACCCTGCATGTTGCTTACCTTTGATTAACCAACACAACAAGGATGACTCACCTTGAAGATCTATAGCACATACTTTGATAATAAAGGCTATGTCTTGCTACTTTCTCATATGCTTGGCAAAACATGCCAATTTAAAGAAAAACACCATGAGGATATATCACATCACCTTAGCAACGTACACAATGCCTCACCGATACTGACTTCAGTCATAGCAAAGAGCACAAGCTTCCAATATGCGGAGGTAAAGAAAAATACATTAAACTAGGAAGTATTTCATGTTACTAAGCCTGTGCATTTATGTACACCCATTATCTCAATATAATTTATTCCCCTCATCACAATTTAATTCTACACTTGTACCTCAATGTATGAAGGTGCTCTTTGAGAATCCTGTGTGCCGAGCATTACTCGAACTCCTGTCATCACCAATGAGCTTTCCTGATTTGTTATTTCAATGCTGAATCCTGCTGGCTTTGTTGATACAACATACATCCCTATAAAACATAAATGATATTTCAATGCCAGTACAGAATAATGATCCAGAAATCCAACTTCCATAATCTCTAAAATCATAATAATTAAACAGACAAAAAATAAACTATTCCAGTGGTACTGCTCTGTTATTATACTACAAATTAAAACAAAAATAAAAGAAACAAAGCATAAAATAGAATGAGAGGAAAGGAAGAAAAAAAGGAAGAAATAAAGAGTAGACCAGTGTATGTTATTTAGTCCACATGTTGAGGTTTCAGGTATCAAGGCTGTATATTAATTTTTATGTGTATATTGTTCTTCATTTGCTTTGGTAAAAATCACGTACAATGACATCTATTCATGATTCCTGCATCTTGTACAGCAGCCTTGAAATTCCAATTACATACTTTGAAGGAATCTAGCCACAAAACAGAGGGTTTCCTAGAACATTCCAACTCTGTGGATAAGCTACAATCACCAACATTCACCTTTCACAGAAAGCTTCAAACTGCATATTTATGAACAGTAAGAGCATGCTACTTCAAAACTTCCCTGCTTCTGCTGTTGCAAGCTGATTCATGGACACAGTAAAAGCCATTTTATTATGTATTACAGGTATGAAAAGCTGGTTTGTGTGTCAGGGGAAGGGCATTTCAGTCAAAGGAGACTAGATTAATAATTTACACAGGGAAGTCTTGTAAAAATAAATGTCTGTATTCTTATCCACCATCTCTTGTACACACTCTCCAGTTCTGGAAACTCCTGGGCTCAGAACCATTTGTATTTTCAAAAATGTTAATTACAATTAGATAGCAAATTATACACTAAAAAAATTCTAATGGTAAACAAACAAATGTCCAAATAAAAGTATTAATATAGCAAAATACCCATCAGTGTCACACTGACCTTCCAGACACTGAGGTTCCTAACTGACAAATTTCATGGTGCTTGGCATCAATTTAATTCTCTAAGTAAATGAGGCTGTGTCCTCCTTTAGGAGCTGGCAGTCATTACGCTAGTCAAAAGAATCTCATCAGTTCTTACAGAAATTTCAGCTCATTACCTTGCTCATGACAATCTGCCACAAAACCATATACTTATCAAAGTTAATACAATCTACTCTTCCACACTGTACTACTTTAAAACCCTATTTGACTCTTCAGGGTCAATATCAGTTCTACCCACCATCTAGTACGATGCTCAAAACCCCTGACATCAGGTGAAGCTGGTGGCATTTAATGGTCTTCACTATACAGGTACGTATCATCTAAATTCTGGTCTTCTGCAGCATTTAATTCTGACACCAAATTGTCAATATTATCCTCTAACACGTCCATGACACCCAAATAGTATCTTTCATTATTACACTGTATTTCATAAAATTAATGCATTCTTCCCCATGTGCCCCTAAAGCTTCCACCATTTTCCATACCAAAGTATTATTACCTGTTGTATTAAGACGATGCTTGATCTGCTGTGTGTTATAAATTTGCAATAGGTCATTGCCTCCAAATTCCACTTCATTCATCGCCTGGCAGTGTTCAAAAAAGTCTATTGGGAAAGTTACCATTCCTACAACAGAGGACAATATAGCTGCCTGAAATTGCTACAACAAATGCCTTGCTGATTACCACGAGGACTGACCCTCTAGCAAGCCAGCAAACTACAAAACATATATAAAACTGAATATAAATGCTTTTGCCATAAAGCATAACTTTAAACATTTTGCACTAATAACATGAAAGGCATAAGGCAAGTTCACTGCAGGTGACCAAAGTGTCCACTTCAGGTGTACTGGCTATTTAAAAGAAAAACAAGTTCATATACAATAAACACACACCAGGAAATATATTACATACTTCTGGCATGCCTGAATTTTGATAGTGCCTGCTGAAAGTAACCTATATTGAAACAGCACCTTATAAAAAGCACATTCACCCACTCTTCTGGGATGTGGCAATATGGCACTGGGTGATTGGTGTCTGATGGTTGCAGACATGTTGTGGTCTCATCATCATGTGTTAAAATGTCAAAGAAGATTATGGACATTTTGACCCTTGAAGATGAAACTGCTATGTTATTGTAAAACATCAGGCACCTATTACCCAGGAAAGTGGAGCCACATGCCAGAAAAAAAGAGACCTAAGCTACACTGCTGCACTGTCTAAAAACTTGCAAGTGTGTTCCCTGTTGAATTAAAAGGTTCCCGTAAGTTGCAATAAAAAACTAATTCCAAGTTTTTGTGGTGACCACCTAAAATAATGTAAAATCCAGGGAACATTGTTGTTATGGGCATTTGGCCATGACCATACAAAAAGTGTGTTAAATTGCAGAAAATGCAAAATGTGGGGAATGTAAAATCAGGATTTTAACTGTACTGAGAGTAAAGGGTAGTATCAGATTAAGACACTAAGCTCTCATCAAGAAATTCTGCCAGGCTAAAACCTTCACTTCTACTAAACAAAAGAGTTCGGACATGCAAAGAACACCATATCATGTTTCCGAATTCTTCAGATATGTTGCTTTGATACTGTAATTTAATAAACTCAAGAATAACCAATGTTATTAACACATACAGATATTTGCAATTATTTGCTTTCACAGAGTACACCACATAAAATAATAAAACACTAGATAATAAAGAGGCATGTGTAGGATTATTTCAATATGTAATTAAAAAAGTTTATGTATGATTATTTCTAGATTTAACTAAGGCATCTGACATGGTAAATCATGATATTTTGTTACTAAAATTGGATGCGTATGGAATTAGAGGAACTGCTCATCAGTATTTTTGTTTTTTTATCTACCAAACAGAAAACAGTTGGTAAAAACTGTCTTGATGTAACAGTTGATGAAATCCAACAAAAATGGTCAGAAGAAAAAAATAATCCAATGTGGAATCCCACAGGGTACCAATTTAGGACCGCTGTTGTTTTTAATTTATGTTAATGATACAGAAACTAATATAAGTAATGATATAGACATCAAGCTAACACTCTGTTGATGACACCAGCATTTTAATCACCTGAAAAGACATACGGGATTTAATTTTCAATCTTGATAGAATCAATGGTTCAATCTTACATTGGTTTGATAAAAAAGAGACTGTTTATAAATAAACCACTGACATTAGCTTTCCCCCATAAATCAAATAAACATACAGTACTTCCTGACATAATACTGAAAGACAAGTAACTAATGTATCCGAAATAGAATTTTTGGAGGTCTGGTTAGATCACAATTTAAATTGGTACTGTCATGTGGCACATTTAAAGGTTAAATTAAGCAAACTTTTGTAATCAAAACCATCAGATCATTTGTAAACAAAAAATGGTCAAAACCATGCATTTTGCATATTTATATTCATACTTGAATAATGGTACTTTATTTCGGGGAAACTCTAGAAACCTTAAAAAAGTTATTTAAGCACAAAAAAGAGCAATAAGGTTAACAGCAAATATTTCAAGCACGGCACATTGCAAACCATACTTCGAAAAAATTAAAGATTTTGACACTACCTTCTATATACATGTGTACGAAATTCTTCTACATACTACAATGTATTTAAGTAGATTCAAAACTAATTCTATATTTCATGCATATGATAAAAGAAATAAGTCAGATTTATTTATTAGAAGTCATAATACCAAATTATTTGAACAAAGTATCACTTACACTGGCGTGCTTATTTATAAAAACCTATCTCATGGAATTATGCGTTAATGTGTATAATGAAATTCAAGAAAATATTTACTAACTTTTTACTTCAAAAGAGTACTTATTCTGTGCAAGAATTTATGACTACTGATCCTTAAGTTGTGAAAATTGTGTTAATTATGTATTTGACATAGTAACTATATGTATTTTACAACTGTATGCTGTGTTGATTAGTATTCTATATTATTTTATATAAGTATGCAAGTTATACCCTTTTTAATTTCATGTATTATTACTTCTATTGTAATCAATTTCTTGACATGTCCATTACTATTTTGTAATGATTTATAGGATGCAATAAAAATAATAATAATTTTCTGAAAAACTTCCACTTCAGAGTACTCTAACCCTTCCAACACCTGCATTTGCACATGCCAACACACGTAGACCCCTCGAAAGTAATTATATATATTTAGACAACAAGGAAACCTACTGCATTTTTAAGAAATGCTGCATAATCTACGTTTTATTCATAAAATGATGTTTCTTTCATATTTTACATTTTTCTGTTCAAACAATATGTTCTTCATAAATCAAGTAGTAAAATTTAAACACCCAATCCAGTAGGATGAGGGTTAAAAATACCTGGGTAAAAACTTCAATTTCAGAGTAGTTTAAAAATACTTGCCCTTACCTGGTGGTTTACCAGTTTTGGTAACTTTTTTTTTCCGTAGTGGTTTCATTGCAGTCATGGTACTGACTGCCTGCACATTTGGAGACAGCCAAAATCCTGCCACAAACACAGGAATCTCAAAAATACAAGTAACAGTAGTCTCTTAGATCACCTACTAACAATGAAGGTAAAAAAGACTGCATGCATTACAATTCCAGAAGCTAAAGCAGACACCATCTGCTCTTATCTAAGTGTAAAATAGAGAAACATATGACAAGTCTTGTCTTCCATCTGTTGCCTATTACACAGGTTCATAATTACAAATGCCCCTGATAACACAGATATCACATTTATGAGAACATTTCTTTGTAATATAAACACACCTGTCTGTTCCATTGCAGCCATATAAATTCTCAGGCTGCCATCTTCACACAGGAGGATTAGTGTAGTGCGATGATCAGCATTGGAGGATGGGTGTCGGATAGCTACCATATCCATGATCTTAGCTTTTGCAGGAACCACCTTAATCTCTTGAACTAGGACTGTGTCGGGTTTCAGCATAAGAATTACTGGATTGTTGCCTTAAGTATAAAAATACAAAAAGTCTGTATTACATTTGTAACAGTAATACTCACAGCTCAAGAAATACAGCCGTCTACTATAAGAGGTATAACTAACACTGCTGGCACGTATATTTTTAGTCCAGGTCTAAATGTCTGGTTGAGGAGATCGTGTTAGGTATCTAATATATATTAGTAGTAATTCCAAAATGCTGGAAAGTATCTCTGTTTCAGTATATCTCATGCCATGAAGAAATATGGCAGAATGGACGTAGAACTCCACACAGAACTAGGTGGTTAAGATTTACACTTTGGCTGCTTCATCCCTGGGGAAAGGGCTGAAGTACCCATTGGACAGCATGCTGAACCAGCCTGTTAGTCTGAATATACTAGGAAAAGTGAAATCCCTTCCTCTGTCAAAAATCAAAATATGGTGGTCCATCTCACAGCCATTCATAAGTGACTGAAACACCATGGCTCACATATGTTCACATCAACTAACCCTAATTTTATCCCCATACATCCAACAATGACTGAACCCCTCCACTTGTTGCACTGATGATCACTTTCTGACTGTTCAGCTGCATTATTTCAGAATAAAAGTTCTTCTGTTTAAAACCAATGCTGCCACTCAAATGAGAGGATTTTATCACTCTCAGTCACCCTGAGAGCTTCATGTCTTACCCGTGATATAACAGCCAAGGAAACCATGTGGAACAGCTCCTAAAACTTCATCTACAAATGGCTTTCAATATGTGCCAACAATGTTTCACAGGAACAATTTTATAATGAAACAGAGATGTTTATAATAATCATAAAAATATAGTTTTGTACAATTTAAGTCTGCAAAACTCACTGCTCTGCATGACACTGCAGACAAGCCCTGGGTGATTTGGCACTTCACTCCACTGACATAAGGGCTGAGGCTGAGCATTGTTTGCCTTGTTGCCATTGCCTCCAGCCTTACCCAGGTTAATCATAAACACAGTTGGCAACCCACTGTCCATACACTTAAGAGGAGCTATAAAACTCTTTCCATGACAGTAGCTGAAGAAAAGGAGTTGCAGAGCATGTGAATAATAAATTGACACACCGCCACCACCGACTTGGCCATTGACATCCTGAAAATTGAAAGAAAATTATTTCAGTAGAGCTTATTTTAAAAAGAACCTTCGCAAAAAATACACACTTCTCGAAATACTACACATTTCGAAACAGATACCATTAATATCTGTTTCTCAAATGGTTTCTAATAATAAGATGAAGTTTCCACCCTTGTCAAAATTGTAAAACACTGTAACACGGAAACATATACCAAAACACATTCAAAGAATGGACTGAAAACGCACAGCATTTATGAGTTTATATTTGTTCATAATCTTGTGCAAGAAAAACAGAGGACTTTGTTGCATTGACCAATAATCCACAAAACACACCTAAAGTAATTTGTCAACAATGGTATTTCATTTATTCCATATTACATCTCAAGAAATCAGACCAGGTGATTTAAAGGAACACAGTAGTTTTGTATGAACATAAGATAATACTCACTTTTATTTCTGAATGATACACATCAAGTGTATTGGTGACATAAAATGGTCCATGCTTTGCCGAACTTTCTTCATCCATAGCCTGGCTATAAATGTAGCCAACAGACGACATAAGTAACATATAAGAAGTAGCATCCTGTAACAAACAGAACACATTACCATTGATTTGAAAGTAACCATTATTTTCGAAGTATTCACAGTAACAAATTAATGTTATCTACAGCCATGTGTACTACAGAGAAACCAGACCCACAGTAATAAACTTATAACTTGTATGATTTTTTCTGGGTAATTCCCCGGCATCTGAATTTTATGTGCCAACGTTTTGGAACACTTTGTCTGTTCCATTTCATAGGCGGGTAGGTATTAACAATTCTTCATACCCACCCGCCTATGAAAATGGAACAGACAGAGTGTTCCAAAACATCGGCATATACAATTCAGACAACAGGGAATTACCCAGAAGAAAGCATACAACATTCAGAACACGGCGAAGGTTTAAAATCAAGAATAACTTAGAACTTGACCCTTGGCTAGTACCATATTTACTCAAATACAAGATGAAAATTTTTTTATATCATGTGAATAACTGGAAGGTTACCTTACAATGTTGCATGAAGTTACGTAAGTTCTATACAGGTCATTTCCTCAAAACTGAAGACTGTAAAGGGTATCATTTTATATTTGCATAAATATCATACAAAAAACCCAGAACTACATAAAAAGATTTCCAGCATGCCACTGGCCAAGTTAATGAATGTCTGAGATGAGTGTATTTTCACATTCAGTCAAATCCTATTTCAGTATGTCACCTCTCTTTTGAGTAGTCTGAATATTTGGGAAACAAAACCACATTTCATCATTGAATGTGTCTGTAATGGTTGTAATACATAGAATGCTGTCATCCAGATCTGTTCTCAAAATTCTGCAACCCCTTGCCTGATGATGGAAACAGAACCTTTTCAAGGATGTAGTGTTTTAAGAATAAACCTACATGACAAAATTAAAGATACAAAAATAAACTAAAATCCAATCTAAAAAACACATTACACATACCTCAGTGCAGACAAATGTACAGTCCCGAATCCTGCCACTGGGCACAAGGAAGAAGTACTGGGGACTAAGAGCATCTTGACTCAAGTCGTAGATCTTCACAAAGTCTGCTGTGACAAGTGCAAGTTGTGTCTGTGAGCCCGGAAGCCACACAGCACGAATAATAAAGTTGCCAATCTCCAATTGTGGGTGCAAAACCAAGTGATCAGCTACTGACCCACTACTGCTGAATGTCAGTACATGGCAATCCTGTTTCACAACATACAGTCATTTACCAATCAGCTTAAAGACCTAGGCCATTAAGATATGCAGGTGCCCATGCTAATGCTTGTTTTCTCTGTACTGGTTCAGCCCTAGTCTGCGTGAGACATGACATTACCGTACAACTAGTATAAATGAGACTGGATTCCACAATGAAGAGAACACCCTACAAAACTTTGACAATTACAGCACCACTTTGACCATTACTGGAAAAATGGCATGTCATCCCATTAAAGGTGCAACTGTTTCAACCGAAAGGGAAAACACTGTCCCACAGTTGGCATTTAAATTGAAGAGTGCTCCAGCCACAGCAGAAACCTTGCATTTACAAGGACACGTGCTAAGGGTTAATCATAACATCATGAAAACATCATTATTACATAACAAATTCAAGCTGGGTAGTTTGTCAATTTGTCAGTATGTCCTTCTCATACCACTTCAATGGAAAAGAAATGCAAAAGTCATATAGCACTACAATACCTCAGTCCATACAAAAAATATCTGTATGCTTATCAGAAAGCAACTGTAATCTATCTAATACTGAATTCAGTCCAAGTGACCTATTACACAACATGTTTACTATACTTCAGTCAATTGGGGGGGGGGAACCTATATAAAAACTGAAGCTTGGAAAACTCTTTCACAATGTGGACTCACACAGCAATGTTAAAATTTCATTCTACCAGTCTGATGCATAAAGTTCTTTCAGTAAAGTTCCATATCTGGGTACAAATTTTACATTCTAGTGGATTAGGTAACATACTCACCTTAAGTCCACAGACAGCCAGGAAGTCTTCATTCCACTGGTTACCAGTGATAGAGAGTACAGTGAAAGGAATTGGTGCAGAAGCTAGTCGAGTCAGAGTCAACTTCCGCTTAGAAGAGTCTGCTTGTTTCAGCAAAGCACTAAGTTGCAGCACTGTGATCTTTCCTTTCTCATGTGACACAGCTGCACGTAATACACAAATAACACAAACATATGCATAAGAAAACTGCATTATTTAAGTGTTTGGAACAAAGAATCTCAACTTCAGAACAGAATTCACAGCACTAGAAAGGTATAAAAATATTCAGCACACTTAAATGATTATCTTACCAAGGTGCTGCCTTTTTCCATGAGGAGAAGACAGGCAACACATGGCCACCCTGCGAATCAAGTGAGTTGAAATAAACTGACGTATTGCATGGCCCTGATCACCTGAGTAATTCATGCGAACATTCTCAAATGCACCTTCTTGTGAACCCAATGTTGGGACCTGCAACATGAAAATTCCCATTTTGTGATTAGACATTAGTCAAGAAATAGAAGAAAATTTGTATACTTATCATAAAATAAAGTGTGATTCAACCCTCACTCAGGTATATTCCCATCATTTACATTAAATAGTACGATTCCAGCACCTTCCTAAATAACAGAGCAGCCACATCGCACCTTTTGGCATCTCCTAACTTTCTTTATTAGTAATACACTGATACCCCTATTTTACACTGTTTAGGGCCCGTATCAAATTGAATGTAAATTCAAAATATGAAAAATTAAAAACCATACAATCTTAAAAAAATGTAGACTGCCTTACATCAAAACTCTGGCAAGCCAATTAAAATATCAAGATGTGAACAATAACAATGTAAATACAAACACAATACCTTACCTCATTAATAATATATAACAAGTATAGTCCTCCAACTGAAAGACTAAAGTGAAATTTCTGAAGTCAAAATTACATTTCAGATGAACCTCAAGTTTGTCCAAATACGAAAAGCTGGAGCTCACTAATCTATGTTAATGTACCTTACTAAAAGTCATGTCAATTTACTTCCCATATGTACAGACTCACATCCAACATGAACAGTAACGCCAGGTAGAGCGTGACAGTTCTTCCATCATGATGAAAGACGCTGAATCAATACAGTTGCAGAAAGGTTAAAACACTTGACATTTAAAAATGAGAACCTATGGTATGCATTACATGAAGAGACAAATAATGTGTACCCCACTTACCATAAGTTGGTCAGTATTCTCAAAACGCTTCTCAAGTGTGTGCAACTCACGTAAAGCTGCCTGTGCTCGCTGATGGCAACCAACAGGGCTATGACGCTTACATGATGCTTCTACTGCAGGCATCAGTATTTTAACCAAATCCAGAAGTGAAGAGACTACCAAACTGCTGGAGATATGGTTCATCAGTACCTCTCTTGAACTCTCTATACAGACCAAACATATTACAGTACACATTAATACCTTAATCTCAATACAGTAAAAAATGCACAGTTAAGTAAAACATAATTCATGTACAGTCTGTAATTTACAACTTCCCAGAAAACAAAAGCACCTATTTGTTAGAGACCTGCAAATCTTCAGCAAAATATGTATGACGACGTTTAATTCCCAAAGCATTCTGACAAGTGCAGAGCTCCAGTGGGAATTCTATCCAGTGTCCAGGATTTCATTCAGCCTTTTTCATACTCAAACAGAATGATTTAATTAAGACAAGTTCTTGAAAATTGTTCTTGAAAATTTGTTACTGCAGTGAGCCTTGAGTTAATTATGTTAGACCCCAGCCACATAATGATATTCAATTTACACATAAACACACACATCATTTTAGAAATGATCTACACTGTGTGATTTCAGCCTTCCACTGCAAAGCAGAAGAGAGTTGTTCTCTTCTAGGTTATTACATAGCTAGCAGTGGAAAATAACCCAGAAGAGTGCAGATCTCTGGATCAACTTACTTGTTTAGGTGATCGGTAGTCTGTTTCATCACACTAATCAAACTCAAAGCTGTTAATAGTGAACACTATTACTAACTCTTAGTCTTCATCCACATTTCAACAGGTACAAACATTTAATATTCACATTCTGTATACACAACTGCATCAGCAAGAATCTAACACTCGTTTCACCAGAAAAACAAATACCATACACCATGAAATGTAATATGATGGGCTACAAATTATCAAAGTAGTATTCAGGGACCAGGATTGTCACAACAATGAACTTCGTGGGCAAAGTCCCACTTGAGAGCTAAAAGTGACTCAGGCATTCTTGAAATTCCAAAACCACCCCCACCCCCCCCTCAGGCATCTGCAAATACCCCCCCCCCCCCCCCCCCCCCCCACACACCCACCCCACCCCCCCCCACCCCCCCCCCCCACCC
>Ga0123357_10007566_pt1 | contig 13443 bp, 9 predicted proteins | sample TergutEmb28metaG_FD_89873 | JGI IMG/M metagenome (GOLD analysis project Ga0123357, IMG submission 89873) | Embiratermes neotenicus P4 segment gut microbial communities from Petit-Saut dam, French Guiana - Emb289 P4 | ecosystem: Host-associated > Arthropoda: Insects > Digestive system > Gut ...
ACGTAACAACCAATATACATTTTTGATCACATCTTGCTCAATTCTTCTTAGAATAAAAAATATTTCCGACCAATTTATAGAGAAAAACACACGTTTAATTTTCAATAAATTTTTCTTCGAAAATCATATCGTTTATGAAATAATGTGGAAAAATACTGCACAGTCGGACAGGCCACAGATTACAATATGGCGCATGTGCATTGCATTGCATTTTCATAAGAATTATTTCTTTCTGACCCTCTCAGAATAGCTTCGCGAAACAAAAGTGGGTCTCTAACTATGTTGAAACACGCTAGTCTAGTCGTTTTGGGGAAGGGAAAACTATTTGTTCTTGTAGAAAATTGAAATTCTTTTACTCGTTTTTCCTGCCTTTTACATAGTCGTTATAGTGATTACCTTGTACCGTCATGGAGCACAAAGGGCTTGTCTTAAGGCCTAGGTGCATTAGGCCTGGGAAGGGTCGAAACCAAATGCTTCTATCTACCTTGTCCCCTCTCCCCGTAATTACATGAATCGGGCCGTTAGGTTTAGCATGGAACGCATTCGACCGCAACTCCTTCTGCATGAGGATCCAAGTATCTCTCTCCTTTTGTCGTACAACTGAAGGACTCGCTGGACAGCAAAGGGACTAACGACAAAGGTGATAATTTATATGTGATTTCTAATTTATTATAATTTACAGGTTACGGAACGAAAAAGACCTGCAATGTGCGTATGATGTAATATTGAGGCGCGTTCGTGCAACCATTGTTGCAGTGGAAAAGCAATAAGTATTACATATTGTGATTGTGTGTCTGTAGCCTTACTTTTCCAACATGCAATGCGCTATATTTTCTTCTGTGGCCTGCCAGACTTCAAAAATTTTTTCTCACATTGTCTCATAAACTGCCCAAATTTCGAAAAATAGTTATCGAATATATGTGTTTTGATTTCCTGTACAAGTTTTGTCTGAAACGTTTCTCATTCCTTGAAGAACTGAGCGAAATATGATCGTAAATATGCGTGGGTCTTCATGTAGGGACAAGTTATTTTTGTCATATTTTAGTTAAACATGAAATTACTTGACAGTTTTTCGAAAAATACTAAAACTTTCATGAAAATCCGTTGAGTGGGAGCAGAGTTGTTACGTGCAGACAGACGGACGAACAGACATGACGATGCTAATAGAAGCTTTTCCGCAGTTTTAGAAATCTCTTATGACTATGATTATCTGTGATTCGAAACAGTGCAGTTTGGTAAGCAATTATTACATTTCTAAAAATTCTGAAGTACCAAATGAATTCCAGAGTACTGTATTCGTGAATTATAAAAATTCATTTGGTTATACAAAACCATACAGAATAGCGTTATTCCTCCAGTCCAGTGCACTGCGAAAGCTATGGCGAATAGTGGGTAAGGGGTGGTCCACCTGTTTCGGATTGAGATGGGAGCTAGAAGTTCTGACCTCGGCACACTGTTACAGTTTTGGCTCAGGACATCAGGTTTTTTGAAAAAGGTAAAAATCTTCAAGTTCCTTATAAGGAGAGAATTTTCTTCGTCTCTTGGGCTGCTTACGAATGACTCTGCACTATTGTGCTATGTAATTATTTAAGTCTTACAGTGAATAAAATTCTACAGTGCCATTAAACACGTACTAAAGTGTCTAATGAGCTTCTTTATCTCGATCTGTCTCGTGTGTAATACACGTTGTAATGTCGTCGTGAGCCAAGTTATAGTGCCCTCTGGTGACAGTGCTTGAGCAACACGTACTATGTATTGGTTGCCCACAGCGTCAGTCAAACTGTCTGCACTGTGCAGAGCCTACTTTCACCGGACACGTCATTCATGACTGTTTCACACGTCGCCCTGGCTGTGTAATTACTTTAACACTGAGCTTCAGACAAATTTAAGATGGACTTGGTGTTACGTTCTCGATGTAGGAAAGAACCCCCCTTCCAACCACCAACCCCCCTCCCACCGCCCTCAAATAACAAACTTCTGGTCACTGTAAAATTAATAGAAATTTAAAAACTTTCTGTGAGACTTTCATGTACATTTCTGTACTAATATTGAAGAAAATTATGCAGAGAAATCGAATTACTCGCACATGAACATAATGTAACAAAAAAGTCATAAAAATGAAATTTCCAATAAATTTAATCAGATAATACAACTATTAATGAATTGTTGCAGGTTTCTTCTTCACACTAATCATTTTATGATTGCTAAGGTTTCCGTTTTATAATTTGCGAAAAATAAACAACACTTATTTTAACCAGGAGGCCTAATAGTACAGCCTGTAGTCCTGAATGCGTACACTGTTTACAGTCCGCGGTACCAGATAGTGATAAAATATGGGCTGAGTTTTCAGCTCTTTACCACAGCTTTACCACTGCGGTGAGTCACATATCGAAACGATTTCAAATAATTCCCTATCAGTATGGTTTTACTGGGCTTAAAATGCAAAGGTAGGCTACACTTTTGTATCGTGTAAATATAATTTAGCTACCCAACTTAAAAAACCCATGAAGCAGTCTTCGACATGGAAGGTGATTTTTATTCAGCTTCTTAAATAACACAACTTTTTGGTTTATTGAGGCTTTCATAACAGCCAACCATAAAACACACTAAAGAACCTGTTGATGACAGTCCAAATCCTCAAAGGTCATTATCCTATATTCTTTTTAATATTATCCTTCATTTGCGCCCCAGTAATGTCCCTCTGCTTGAGTAAGAACCAATGCCATGAAGACGTACGACAGTGAGAAGTGTAACTGTAAGATATATATATATATATGGAATCATTCCAAATTATAATTTTTCTTCAAGTTTTCCCAATAAAGCTCTGTGAGCATTGCTCTGGTCTCCTGTAAGATTCGCTGGCCGTTCCCAGTCAATAACTCCAACAATATTTGACAAAAGTTTAATCACGAAAATTTTCGTTATGTAATTTTATCTACTACTTCCTCCACCCTTCTGTAACTTTCTCCTGCTTAAGTCAAAAAATATTTTTCACTACCCTGTCCTTGACCACCCTTAGCCTGTGCTTTTCCGTTAATCTGAAATACCCAACGTCACACGACATAATTCATCAGAGCAACTTATATTTCGGTGTCATTAGACTTCATATTTTTAAATAGAAAACTGGAAAGCCAAAGATTCTGTTTCTATTCGTAACAGATATTTACCGAACTTAATATGCTGTCAAATTCTTTAGGTATAGAGCTTGAATTTGTTTTTCTTGCAAAATATCTGAAGTCGGCCATATTTTCAAAAGATTTTTCATCGACTTATCTTCAGACATTTTATCAGCATTCAAAATGATAACGTCACTCAAGCAGTCCTTCTGTTGCAAGAGATTTACTCCATTGAATGATGATACGATTTTTATTTTAGGATATCGCACCCCTAATTGATGATGTTCATTACTCCTTACACGTATTGTACTCTACTGTAAAAGTACCATCTGTGTTCCATCCGACCACCTCTGCTCCCAATGAGATTTATTCCACTTTGTTTTTTCTCCATCAATTGTCTTCATTTACCCCGGTTAGAGGGACGCCTTTCATTCCAAGTTCCAAATCCCATATCCATTTTAAATTGCTTCGATCGTATCAAAAATCCGTCCGCACCCGTGGCCCCATATAATATTCCGTAAAATCTTTATATTTTTAAGAAATGAAATTTTAGTTCTTCGTCCAACACCTCCTCATGGTCGGTTTTCCCGGGTGCCAATGATATATACTCGCAGCTACCCTCCATGTCTGTGGGCCTTCGCGCAACCGGACGATGTGTAGTGCGGTGGTGACAGGTACACACTATGAAGCAACATACTTTTTAATAGTAGAGTGTGAAATTCTGTGTTGAAATTGAATCCGTATTTTGTACTAGAAGCAGTGATTAGATACAGAAAAATTGTTTACACTTTAAATTTCATGACAGTCGTTGTTATATTATTAGCTCATAATTATTCAAAATATGATAAGATATAAAGGCATGTTCGTTCTGACGGAAGGGTGAAATATTATTTGTAGTGTGCAAATTCCACTTTTGTTGATGAAACTACAATTTACTTTGAGTACTCAAGAAATTCTCTGCATTTTACTGAAATCAAAGCTCTTTATTCTCACCCAAAAAATCCAAACCACTCCATTCAATACTGCTGCTTTATCGCCAATATTAATATTACTCTCGCATTTGCTGTTGATTTATCCAATATTGGCTCCTTCTTTCAGGTTTTCTGGCCGTAATATTGTAATTATTGCTTATTTCGTATGCGTACCAAATTGTATTAAGGTCTCACTCTTCCAGATTTATGAAACTCCTGCGTCCGTAGCTTACCATTTGTTCCTACCACTCTTGAAGCGTAATTTTCTGATATATCCAGCTCAGTTATATTAATCTAATGTTAACATGAGTATAGTGACTACATTTACTATTTTACAGTACTTCAGTCCCAAATCTTGAACTCCTGGCCTAAAAGTAGAAAGGTATTACTTCAAATTTCATACGCCTGCTAATTTAAGACGAATCCCAATATTCTAATGGGATTTTGAGGTAAAAAAATCATTGTCCGTAAAATTTACTACTCTTTCAGCGAGACCGCGTGATTTTCGAGGAAAATGATGTGTTCCAGACTTTCGAAGAGTGAAGCACCTTAATCTTCAGTTCGGAAAAGCTTGAAAAATTATGTACATCTTAAATTCGAATTATACGATACTTACTTTTCTATTTCCCACAATTTATTTCCTGGTATATGCTGAATAAAGAATGCCTTGTAAGTAATCAACGTATTATCCACACTGATAACCCCATTTCTTCATTTATGTAAACTCAGCAAGTTGGTTCAAATTGTTGAGACCTTTTAATAATATCCCTACGCAGAATGCACTGACGTTAAACACTTTTTGTGTCGCTGAAACGAAAATATAATGTGCACCTTCTTGTAAAACAGTCCTGCCTATGACACGTGTAACTTTGATATAATACGTGCAATTGTACAGCAACACCATTAATATCTGTGTAAAATAAACTATATGCCATTAAGACTGTAACAAAATATTTAATATTTTATTGAATTGCTCTCCAGTAAACTTCAGTTCCTTCTGAACATTACGTGTTACTGCAGTGGCTGTATGGAAGAAAGGGAGCTCTCTCGTGTTAATTGATCCTTATCAGACAATTTTGGTGAGTCAGGCGTTAGCTGATTACCTAAATAACTAACTAACCTCATTTAGCAGAGTTATCCTCGAGTAGCTAACGGGATTTCGGCTAGTCGAGGAATTCCTGCATTTTATAGAAAAAGAAAGTTCATTACCACATTCACAAGCTTCCATCGCCTGTCCTTCTTAAGATCCATTTTAATATTACCTTTCCATCTATACCCCCAGGTCTTCCAAGTATTTGTTTTCCTCAGGACTTCCCATCAAAAGTCTTAATGCAAATCTCCTGCCTCCCATACGTGCAATAAACCCAGCCCATTTCATTCGTCTTCCTTTGGTCGCCTTAATAATATTTGGTGAAGGGTAGGACTGCACACCATAAATCTCCCCGTTATGCAGTCTTTGCCCATCCCTTGTTATCTCGACCCCCTTCGGCCCAAATATCTTCTTCTGCACCCTACTCTCGAAAACCCTTATTCTACTTTCCTCCCTCAATGCGACAGGTCAGGTATCACACCCATATAGAAGACAAGCACAATTCAGTTAAATGTTAGAAACACCAAAAGTATTTACCTACGTACCTGTTTGGTCTGTGCCGAATACTAAGTAAAATCTGGTTTCGGATAACAGTCAGACATTAACGTGGGTTCCGGTTTGATCAGCCAGAATAAACCAATCTTTCTTGGTAATGAATCTATACATTCACAACATATGTGTTTGTGGAGGAGGAAAGGAGTGAAACGAAAGAAACCTAAAATTGAGGTCACAGTTTTTTGTTTCCTTCTTCAGAACACAAATGAAACCCATACTACACCACGACTTTCCTAAATTACAGTGGCACAGTCCCTTGGCTTTCACCTGTGACCGCACAAAAACACTGACCCCAATAGGCCAAACAAAATATTTTTCTTTTGTGATTTAAGGAAGTTCTACTTTTTTCGCTTGCTAGGGTTATCTCAAACAGAGGGGAAACGCGATTTTAGCGTGCATTACGGAGAAGGCGTAAGAATACACACTGGTGAGAAATCCGAGATAATAGATACCATAATATATATATATATATATGTATATGGCGTTAAATTGGTGTATTATTTGACAGAAAGTCTTGGGTTAACGAAGTTTAATAAGCGCCAATTTTTTACTGCATCAGTGCAGCAACAATTTTGTGCCGAGTGTTTCACAATGGATGCCTCAGCTAAAATGTGAAATGTGAAATTGTTTTCTACGAATTTAACTACTTCTCAAAAGGAAAATATTAATTTCACACTTATTGTAGGAAAAGTATACTTTATTGCTTCCTCTAACTCAGTGACTGAAAATGTAATAAAGAATCCCAGCAGCTGAAATACACACATTTTGACAAATCAGAATCGAAATCTTAAAAGCGTAAACTAAAAGCAGACGGTTATGATTCCGTAATTTTATTTAATTTAGTCGCTATGTAATGTAAAAGAAATCCTTGTGTATTTGAAACCTCTATGTAAATTGTCTACTTTTCCTTAGCGCTATGCAACTTTTTTCCATTAAAAATTGCAGAATGAAAAATGAAAAAATTGCATCACAAGAAAAAAAATTACTGACTTGCCATTTAAAAAACATGATCTATTAATGCGACACAAAATATCACAATCTCTAATATCAATGAAAGAATTCCGAGCCGTTTAAACTACCTCAAATCTTTACAGCCTTTTTCACATTAACCTAATATTTTCCGATCTCCTTGTAGATCATCATCCAACGGATCCCTTTCAGTTAATTAATCGGTAGCTTAAGAGTTTTCCCCACTGAAGTTTCAAGTGCAGTTATTTCCTTATAGCATAATCTACACATCAAACTGTACAGTGAAATGGACTTACTTTAACAGTAGAAAGTATTCGATACAAGCTGCCGTTTCCCCGTCACACATTTTTACGCCTAAATACTTTCTTTCAGCAATCTATACATATGAGATTAAAGTACTTGTCTCGGAGCAAGAGACGAGATAATATAAATACATTATAAAATTGTAAAATTATTATTTGTGTATTTTTGTCTTTGTGTGTGTGTGTGTGAACGTGAGGGTGAGTGTGTGTGTGAGTGTGTGTAAGTGTGAGGGTGAGTGTGAGTGTGCGTGTGTGTGAGTGTGCGTGTGTGTGAGTGTGCGTGTGTGTGAGTGTGTGTGTGAGTGTGTGTGTGAGCGTGAGGGTGAGTGTGAGTGTGATCGTGAGTGTGTGTGTGTGTGTGTGTTTGCGCGCTGACAGATTTTTCTTACAGAAGTCAGCATGAGTTAATGTCTAAAGAACCTATTTATTATTATTCTGCTATCAGGTATGCGAAAAAATGTATGACCTCTATCGGAAATTCCGCCACTGAAATTATGTTTTTACGAAGTTTAAAATACTTGTGATTATCATCGTAAGCTTATCCTATGATAATTTACAATAAATACCTGCTACATCAAACAGCTCTTCTGAGCCTGTTTTAATATGTCAGCTATTTTAGAACAATAAGATACAGTAAACTCAAAAGGAAATATTAGGCTAATGGTATATATTGCTAATTTGTGTACACGTGTGCATGAGTGCTCCACATGTTCATAAGAAAGACTTATGGGCTGCGTAATAGAACAGGAGCAAAAATATATTTTTTGCAAAATATTAAAAAAATTAATTAAACCGATAACAACGATCGGTGATTTGAAAACAGACAGCCTTTTTGCAGATCCTGTATGGCTTGAACTGCCATATTCAATGTCGTCACTGACACACAGTCACACTGTCCCCTTTGTAGTTCTCACGGCTTGGCAAATGCCAGACAAACACCTGTAGACCTGCACAACAGGACTCCTGTGCAATTTGCTTCAATGTGCGATATGATTCTGCGACTGGTTACGTCGAAGCCGCGACTTAAGACGAAGCAATATATTACCTTGAGTAATTATAAAAACAAATTTATATGAAATTTCTGAAAAAAAAATTATATTCAATTTCTTAGGCTGGATCTTAGTTTGGTGTGCGGGATTGGAATGCATATGTTTGTCTACTTGTGTGCATAGAGATTTGTTGACCCGAAAATGCCATCTGATGAACGTGATTGACTGTATGTGTTCGGACCAGAAAACTACATTCAAAAGTGGGAATATACAATTGCAGTCGGTCTGCAAGGAAATGATCGGAACTGGTGTTAATTACGTAAAGTATTTGTACAAAGAGCAGAAGTTTCTTTGCCTCGAATAATGCACGAACATATTCAAAAACATTGAAATTAAAGTGACATGTTTATTATCACTATTTTTTCTGTGGCCCAACAGCCCCCAGTGGGCCACGGCCACTTCATTGTCGAAGCTTTATGATTAGACATGTCACACTCGGTAAGAATCACCTGGACGGGCGATCAGCCTGTCGCAGAAACCTGTAACTGACAACACTCACAACAGACATATCTACATAAATATTAGTATGGTTTGTTATTATCATACTCATTATTATCATCATCATCATCATCATCATCATTACTTGTCAAGAATTTGAAAAAAAACCTTCTTCACATTAGGTAATGGAATGTTATAGGTATGGTGCAATGCTCTCAGATATATATATATATACATATATATATATATATGTCTTTTCAGAAATACCGAATTTGTTATCATAGTTTGTATTTAAAAATAATAACAAAAACACAATGCCTAAATAAGCATTATTAATAAAGGTCTATGCCTGTCCCAGTGGCCGCGCGGTCTAAGGCGTACGTCTGCGGCCGCTCGCCTGCTGGTGTTGTGGGTTCGAATTCCACCGTGGGCATGGAAGTTTTTCTGTTGTGAATGTTATGTGTTGTCAGATAGAGGTCTCTGCGACGAGCTGATCACTCTTCCAGAAGAGTCCTACCGACTAGGGTGCGTCGTTGTGTGTGATTTAGAAACCTCGTAAATGAGGAGGCCATGATCTACTGGGGAATGTTGCGCCAAAATAAAACAAACAAATACAGGCCTATAATTCTTATCCTCGACACCACATGCATGTGAACTGTCAATTAAGGCTCTGTTGCTTTATTCGAGATGCAAAATCTCGTCTACGCGCTGCACAAAATTCCTACATGGGACTAGGACTCGATCTGGACCCAATGGCAGACACAGAAAATATACGAACTTGATGTTCATTTGACCGTGCGTCGTGAAATATTCTTACAATGAAACCAACTAGATGTAGTAATTTTTCAAATTTATGTTTGGAATAAAACTCTACATGTTTCGGATAGTTCCTCTGTCCATTATTAGAAGTTTTTCACTGTGAACACAGCAATGGTATGTGTCATACAGGTTTGCTGACACCTTGCTCGCAAGCTGTCAGCAAACCTGTACGTAAGAACAGAAAATATACCTATGTCTGCCAAAAATCAAATCCTGGTCCTTCGGCTAGCAGCCAGTCTCTTTAGCTACTGAGATATTCCACTTCTGATTCTTATAAAATGCGTATCAGCAAAACTGCAGTGTACTAGTGTTCTTTATCATGACATCTGCTAAAAATATGACCATTATACACCTAACGTCTTTGCGCTAGAGGTATATATCTTATTTTTAAACAGCGTACGAAATATCTGTGAAGTTTGAGTCATATACTGGCAACAGCGTGCAAGGAAATATTTTTATTTATTTATTTCTTGTTAAAGTATCATGTTCAATAGAAATCCATAGCGTCTATTAATCACATAATTATTGGAAGAAAACTGGAAATGACTGTGGAAAAAATAAGCCGTTGCGTATATTTAGGCACTATTGCAGAATTTTAGTTATATAAATATTATGCTGGTATTTCTTAGATTCGCCAGTCATGATACTTAGCTTGTGTCATTGAATATATTCATATCAGATCAAAGAAATTATTCTTACAGAAAGTTTTATTAATTTATAGTCTCGTGCTTCTGGCATTACGAAAATTTTCTTTGTGCATCACAAGAGATAGAGCCTCAAGTTAGCATGGATAGCAACAATGGTTATTTTATATAAGGGCAGGTGTATGGTTGTACGTATGTGTGCGGAAATGCGTAAAAGGATAACGACTAGGATTATCTCGGCTTGAAGTCTCGATTCTGACAGGGACTCTCCACAGATTATTCACAATCTTCCTCACGCCCCGAAAATAAGTTAGCAAATAACCTAACAGAGAGTAAGCAACTGAAATGTATGAATGTTCTTAACTTAGGGTATCCATAATGTATTGAGAGAAAAGTCACCTTCCATTATTTAGAATTTCGCCAAGTTAAATTTCATTACGTATTGTTATGCCATTGGTTTTGTAGCTGTCCCTGTCTTTAATTAACCCGCACGACATAAATGTGCAAGGAAAAGAGGAGATATATATATATATATGCGTTCTTTACTGCAGCGATAGATGAAGATGTGTGGTTAGGTTCACTGACCGGCAGTTCGAAACCTGGAAAAAGAACCACAGTATGAAATAATATGAGGTTGTGTAGGATCCAGCGGCATTTTGGCCGTTTTGTAAACAATTTCCTCTCCCAAGTCGGAATTCGAGTTGTCCAAAAGCAGCTTTAGTCACTATGCTGACACTTCCATTTATATAAAGTGCTATAAGCGTGGTCACAAGTACTCACTCCATGGTGCAGAGTCCTTCTTGAGAAGCTAACAAGTTTGCAACTACGTAGTAAAGAAGTTTCCCACATTTCACGGAACCCGAAGGTTCATTACCGCACTCACAAGCCTCCGCCACCCGTCCCTATCCTGGGCCAGCCCAATCCAGTCCATATACCCACATCCCACGTCCAGGAGATCCATCCTAATATTATCAACCCATCTACGCCTAGAACTCGCCAGTGGTTCTTTCCCTCCGGTTTCCCCACCAAAAACCTATACGCCCCTCTCTTCTCACCCATACGCGCCACATGGTAGTCACAAGTACTAATTAAAATCTAAAGAATGGTGAAAGTCTTTAGCAAATGCATGGGGGGAGGGGGTTTGAACGAGGATACCTAGCTACTTTAAATCTCCAGCAACACACGTTTCGATATGACGTATATCATTGTGCATCTGCTGCTAGGTCTTGCGCTCCACTGGATAGAACAAGCACACAGGGAAGGAACTGGGGTATTAAATGTTATGTACTACAACGATTTAAACCGTTTTACCCTGGCTCTGTAGAAACCCCAGAAAATACTCGTATAACCATTACTGGAAATCAGAACATAGCACAAAGAAAAACGAACCGATCGACTACTAATTACAATATATAATCTAATTAGAGCTCAAGATACTAAACTACAAGTTGTGATTGGAATGAGGGGGCAACCACTAAAATAAACGAGCTGGGCAGTGAAAATTAAACCACTGACACTACAGGCATATCAAAAATGCGAAAGTAAGGAACAGAACTAGAGATCTCGATATATGTATCAGATGTATTCACTGATCCATAACCATTTCGTCTTGTGTATCTCACCATGATACTTTCTCACAGTCACTCCACTTCCTAAGTTCGAATCAACAAATTTCAATATTTTCAAATTTAATAAAAGAGTAACAGTTGACAAGATGAATAGGAGAAGAAGCATTTCCTGTCATGGAAACAGCACGGTGGAAGTGGCGCTAACTTAACAACAATATTCGAAGAAATTTTAGATACAGAAGAAAATGTTAAAAACAATAATATTTGTTTCAATATTTGGAGAACTCTTTAAAAACAACTGAATCCAGTGGGCAATACTTCAGAAGTAGGTGCGTGAGACCTGTGCTATATATGGGCCGTACAGCTGAAACACGTGTGGCAGGGATAGAAAGAGATAAGCTAGACAAGGAATTAAAATGATTTACAAGCATTCTGCAGTTCCTCTGGTGACCTGAGGAACATATGGCCAATATATAGCATTTTTGTATAATTTCATAATATAACTTTCAGTTTCAATTCCTGTTTTCTTTTAAGTAAAGACTTAATCACGCTATTCCCTTCCCATTTTACCCCATAGAGTTTGTCAGTGACAGAAATGTAGCTTTCCTGCTACAAAGAATTGCGACCTTAAATTTCAAAATCAGAACTTATGTATAATGTGCAGGATGCATTTATATCTTCGTCCGATTTTTTTTGCAAAGTAATAACTCTTGACTTTTTCCGAATCACACCCCTTGGAAAAATGTATGCTCCCTTCTTTATGCAGCAGGGTAAAGCGTTTTATCGTGATCAGGGTCTTGATAAAGCCAACTTGAAGTCCAGATTCTTCTGACAAACTCTTCATTTTTCATTACATTATGCTGTTAAAAACAGCAAGAAACATTTCATTTCCTGACAGGTTTTACTCCGAAAAACTGGAAGTATTTAAAACGTGAGTCACCAATATCAGTACGCACCATCATTAGATGTTAAAATTAAATTCCATTTGCATGACATTGAAAAATGGAAGACTTTGACTTTGATATCTCCAGGGAGACACTCAATTTAATGAAATATCTAAGGAAGTGCAAGAGGGTGGTAAACATTGTCTCTGCATGACACAGTTTTAGTTTGCGGTAGTGTGTTACTCTGTCTTCATCAAAAATTCTTCCGTCTAAGTTCCCTGATACTGCTTTTCTAAAAGACGTTCTAGTGACTAAGCTAATTTTTAAACAATATCGGCTGATTAATGCTGCTATTAGAATACGATGTAGTACTATTTTCTAGGTCTGTCTGTTTTCTTGTAAGTATGGGAAAATATGTCATTTCGTAAATTTTATTCCACATGCTGGGCGTTTGAATTGAAACACACTTTCAGGCGAATCATCCAACGCTTCATCACGTCACATGACACTACCATGTAGACTGCAGTTACCCTGCCCTGCAGGCGTTCTTGCTCGCTTATTGTTTCAGATTACAGCAAACTCTTCAGAAGGCCTCACAAAAATATCCAAGGAGTAAAATTTTAGCCTTCTTTATGATTATTTTCTTATTCATCTTCGTATAAAATGATCACCGAAATTTCTTCCTTTTCTTCTTCTGGCACTACAACCCTACACAGTTTTTAGTCTTTTTACACCAGACTATTACAAGTTTTTCTATCCTTGACGAGTTAGCTCAAATTTATCCGTTTTAGCTTCTTTAAATCACGTATTACCTTATCTCTCCATGGCCATCGAAATTTAAGCTAAATAATCAGACACAGACACTACATTGTGGGCAGTTACACTATCCTTCAGTAATCTGTGATTCCTAGTAAATGGGACGCCCTGTGTAATATGAGTTAATATCTTTTACTTTCGTAGCCTACTTTTGTAAATTTTCCTTAGGAAATGGGTTGCTCTAATTTGTACTAAGATGTTACAATTACACAAACAGAAGCA
>Ga0123357_10007567_pt1 | contig 13442 bp, 6 predicted proteins | sample TergutEmb28metaG_FD_89873 | JGI IMG/M metagenome (GOLD analysis project Ga0123357, IMG submission 89873) | Embiratermes neotenicus P4 segment gut microbial communities from Petit-Saut dam, French Guiana - Emb289 P4 | ecosystem: Host-associated > Arthropoda: Insects > Digestive system > Gut ...
TAGTATAACTGTTTACTAAATGTTTTCAATTATCAACCTGAAGATGGCCAATGAAAATAGGGCCGAAAAATGTAGTTGATTTTATGTAATAAATATACATACATCTTCCACCGTATAGTTGTGTCAGACAAATATATACTCAATTCCAATTTATCTTGTGAATTAAGAAACTAATTTGAGCCAGGACGGAACCCTGTGTTAACAGGTCCAGACCCTGACCCGGCCCCGTGCAGACCCACACGCGAGCCATGACCACGCCTGCTATCCTTCACAGATCATGTGTTTCTAGTCACACGTCTTCCTGCGTGATACCAGCACAGTAGGAGAAGAACTGTTTACAGGAAAACTTACTTCCTGCGTTGCCAGGCACATATTATCAGTAATATTACTTGTGCGCTCCAGTCTTTCTTCAATCAGAAGTCCTCATATTCATCATCGGTCGCAGACAAGACTGTCCTTAAGGGCGTTGTTCTGTGTGGGTGTGAAATTTCGTCTTCGATACTAAATGAAAAGAGGTCGACGGCGAATGAGAACAGGACACTGAGGAGAATATTCAGACTTAATAGGTAAGAAGAAAACTGCATACTGAGAAACCTCATAATTTGTAGGATTCACTAGTGGCAAGGCTTCCCAGGCAGTTGGGCGAGAATAAACCAAACAAATCCACAACCATTTAGACTTCTATTTGTAATTTTGAATCACTTCTTTGACCCACTTGTTTGCAAATTCTGTCATGGAGTCACAGAATGACGCTGGTTTCGGAATGCTTTAAAGAGGTCTTTACTCATAAATTCCCTTTATAATAGTAAATAATATTTTAATTATCAGAGATGTTCCATTGAAAATTGAATTGACAATTGGTTTTAGGTGCTTTATTATTGTACTTTATTTATGGGTAAGATTCTTCCAACACTATGTATATTATGTTAGTATGTATGTGACAATGTCTATATCCACAGGATTGTATCTTAATTTGGATTTATAGAACGCAAATAAATTTACACGCATTTCAGTGGAAGAAAACGCCATCCCACAGGGTCTGTTCTGTGACTGTGATCTCCAGTGGTATGTTCTATTCTTTTCACAGCTCACAATGGCCGTTCTACAGATGTATTAGTCTCGGGAACTGCTAAAATTATGTTAACAAATTTTTATGCTTGTGGTAGTATTTCGTTCAGTCCGTTAGTGATGATACATTCGTATACAGAAATCCAGGACCTTACTTATACCATAATCTGTTCTAGTTTTGGCAAATTTAATTAATGGCATGACCAATATTGTGAGCCTTTTGAATATTCACGCCGATTTCTAGAATTCATGCAATAATTAATATCATTTTAGCCCACACCAGGAAAAGAGAACACACGACCAATAATGTAGTTTCTGTATGTTAAGGACCACACAACCATGTTAAATTTGGAGGATCTAGATTGTTGGAAGTGGCTAACGTAATGTTTCGTTTTGGTATTGAGATCTGAAAGCCCCTTGTTTTTACAACGCCACTTTCCTTTTCGTAACTAAGGCCATCAAATGGTTGTCCCCATAGCCTTCCTAGAACAGCCACACGCAGAGGAAAAACGATGCTTGAAGGATCCGCCATTTTCTCCTTGTTAACCCAAGCCCAAACGCTAATGTATGCATAAATGCAAAGGGATAAATTAAAAATAATTAAACGAAAACACAACTGACCCAATCACGTCATATAAAAACAAAAATTCAGTCTAAAAATAACAACTACTTTTTAAAAGAAAGTAGCACGAGGAGCCACGGGACAGAAGTGTAGGGTAGCAAGCACTTAAAGTCGAGCTGACGACTGCGATACGTATTGTGCAATAGGCTGCCGTTCACAGAGGAAACACTTAAGCGACATCGCTAAGGCTGTTTTCATAAGGCGACTCAGTGGTCAGGCATCCAGTTGCTGACGTCTGCTGGGCCATTTGGTCTTTTTTAACATTTCTCGCGAGACACCACGTGGCTTGGCGACAGCAAATGTCGTCTAGCAGTGGCAGTCGACACCAGTGGACCCGTGCCTGTGGCTAGGTCACTGCAGGAACACAGCCTTCTGAGAGCGTTGTTTAGGCGCTACAGTAATGTTTCATATTGTGTCATACTGTTGCATTCAACAAATGGCACTGTTCAACGTCTCATACAACACCGCGTATATTACAGTTTTTTGTGCACTACGCCCTGCATGTTTTGAACAACTTGGTTCATTATCAGGGGCTTTCCTGGTTTTCAGTTGATAATTTTACCGCAAACTTAAGGTCAAATGTTGAGTAGCACAGTGCAAAGAACTGTAACAGTGTTACATTAGACCTGTGCGTCTCAAACTTTCCTGCAATGAGCAACTCCTATCTATGAAAATGCTTACAAGCCGGAAAAAGTTGATAGCGGGGAGCGCAGTTCAATTGCTGCTAAATTACTGTCATTAAAAAGGTAAAAGAGGTAACGTTCACAATATAACAGGCCGTGAAGACCCAGAGGGGGAGTAGAGGTATAGTTCTACTCTTTCTTTAACCTCAGCGCTAGATAGGAGTGGGTGGTTAATGCAACGTCCAGGCCGCTTTACCCCCAGGAAAGAGACCCGGTACCCACTGTACAGGAGGCAGGATCGGTCTGGACGAGTGCGGAAAATCTCGCCCCCCACCGGGATTCGATCGCCGGATCCAACCCGTAGAATTATTATTGCCATTTCCCAGATAAAAATTTCCGTGATATTTCAAAATATTTATATATTGCATGATTCCTCGCAGAACCCCTAACGATAACAAAGGATTTTTGTGTATTACACACACACCCCTAAAGATATTCTGTGGAACCCTTGCTGGGAGACACTGCATTAGACGGTGATTGTCACAAACAGTATGTTTAATATGGATAGTATTATATTTTTAACGGGCTGCATGAATGACCAGACCATATATATCGAGGCTGTAACAAAAAGTACGTCCGAATACTTTACTACCCTTCGTATTACTCTTATGCAAACTGGAAGGCAAATAGGCAAAATGTTGTTCTTGGCAAATGAAGTAGGAGCTTGCATTCCAACATGTTTAAAGTTGAACAAAATTAATGTAATTCCACTACAAATGACTAGTTCTAGTTCTCTATCCACGAGTCCTGCTGCGACATCTCACCATCATCCACAAAGTAGTCTGCAAACATCACACATGTCAAGAAGCATTTTCCCTCTGTCGTCTGCATTGTCTTCTGAGTTAAATCAACAATTCACAGCTTAGGGTATGCTCAAAGTAAACACCGTATTTTAGTCATAGAAGGTTACACTGTCCCGCAAATTTTCAAGTGTGTAATTTGCAAAGACAGCAGGTACATTTAATGGCATGCGGAAAAGCTGTCACTTACTACTAAGTAATCCAAGTGCGCACTCGATAAATCTGCGTTCCCTTTGTAAACGATAATTGAAAAACGTTTCCACTGATAAATTCCCGCCTTCAAAAAGCAACACCACATGTTCAGACAGCTCCAACGCCTCTCCACCTACAATAAAATCAGCAAGTTTTGGGTAGTCGGGGTCATATAATGGTGACAATATGGAATACACAGAGGTCCTGTTTGTTGAAGAGAATTCTTCAAAGTTGTTGAGTTGAAGATAGCGGCCAGTCTGGAAACAGCCTAAGGTTCATGACGGCGACACGCTGACTGATATAATCCATTCCTTATACCTCTTGAACAGTTTAGAAAAAGTATCAGTATTGTCTACTACACATTATGTAGCAGGCAATGCTACAGTCATGTCGTGACATTTATTTGTCAGAAGCCGTCGAGTGAAGGGAAATGTTAGATATACCCTTACGTTTATATCACTATTAAGAAATAATGATTATACACGTATTAACTTCAAGGTGCAAGCGGAATCGTTATTAGTACGCCTCACCATTCGGTCCAGAATCTTTCGTCTTCCAGGTGGCTATAAAAGTATGAAGTTTAAAATATAGGGAAATTTAATTTTGCCTGTTCTGTTATATGGGTATAAAACTTGGTATCTCACATTGAAGGAGGAACATAGGCTGAAGTCGCTTGAAAATCGAGTGCTGAGGAAAAAACTTGGGCGTAAGTAGGATGAGGTAAACGAGGGACTGGATGAGCGCGCATTCTATGGAGCTTCATGATCTGTACTCCTCACCACATATTGTTCGGATGATCAAATCAAGAATAGTTAGTTAGTTACTTGTTAGGTTGACTGGCTTGTTGTTTGGTTGGTTGACATCTGTAGGTCTGCAAAATAGCACACTGAGCGCGGCATCTCACTTCATGCTCTAACTAAACACGCCATTAGAAGTTCAGACATTTAACATAATATCTCATGAAGCTTGACCTACCTTACATTCCTCATCACTTATATTTTTAACTTTTCCTTGTCTGCAGCTACAGATTCATCCTTATGCCCTTTTAAGTGTGTAATGACGTCAGAGGAAGGAAATGCGAGTACAGTCGGTTCTGTAACAACACGCGTTCTTGTGAGACCTCACGTTGTATAAAATCGGATAATAAAATTAGGGTCAGATAAAAAAAAATACCCGTCATTCGACCTTCTTTCTTCACACTGTTCGCTGATATCGCATAACAGCCAACACGTGTATGTGAAAGTTGGCGTACAGCGTTCATTAATCACGTTATAGCCAATTTGCATTCATGAAACACGCATAATAGCAGAAATGATTGTAAGACATATTATCATGTTTGCTGTTCGAGCGCAATCCAGGGCTTCATGGTGGTCGTGGGTGTTAAGGATATTCAACTTCGGGCTCCGTATCATGGACTATTTGCTCGAGAAAGACTACATCATAAAGTCAGTAGGCTTGCCGGTGAGGAGCTTCATAATTTTTGCGTTTTGCTCGGTCAAGTAGCCGAATATTAACCCGAAAGCGGAACTGAGATATGCGAATAAAGGCGGTTCGAATACCACTAAGAAATACACCAGGCAGAAACTTGTAGAAATAATGTGAGATTTTAGGTTCTTGCGGCTGGGACGTGACACCATATAGTGTGGTAGAAAGAGTAGCATGCTGTTTCTATCTAGATGGTAGAACATGGAAGCAGCAGGCTTCTCTGAAATGATGGCAAATTTTTACCTTCCACAACACAGTATCCTTCTTAAACTAAAATCCAATAATAGGGATTTGTGAATAGATCACTAATTTTTGGACAGTTCATTCCAGTTGTGTTCTTGGATATTTATTAAACGGAAAATATTCCGTCAAAACACATCAATGTGCTCAGTTCAAAAATCAGCTACATGTTGCGACTAAGCAGGCCATCATAATCATCATTACGCTGACCACCCTGATGATGACCATGTTTAGTCGAAACATGTAGCTGATCTGTAAACTAAGTACAGTCTTGTGTTGTGACTGAATTTTTTTCTGTTTCTTCAGATCATGAATCTTCGTTCTCGCAGAGCACGTACATTCGCGGATCAGAGAGTAACTAACAGCTGTTCAAAAGACAATAGCAACCTGTATTGGGCTGAAGTTCTTCGCCACATCGTCTGTGTTGTCGGATATCGAAATTTATTCTTGAACTATGACACATTATGTATGGATATGCGTCATACATTTGCTACAGCAAGCTGAGATAACTGCGATTCCTCTTATACACTGGATAAGGAACGTGAGCTTCTGCCATAGTCTATGCCGTTCGCCTGGGCAGGGAATAACACTGGCATGAGAAATTTCACCCTAGAACACGCCATGTAGGTCGAGAGGGGGAGTAGAAGTATAGCTCTACTCTTTCTTTAACCTCGGTGTCAGATGGGGTGGGTGGTCAACGCCACGCCCTGGTCGTTTTGCCCCCGAGAAAGAGACCCGGTACCCTTTGTACAAGTGGCTGGGTGGGCCCAAGGGCAGGTCTGAACGGGTGCAGAAAATCTCACCCCCCACCGGGATTCGATCCCCGAACCGTCCAGCTAGTAGCAAAGCTGTCCCGCTCCACATATTTGCATGAAAATACCCGGAAATTAGAAACCCAATCTTACTTTCAATAAATGTTGTATGAGAAAAGGGGTTAGTACTAAACGTTGTCATGTGAATCCCATTTTGGTACAAAACGTGACACTGACCCGTTTTACGTTCATCTAAAAGCGAACTCATACTCCATGAAACAAAGCCATTCTGGTGAAACGGACAGTTGCTTCAGTGATCAGTAAATTCCCCGCCCTTACGGCACTAGAATACTCAATGCCGTGTTACAGGAGTCGGCCACTGGACCCTTTCCGATGCAGATAGAGGCGGTGGGTTACATATACCAACGGCATATTCCTTTTATGCAGAATTTTAATTTTGTCCTAGCTTTGCGTCGTTCTGCAAAGGGGCACCTTTCTTTCACATTTTTCGACTGAATTACATTACATTACATTTCATATACATTTCAAAGATCCAAGCTCCGTCCAACGATGGCTGAATGTGAAAAATGCCAAGAAAATATATCCTTAGTTGTTTCACACAACATCGTCAATTGTACGTGACAACAACAATTAACATAATAAAACAAGGAACAATATAATAAATATACACCACCTCAACATAAAATGTATAAAGGGTTAATTGCATATGTAAAAGCACAAAGTAGGTATAATAGTATTACTTATAATAAAGTTATGAATTTGTATCACTTTTATGTACTAAAAATTCTTCCACACAATAAAATACATGAGTAAGGAGATACTTTCTCAGTGTTAACTTAAAAAGCGTTTTATTTTTAAGCTTTACTCCTAGCCCCATGCTGTCACACGTGATCATCCTAAATTAGCTCACTGTAGTATATATGATTAAGATGAGGCAGGTAAAGTCCCTCTCCACGCCATAAGTGCATGTAGGGAGATCAGAGGTATACATCTACTGATTCGTAACCTCCACACTAGACGTAGGTGGCCGGTCAACCTCACATACCGGCCACTTTACCCTCCGGGAAAGAACCCTGATACGCATTGAATAGGAGGTTGGATGGGTCCCAGAGCTGATCTGGACGGTTTTGGAGACGAGAAATTCCCTTGCCTCTGCAGGGATTCGAACCCCGGACCGTCCTGCCCGTAGCAAATCGGTACTATAAAATGTCTGTGACAACTAATGTAAAATTAAATTATTATAAATTTACGACTCCATCAGCTGCTGTTAAGTAATGATATTTCATACTAGACTTCAGGTCTCCACAGCCCTGACGTCGAGAATTCGGGTCTTTGGTATTGTTACGTCCAGTAGCTGGGGTACTGATTTGTGACCAGCAACCCTACAACGCAGCGTAACAGCCCAGAAGACCTGAATCCTCGACATTTTATCGGCAGCAATTTAACTGCTTACCTTCCATGTACACTTACTAGGCTTTGTTTATAACAGATCGTTTTATGTGACTGAAACTGGCATTATGGTAAGACGCTATGTTTACTGGCAACTCCCAAAAAAATATTTATGCCTGTTTATGAAACTGTATTTATTTTACACAATTATCCCTGAATTTCTCTGGAGGGATGGGACTTATTCATTAGAATAATCAGTCTCTGGCCGAGATTCGAGCCGAGAGCTCTCACATAGGAAGAAGGGGCGTGTTATGTGGGTTTAGAGTCTGTCATCTCCTTCGGTGCACGCGATAATGCAATAAGGGCGTGATGGGACTGAGAAGTATTAAGAAATATAAGCACTGAAGGAGATTCGAACGTACTGCCTGACCCCACCAAACCATCACGTGAGAATCGCGGATTGGTAACTGTCATAGGATATCTGATATAGCAGACTCATGGTTCTCAACCTGTCAGCAGCGAAATCCTCGAGGGTCGCTTGGGTTTTTCTCTTCGACAGCGCGCAAATTCATATAGCTTCGCAGCAAGTCTTGTTCCTCTAGCCCACACTATTGCTATAAACCAGGCGTTTTTCACGTGTCGCATTTGTTGAAAATTCAAGATTCTGTACAGTTACGTCGGTCGGCATAGCGTAACATCCCAGAACTGTTGAGTAATCTGCAACACCGCTGTAGGAACCTTAAATCTTGTTACGTAGTAGTTGTTGTGGTGCTATGTTGTGTTTCATTATGGTGTGGAGTTAACGGGCATATGTTAATATCCTTTGATAGATGGATGATCTGTACACTGAAATTCTCTACAAGACACTGTACTTCAGAGGGCATGATGCAGATGTGGATCGTTCAGTTCTACTAGAATTCCTACAAAAAGCTTTTGAACAGGATGATAACAGACATAATCATCTACTTGAAGTGGCAAAAGCAAGAAAGGTAAGTACAGAACATCACTGTTAGTGGATAACCTGATGAGGAAGAGAAATGTCTAAATTTGACATGCCATATACAGAAAACCTACATATATGTATCTCCACATACATGCTAAGTCTGAACACCACTCAGTACAGAAGCAAGCCATGTTGTCTATACCGGTGTAACATGCACGGACTATTCATGATGCTGAAACTGAGCACTTAAATAAAGCCATCAACAAAAAAGGATATAGCAGATGTGATTTTAAACAGGTTTTGTGCACTATAAAAAAATGGCCACAGAATTAAAAAGTAACTGTTGTAGCTATGTCACCATACAAATATTCAGAAACTATTAATAATAAAAGTTTCTGTCAAACACAACTAGTTTTATTATAATTAGAGTGGCAACATGTTTCGACCCTACTGGGTCATCATCAGGCCTTCACTATGAACCAATTAACCGGAAAGCTGCTTACATTCTTGGGATCCCAAGCAATGTTTACAAACAATAATTATAAACAGTTCAGTGTCTAACAAATTTGTTAAATAATAAAGTTCAAATTGCGTAAAATCTCATTAGTTGCAAAACAATAAAATATATTAATAAAACATGTGGAATGTGTAAGTAACCTAGAAGTGGTGTAAGATATATCCAACTTGGAGTGGCTGCAATGTGAAGTATGTCATCTGAATTATGTAAGTAGCATGAAGGCGGTGTATGGTATACTTGGCCTGAAGTGAAGTATGTTGTCTGTTGTTCAAGCACAAAAGTTGTACATGGGGGATGAATTTGGTTTAGATGTATATCACTGTCTCCTATGGGGTAATAAAATTCTATATTGTACTATGATCAAGTGGTTCGATCATGTAGGGACGTGTGTAAAAAAAAATACATTCAGCCTCAAAAAAACATTACCATGTTGCTTGCTACATTATTAAGTCTGTCCACACTCATAGTAAGAAGAACATCCATACACTCAGACCAATGAAGGAAAATTTAGTTCTTAATACCCTTGAATATACCATATCCCAAGTGAATGCTGTAAATTTTATGTGGGACAGACATGCATACCACAGAGTCCAGATATAAAACACATCTGAGGTACCTACATTTAGGCCAGGCTGAGAAGTCTGCCAAGGCACAGCATACTATAGATGTGAGACAATACAGTACAGGAACTTAACCAGCCCATACAGACTAAATGAAGCAACAAGCTATGTGGACTGCACTGTGAAGAAAGCAATAGAGAACATGCAACACCCACAACTTTGAATCGGTGCAAATGGTTCAGGGAATTGCCTACTGAGAATCAAGGCCAAGCACAGCAGTCATCAGGCTCCATCCATAAACCCCACTTGCTCACAGCCATGTATAGAGCTCCAGCTTAATGCTGGTTATAATTCTTGGAAGTTTGGATATTGGGTCTTATCTGAACCCCGATCATGAAGGTGGATCATTCTATGAAACACTCACTGAACTTAACTAGCTGATGTGGTTGTCAGCCCAGGATGATTTTAGAGAGGGTATGCACTGTTCTATACTTGCAACATTCATGACCTAAACTCACAGATTTATCTCAAAGACCTCTACTTGGAATCTTTGAAATTACTTATGTTCAGCTTAAATAGTTTCCATCTACAGTGTCTGTGAGTGGGTTTTCATATAATGTTGTACATATGGGATTGTCTTGCCAAAGGGAAGCTATTTTGTCCTTGTGCCAGGGAATGGCCTTTCTGTTATGAATGTCACTCCATGGTTTGTTTCCTTTCCTATCTGATCAGCTGCAGCAACCATTGCGTGAAGGGTACAGGTCCATTTGCAGTTTCTACTATATGTGTACATGTCTCAGGAAAAGGTAAAGTTCACTCTAGAACAGGCCATGAAGGCCCAGAGAGGGGAGCAGAGGTGTGGCTCTACTCTTTCTTTAACCTCGGCGCTAGAAGTAATTTTATCTGCATAAACCACAGTAGATAATTCTCCTTGCACTCAGATTACAACATATACTTTTAAGGTATGGATTGTAACTTTGTCTGTAAGATGTGAATTTCTCATGCTTCATTGTCTGTTGTTTTGTAGGTAGGTCAAATCATATCAGTTGTGAGGGATAGGGAAGACATGAATCTGGTTAGGCTATGTCTTACTGACCCAGGCACCATGTCCTTGATTACAGTTGATATTGAAATGAATTCCAGGTTGATATTTGTAGAAAAACATAACAGAAATTCATCTGAAGTTAGTTGTTTCTTGTACTAAATTTTATAACAGTGAAATATATTATACTACAGTCACACTGTGCTATATATTTATTTATTAACTGTTGGTGTTTTAATTTGCTATTGTTCCAGGCACCAAACATTCTGCTTAATGTTGAAATAATTGATGCAGTGATACTGAAGCCTGTTAATGCAAATGGTACGTAATATTATTCACTGTAGGCCTAATATGCACATGCCCAAGGCCACATTCCTTTGAGAAAGTATTTATGGCACTGGAAGATTTTTTACCGGGTTCCCTAATATCAGGATTGTCCCCCATTTCAGTGCTAAAAGCTGCTGTTTTGTGTACATCTCTTGAGAAGTATTTTACTAGTTTTGAAATGTTGAATTGAAAGAGAATAAAATACCATTATTTCTCAAAAAAACTGTTGTTATATTTTCTTATGTCTGTTTCCAAGCAAGGGAGAATAAGTGTGGAATGGGGGTTGTAAAATACGGAATTCCATGATCTGTAAATGTGACATAGCATAGCTACTGGTATCTTATCTGTGGGATTATGTAGTTGAAATACAGAAAAACATGAAATGCATCTCACAGAGAAGTTTCCTATTTACTGTCACTCTCAGTTGCTAAGATTATACAGTGTTAAGAGTACATAGATGAAATATGACTATGGATCAGTGGTGGAATGACAATGAATGGGCAAAACTGATACTCTGAGAAAAACCTGTCCGAGTGCCAGTTTATCCACCACACATCTGATATAGACTGGCCTGGGATTGAATCTGCACCTCTACAGTGTGAGGCCAGTCATGAACCACTTGAGACAGTTCTAGTAAAGAGAGATGGGAGATGATATTAAACTGAATAATTGTGAAACAGGTAATGAAGATGTTTAATGTACTGAACCGGTTTAGGATCATATCTAGTACAGGTCTTTGATGCAGCATTATTGAACATGTGAGTTTTTATCCCTCCCTTCCTCAAAAATGGCATATCTGATATTGCAAACTGTTGTATCTGGGCAGTTTTCCATATGAATGTTACAGTGATATTAGATTCTGCCCTTCCCATTTGGAAAATGTTGGCCTTTGTGTTCTATCTCAACATACCAGAGATTTTGCTCTATTCAATGTTGGCTCTAAATGTTACCAAGTCCTTCTGCTAGATGCACTTCACTGCTAATATTATCTGTAGAGATGATGGTATATTCAGAATAAGATTGATTCTGCTTAACTTACCAGAGTGCTGAAAAGTCCTTAGCCTGACCAGGAAGGAAACAAGCTCGGAAGCATGTCAGGGACGCCCACAATTTCAACAACATTGAGAAACAAGCTGTCAAAAAGCTTTCTTTCCTGCAAGGCAAGGCGCCGAAGGAAATTTGTGCCATTCTGACAGAAACATTAGCTTGTTTCCTTCCTGGTCGGGCTAAGGACTTATCAGCACCCCTGTACTTATGCTAACCATATGTCACAGTATTATCATCATCATCTTTTATTCTTTTAATTTTTTATATATTTCAAGACCAGTTTGGTTTTCCATCAATGACAATTCATGTTACCACAATAATGTATTGCTTATTAATACCCTTGTTATAGGTTAAGAACGTAATCTTTTTTCTTCCTACCATTTTAATTTTCAATTTTAATTACATTTACTGCAATGTTTGTTTTTCTTTTCCTTCTGTCCTGGCTTTATTCTCATCTTGATTTGTTGTTGCTGTTGTAATCATTATTGTGTAATTATATGTGTGTGGTGTCTTTGTAAATGGCCACTGGGCTGTTGAGGCAGCACATAAATAAATAAATAATTGTGTTGTTGTGCGAATTTTCTTTCCTCTCTTGTTTATGCAGGTCTAAGTAATCCATTCTGTACTGTGTATTTGACGTCTAACAATACTGAGCATTGCAACACTTCAGTCAAGCTGGAAACTTTAAACCCAATATGGAAAGAAGAATGTCAGCTGTGAGTACCCACTGACCTTGTCTTTCTCTCTTTCTCTCTCTCTCTCACACACACATACACAGACATGCACTTGCACTCAATCATACATTCCTTCACTCGCTTGTTCACTCCCTCATTCTCACATGCAAGCAGGTGCATATACTGACTTTTTAAATTAAGTGTTAACATGTTCAGTCAATTACACAATGTCTCAGCCTGACAGTGGGTGGTAGCTTCTCCCACTCCTCTTCCCCATCTGCCCTCAGTATTCAGCCTATTTCTTGAGTTCTGGGATAGTGCTTGTTACATATATATGGATATTTAAGACTTCAGGCAGGTTGGGGAAGATATGACCATTCATGAGAGTAAAACCACATAAACTCAGTGAAAAAGAGGGAAAAGCAGATATTCTTATTTTGGCTGTTGTCGTACTTACTTCTTTTTTAGGAGTGGGGTTTGAAGCAAAAATAGTGAAAATGAGAAGTTTAGAATTTCCAGTATCATCTGGCAGTCACTTCCACGAACTCTAGCATAGTTATGGTTTTATATTTTCTATTGAACAGCAGTGGTGTACTTGAGAGTCTCTTCAAGGAGGATGTTTAATTATTAGGCACATTAACAAAAGTGTGAAAATTGACTATTAGCTTCATTATATCTGCCTGCTGTCTGTCCACATGGAACAACTCAGCTCCCACTGGACTGATTTTCAATAAATTTGATATGTGAGTATTTTCTGACAATCTGTTGAGAGAATTCAAGTTTCATTAAAATTGGACAAGAATATGGGTACTTTACACAAAGACCAATATACATTTTGATCATCTCTTGCTCAGTTCTTCTTAGAATGAGAAATGTTTCAGACAAAAGTTGTAGAGAAACTAAAAACACACATTGCATGTTCAAGACACACACATATATATATATATATATATATATTTTTTTTTTTTTTTTTTTTTTTTTTTTTTTTTTTTTTTTTTTTTTTTTTTTTTTTTAGTTTTTGTTTTAAAAAAGGACTAATGATAATTTTGTAGTTTTTTTGGTGTGTTTGGTAAGAAAAAA